>Ga0316605_10000887_pt1 | contig 18428 bp, 15 predicted proteins | sample OWC_soil_day20_n_FD_207666 | JGI IMG/M metagenome (GOLD analysis project Ga0316605, IMG submission 207666) | Wetland soil microbial communities from Old Woman Creek delta, Ohio, United States - OWC_soil_day20_noCT | ecosystem: Environmental > Terrestrial > Soil > Wetlands | place: USA: Ohio...
GTACTCCATCGTCACGAAGGGGATGCCGTCGCACTCGCCGAAATCGTGGGTGCGGAGGACGTAGCGGTGGGTGATCTTCCGGGCCAGCCGGATCTCCTGCTTGAGCAGGTCGAGGAAGGCCGGGTTCGAGGCCAGACCGGCCCGCACCACCTTCAGCGCCACATCCTCGTCGAGCTGCAGATCGTGGACTTTCAGCACCACGCCCATGCCGCCCCGGCCCAGCAGGCTTTCCACCCGGTACCGCCCCGCGAAGACACTGCCCTCCCGCAGCTCGGGGGCGAGCCTCCCGTCATCATCCCGCTGGGTCGTCGTGGCGGTGGGCAGCCACCGGGTGGCGTCGCCCAGGACCGGGGCCACGGCGTGGCCCTCCGGACGCGGGAACGGCGCCGGTTCCAGGCCGCCCGGCCCCTTCCGCGCGGACTCGAGCAGGGCCACGAGCTCGTCCTTCACGCGCAGCTCGGCCAGCATGGTGTTGAAGGTGCGCGTGAGCACCCCCACCTCGTCCTCCGTGGGCGCGATGGCGAGGGTCTCCGGCGTGCCGCCCTCCGCCAGGGATTCCGCCGCCGCCGCCAGGGCCTTGAGGGGCGCCGTGACCTTGCGGGCGGAACGCAGGCTCAGGGCCAGGGCGATGAACAGGCCCACGACGCCCACGGCGAGGATGGCCCGCTGGAGGTTGCGGAAGGGCGCCAGCAAAGGATCCATGGGCATCAGCAGGATATCGGCCATCTCGAGATCCAGGGCGTTCACGCCCCGCAGGGGAGAGATCATGCCCAGGTAGTTCCGCCCATCCAGCTTGAAGGAGAGGACGGCGGAGCGCTGGCCGTCGAGCACGGAGGCGCGGACCGTGAGGAACGCGGTGTCCCGCGCCAGGAGGCGGTTCAAGCCCTCCGCATCGGGGTGGGTGGCCCCCAGGCCGCGGAACTGGCTGAGCAGCGCCAGGTGCGCCGACGGGTCGCCCCGCTGGGGCCCGGCGATGGCCAGGCGGCGCAGGTTCACCGCGGCGCGGTCATCCACCCGCACGCCCACCACCATGGCGCCGAGCGCGCGTCCGCCAGGCGAACGGAGGGGCCGGGCCACCGCATGGTAGACCCCGGGCTGGTCGCCCCAGTCCACGCGGAGGAAGCCCCGGTAGAAGGGGCCCGGGTGGCCCGCCTGGCGCGCCTCCTCGGGGGACAGCGCCATCTGCACGATGCCGACATCGGACACCGAGGCGCGCGCGCCCTTTGCGTTGCAGGCGAGCACCGTGGCGTCCGGTCTCGCCACCAGCGCGATCTCCGCGCCGAGCCTCGGAAGGTTCTCCACCAGGGCATCATTCAGGCTGGTCGACGCACCCGACTCCAGCGCGTGCTCGATGAGGGCGAGGTTGGCCGAGTACTGGGTGAAGACCTCCAGGCCCGCGTCCAGGGACCGGCCCTGCTGCTCGAAGGCTTGCTCCAGCACGTAGCTTCCGGCCGACAGGCTCGCGCTGGCGGTGGCCTTGGCGCCCCGCTCGGCCTCGCTGTAGGCCACCCAGAGAATGATGGAGAGCAGCGCCAGAATGGCGGCGGCTTGACGCACGAAAAAGCTCCAGGCAAGCGTCTGGTACCAGCTCGTGGTTTGCGGCATGGGCCATTCCTTGGTCGGTATACTTGCCATCAATCTACCCTGGATGTTCCGAATGGTTCGAGCTCTCGCACATGGCCTGTCCGCCTCGGCGCTGATCTGGGCCTGCACGGGGGTCCTGACCTGGTCCGCGGCGGCGCCGCTGTCGGCCGGCTCTGTGCAGGGCCCGGTGCAGATCCGGGAGAAGGACGGGCGATTCCGCAGCTCGCTGCGGGACTGCATCGCCCTGCTCGAACCGCTGGAGGCCCCGGCCGCGCCGCCCGCGCCCATGAAGCCCCTGGCCATCCGGACCGTGGGCAAGCAGTTCATCCCCCGGGTCTCCTTCGCCACGCCCGGTACCGAGGTGACCTTCCCCAACCTTGACCACATCCTCCACAACGTGTTCAGCGTGACCCAGGGCAACCGCTTCGACACCGGCCAGTACCGCCCCGGCGACGCGCCCCGGGTGCGGGTGACGAATCCAGGCCTGGTCAAGCTCTACTGCAACGTCCACCACCAGATGAACGCCTTCCTCTGGGTGGTCACCACGCCCTTCGCGCAAGTGCTCGACGGGAAGAAGGGCATCCAGTTCGACCAGGTGCCACCGGGCACCTACCGGCTGCGGTTATGGCACCCTGAATCCGGCGAGAAGACCTGGATCGTGAAGGTGGGCAGCGGCATCACGCAGGGCGCCTGGGACCTCGATGTCTCCCTCCCCGCCCTGGAGCCCCACAAGAACAAGTTCGGCCGCGACTACGCGCCTCCTCAGGACGACCGGAACTACTGAGCGGGGAACTCAGAAGCGCTTCGTCAGCACCAGCAGCGTGCGCGTCACGCGGTAGGCCTCGCCTCCGGAGGTCTGCCGCATGTGGGCGAGGGCTGCCACCCATTGGCCCGGGAGGGGCACGGAGAGATCCAGGCGTGGCCCTCTCGCGTTCCGGTAGAACCACCATTCATCGCCGTTGACCGGATAGAGCGTCCCCGTCGAGGAAAGCCGCTGCCAGGTGAAGGAGAGCTGGGGCCAGTAGAGCCGCTCGCGTCCACCCGCGATGGCCTGGACCTCCTCGCTGGTCTCGCCGGTCTCCGGGTTCCGGGACCTGAACCACCGGGCCTCCAGCGGAAGCCGGCTGTGCCATGTCGCGGACAGCCCGCCCGCATCCACCGTCATCTCCTGCCGTGCGAGCGGGTCATGCCCGGGCAGGCGGCGCAGGCGTTCCGTGCCGGGATCCCAGGCCAGGCGCCACCGGCCGGCATGGGCGCCCCAGGACCAGGGGCCCGTGTCCACCTTGAGCACCGCCTGGGCCGCCGCCAGGTCACCCCGTCCGCCGAGCACGTTCCGGACCCGCCCAACCACAGCGCGGAGGCCAGCCTCCTGCACCAACCCCTCGGCGCTGCGGAGGCCCACCCTCCCACCGGCCCCGAGCAGGCGCAGGTTCCGGTCCCACAGGGCCTGGGAGGTCACCAGGCCGTTCTCCTGGAAGCCGAGGGTCAGCGTGCCGAAGGATCGCGCCGCCACCCATCCATAGCTGCCGTGGAACACATCCACCTGGGTTCCGTTGGAAGGCTGCTGATCCCAGCGCGGCGCGTTGAACCGGTTGCCGTCGGAACCCATGGCGGCGCGCAGCCCGGCGGCGAGCCGCAGGTCGTCCCGCTCCCAGGTCCAGCGCAGGCGGAGCTGCCCCTGGACGCGCCGGAAGGATTCGGCGGACGCGCCCGGATCCTCCAGGCGATCTCCCCGGAAGACGACTTCCCAGGATGGCTGCCACCAGGGCCGCGGCTCGGATTCGAAGGGCGCCGCCTCCTGCCCGAAGGCCGCCAACCGCCCCAAGGTGAGGGCGGCGACCAGCAGGGACATCCGGCGGGAATTCGACATCGCGTGGGAGAGGAGGAGCTTGACTGGATGGTAGCCCTTCGGTGCCGCTGGAGGAACCGGACCCAACCGGATGCCCCGCGAATCCGGAACCGGATCTGGTGCCCTGGCGCGTAGGCCCGAAGCTGGGCAGACCGACATCTGTTGTCCACCACCCGACCAGGCCCTATGACCAGGCCGATCCCAGCGCCCGCTTCTGCGGGCAGGAGGCTTCCATGCAGCACCGCGCCCTCAAGCCCATCCCCTTCTGGCCGGACGTTCACCGGTCCCGCCCCACCCTTCGCGCGGCCACGGGTCTGGGCGCCACCCTCCTGCTCCTCTCGCTGGCGGCCTGCGGCGGAGGCGGTGGCGGTGCCTCCACCACGCCGGCCACGCCCGTCACGCCGCCTTCCTATCAAGTGACCATCCTTGTCTCCGATCAGGCCACGGCCGGTGCCACCACGGATGCCAACCTGGTGAACCCGTGGGGCATCGCCTACGGCCCCACCACCTCGTTCTGGCTGGCCAACCAGGGTACGGCCACCACCACGGTGTACGACGGCCTTGGGCACATGCCCACGACTCCGATCGTGGTGGCCAACCCGGCGCTGCCCGGGCACACCATGGGGGGCCCCACCGGGGTGACCTACAACGGCACGGCCGGGTTCCAGGGCGATCAGTTCCTGCTCGCCTCCCTGGACGGCTGCATCTGCGGCTGGAGCGCCGGCGCCACCACCACGCGGCGGGTGGACAACTCCGGAGCCCAGGCGGTCTACACGGGCCTGGCCACAGGCACCAGCGGGGCGACCACCTACCTCTTCGCGGCGAACTTCAACGCGGGCACCGTCGAGGTCTTCGACGCCACCTACGCCCCCGTCAACCTCGGCGCGTCGGCCCTGGTCGATCCCACCCTGCCCGCCGGGTATTCCCCCTTCAACGTCCAGGTGATCGGAGCGAAGCTCTACGTGACCTATGCCAAGCACGACGCCCCCGCCCTGCGGGAGACCACCGGCGCCGGCCTCGGCTACGTCAGCGTCTTCAACCTCGATGGGACCTTCGACCGCCGGGTCGCTTCCGGCGGCAAGCTGAACGCGCCCTGGGGCGTGGCGCTCGCCCCGGCGAACTTCGGCCCCTACAGCGGCGCGCTGCTGGTGGGGAACTTCGGCGACGGCACCATCACCGCCTTCGACGCCACCACCGGCGCCCAGCTGGGTCAGCTCACGGGCACGGCTGGCACGCCGCTGGTCATCAGCGGCCTGTGGGGCATCACCTTCGGCAATGACACCACTGCCGGGAAGTCGAACCAGCTCTACGTCGCCGCCGGACCCCAGGCCGAGACCCACGGCATCTTCGCCACCATCAGCTACGGCGCTCCCGGCGGCACGGGCGGCGGAACCGGCGGCGGCAACGGCTACTGAGCCTGCGGCCATCTTGACGTCGCCATTCCCGAACGGGATTCTGATCCCAACACTTCGGAGCAACCTTTTGGGCAACTGGGATCTCGCCATCGCGCTGGACCGGGCCAATCCGGAGCCCCTCTACCTCCAGCTCGTGAAAGCCCTCGAGGAGGGCATCCGCACCGGGCGTTTCAAGCCCGGGGATGCCCTCCCCGGGACCCGCGCGCTGGCGGAGCTCCTGGGCGTCAACCGGAACACCACCCTGGCGGCGTACAAGGAGCTGGAAGCGGAAGGCTGGATCGAGGTCGCGCCCGACCGGGGCACCTTCGTGGCCCGAAAGCTGCCCTTCGTGATGGAAGTCCCCGCGGGCATCTCGGCTCAGGACTCTGCCTCCTGGAAGCGTCCCACCCCCCGCACGGAGCCCTTCTTCCAGCCCGGCGCCCCGGCCCTGGAATCCTTTCAGCTGATCCCGGATACACCCGATCTCCGCCTCGCACCCACCGACGCCATCCATCGGGCCTATGGACGGGTGCTGAAGCTGCACCCCGAGCGGCTGCTGCAGCCCGGCTGGGATCCCCGCGGGTTGCTCGATCTCCGGAACTCGCTCTGCAAGATGCTGCGCGACATGCGGGCCCTTTCCGTCGAGGCCGGCAACCTGCTGCTCACCCGCGGACCCATGAGCACCCTCAACCTCGTCTCGCGGGTGCTGTTCCAGCCTGGCGACGCGGTGGCGGTGGAGAATCCCGGCTGGTTCCGCGTGGCCGAGGCGTTCCGCGCCTCGGGAGCCCGGCTCTTCCCCGTGCCCGTGGATGACCGCGGCCTCAATGTGGAGGCGCTGGAAGCCCTGCTCATCCAGGAGCCGATCCGCCTGCTCTACGTCACCGCCAGTCCCCAGCTCCCCACCCAGGTGACGCTGGATCCGGCGCGGCGCAAGCGCCTGCTGGAGCTGTCGCGGGTCCACGGCTTCCGCATCCTCGAGGGCGACGCCAGCCTGGGCTTCCACCGCGAGAAGAATCCGGGCCTGCCCCTGGCCAGCGAGGACGTGCACGGCCGGGTGCTCTACTTCAGCAGCCTTGAGCAGATCCTCGCGCCGGGACTGCAGGTGGGCTTCCTCGCGGGCGAGGCGAGCCTCATCAAGGCCCTCGCCCAGCAGCGCCAATTGGTGGATTGGCCCGGCAACCTCGTGCAGGAGGCCACCATCGAAGAGACCCTGCGCGACGGCGAGATCGTGCGGCACCTTCGGCGCATCCGGAAAGTCACCGACGAACGGCGGGAGACCATGGTGGATCGCCTCCTGCTGCACCTGCATCCCGCCATCTCCGTGAAGAATCCCCGGGAGGGCCTGTCCCTCTGGCTCCGCGTGGCTGAGGACGTGCCGCTGGAGGCCTGGATCGAACGATGCCTCGCCCATGGCGTGGTCTTCTACCCGGGCGCGCTCTACGACCTCAACCGCCAGGACCTGCCCTACATCTGCCTCGGCTTTGCAGCCCACGACCTCGACGAGCAGAACGAGGCCTGCGCCCGCATGGCGCTCGCCCTGAAGGAGGCGCGGGCTCGGCGGAGCTGACACCGCGGCCGGACTGGTCCCCTTCTCGGAACCGGATCTGGTGGCGGGACCCCAGGGCTTGATCATGGCGGAACGGGTTCCGCGCCCATGGGATCCCGCATCCGGCCACAAGGAGAGGACATGCCATCCACCCTGCAACACTCCGCCCTCACCCCCTCAAGGTCCGCCGCCGCGCGCCTCCTGAACCTCCTTTCCCGGCCGATCCTTGGCGCCCTGCTGCTGGGCCTCCTCGCGGCCACCCCCGGCCAGGCCCAGGCCCCCGCCGCGAGGGCCAAGACCCTCCAGGAGCTCAAGGCCTTCTACCAGCAGAACTGCACCCGCTGTCACGGCCTGGACGGCTCCGCCAAGACTCCGGATGGAAAGAAACTGGGCGGCCTCGACTTCACCCGCGCGGCGCAGGACTTCCGCAACCTGAGCGGACCCGCCTCCGAACGCGAGATCCGCACCATGATCCGCACCATCCAGAAGGGCATCTTCTTCGGCATCACCATGCCGGCCTGGAAGGACCAGCTCAGTCCGGAGGACTCGACCCTCATGGTGCGGGACATCCTGCTGAAGGCCGAGGCGGGCAAGGCCATTCAGCCCTAGGGTTGGCCGGGGCCGCGCCTTGGGCCCAGGCCGACCCACCCTGGGTGGATGGCCGGCAAGGCCCATTGAATCAACCCATTCGGCGACTTTCGGGCGCCCAAGGCTGGGTCATGGCTCAGCCTTGGGTCGCCCTGCATGTTTTTTCCATATTGCAGTTTGGCAAGAGCTTGCTCCTTTCACATGGCCTTGGTCTGCGACTTGCCATGGAGAGAGGGGAGGAACCGCCTCCCCCTCTCATGGAAAGGATCCGACATGGCCAAGGCCCCCTCGAATCGACACCTCGCCCTCAGCGTCAGCGCCCCGCTGCTCGACGCGCAGGGAACTGAAACAAGGCCCGCCACCATGGCCTACGCCTTCTCCCAGGGCGGGCGCTGCGTGGGCTTCGCCGCCGTGGATGCCAAGGGCCAGGCCACCTTCGATGTGGCGCTGGGCGAGGGCCCCACGGGCCTGCGCGTGCTGGTGGGACCCGCCACGGAAGACAAGCAGCCCAACCTGGAGGACCTGCTGCGCCGGGGCGCCCAGGAACGCCATCTGCGCGTGGGCGTGGAGGATGCCCGACTGAAGGTGGAGTTGCCCCTGGGGCCCGATCTCTGGCGGCCCTGGCTCCTGGGCCGCTGTCTGGTGAAGGGCACGCTCCAGAAGCGCGTCACCCTCGATGGCATCACCGTGGACATGCCGGTGTGCCAGGCCACGGTGGAGATCTATGAGGTGGATCCCATCTGGATCCTCATCCCGAAACTGCCCAGAGACATCATCGACCGCATCCGGGACGTGCTGGTGAATCCCATTCCCATCCCCGACCCCCCCGTTGACTTCCCGCCCAGTTTCCCGCCGGTTCCCGGCCCCTTCCCGCCCGGACCTGGTCCTGATCCCGCGCCCTTCGCCCTGCGGTCGCTGAACAGGCAGGCCTTGAGCACACCCGCCATGGACACGCACCGCGTGGATGCGGTTGCCATCTCGGCACTACATGAAGCCTCGGGCTCATCGGCCCTGCGATTCGCGGCCCTCAGTGGCAGCGATCAGGCTTTCCGCCAGGCCCTGGTGGATCACGCGCAGCTCATCCGCCCCATCCTCTGCTGGCTGCACCCCACCTTCGTGACCATGACCCGCGTCGGCACGGCCACCACCGACGACTGCGGCCATTTCCGCACCACCATCTGGAAGGGCTTCTTCAACCCCGATCAGCCCGACCTCTACTTCAAAGCCACCCAGCGGCTCTTCGGATTCTTCGACATCACCATCTACGCCCCGACGCCCATCGCCTGCCACACCTGGTGGGACTACGTGTGCGGCACCGAGGTGAGCCTCTACACCACCCACCCGCTGGCCATCACCTGCGCGCCCTGCCCGCCCATCATCGCCGGGGACAACTGGGTGCTCTTCATGGCCATCGGCAATTTCCCCTTGAGCAAAATCCACGGCACGGGCCAGGCCCTGGGCGCGTCCACCCCGGCGAACCTGGGCCTTACCGACGGCGGCGCGCCCTGGGGCGGCCTGCTGCGGCCTCGCCTGGAATTCGACAATTCCCTGCGCGACAGCCTGGGTGTGAAGTACTACCGGCTCTCCTGGAAGCGCGACGCTGAACCCGACACGGCCTACAAGCACCTGAACGGCGCCGTCAGTCGCCACTACGCCCACATGATCGGCACGGACCTGGTGCTGGACGCCTATCCCTTGGGCCCTGTCACCAAGGGCGCCGAGGGCAATCTGTTCGAGATCCCGCCCACCATTCCGCCCTTCGGCCAGTGGAGCATCCCCGACGCGGTGGAGGACACCACCAGCGGCAAGTTCAACACCGTGGCCGCGGACGGCACGCCCATCCTGGATGGCAAGGTGCAGATCCGGGTGGAGCTCTTTGATGCCGCCGGCGCGGCGGTCAACATCGGCGCCAAGGGCATCCGCTACTTCGTCCCCACGTCCACGGATCTGAGCGGCACCGTCCACACCGTGGACGCGGCCACGCTGGGACTGGTGGCGGGCAACACCATGGTCATCACGCTGCACGTGAACAACCACAGCTGCTCAGCCTCCATCGCTCCACCCTCCATTGGGGGCACGGTGGCCGATCCTTGCTGCGGCGTGCTCAAATACGGGCCTTCCGATTCTGTGTTGCTGGCCTGGCAGGCCAGCCACCCCGAGGGTTTTGCCACCTACAGCTTCGGGGTGGTGCGGGGCGTGAGCGGTGTCTACAGCAGCGGCGGGGCCGTGGGCGGTGGTGCCTTCAGCGTCACCCGCACCGTGGACCACCTGCTCAACGACAACCTCCCCGGGGGCTGTGTTGTCGGCGGCTGCCCAGTGGCCGGCTTCAGCGAGAACCTCTACGTGGCCGCCACCGCCACCGACGGCTGGTCGCGGCAGTCTCAGTACGACGCCGGCGCCGTACGGGCCTTCGTCCTGGCCCCGAAGTAGCCCTGCCCGCCGGCCTTCCCGCCCCAGGGAAGGCCGGCGCCCTACATGAGGGAGGCCACGCGCTCGGCCAGCGCGCCGATGGTGCGGCTGGGGTTCACGCCCAGGGCCCGCGGGATGATCGCGCCGTCGGCCACGTAGAGCCCCTCGTACCCGAAGACCTTTCCCGCGTGATCCACCACCCCGTCCGTGGGGCCGCGCCCCATGTTGCAACCGCCGAGGGGATGGGGCGTCACCAGCTGGTGCGCCACGTTCCAGTTCAGCGGAGCGTGGAAGGTGCCGCCGGTGGCCTCGGTGAGTCGCTTGTGCATGGCGACGATGGCGTCCACGACCGCCTTGCCGCTCTCGACATCCCAGTCCAGGCGCAGCCGCTTCTCCCCGAAGAGCCAGAACCGCCGGCGCAGGTCCATCACGCCCTCGGCGCGGTCCATGCCCTGCGCAAACCAGGGCATGACATGGGGGAACGGCTCGGGATGCGCGCGCAGCAGCTTCTGGAGGACTTCCACCATGAGCTTGAGCCGCAGGTTGCGGATGCGCCCGCCGGCGAGCTTCCGCGCCTGGTCCGCCAGCAGGTTGGGGAATCCGCCGTCCTCGATCCAGAAGCGCTCTCCCTGGCTGCCATCGAGGAAGGTGATGGCGCTCGAGATCGTGGGCCCCTTGCTGGGATGCAGCGCCGGCCGTCCGGGGTAGAAAGCTGGGGTGAGGAAGTCGCCGTTGCTGCACCAGCCCTCGCCCAGCCGGGGGCTCAGGCGGCCGAGGGTACCGTGTTGATCCCGGCAGCGGAGCAACAGCTCGGTGGAGCCCAGCGAGCCCGCGGCGATCACCACCCGCGTGGCCGTCACCCGGCCCGGCACCAGGCGCCCGTCCTGAATGCGGTCGACGTGCACGGTGTAGCCGCCGCCCGCCAGCGGCTCCAGGCAACGAACCAGGTGGAGGGGCCGCACCTCCATGCCATGCCGGATGCCCATGGGGATGTAGTTGCGGTCCAGCGTGTTCTTCGCATCGGCGTCACAGCCGATGTCGCAGTTCCCGAGGTGCACGCAGGTGCCCTGCTCCACACCCTGGGCGTTGACGAAGCGGCTGGAGGCCTCCACCCGCTCGGTGGAGCCATCGGCTTTGTAGCGCCAGTCCGGATCGAAGGAAACCGCCAATTCCAAAGGGCGGAAACGCTCCGCCATCCCGATGGCCTCGGCGGAGCGTTGCATGAAGGCCATGCGCTCGGTCCACTGTCCGGCGGGAATGGGCATGACGTTCATGAAGGCTGCCACCCGGTCGTAGTGGGGCTTCAGCTCATCGTAGGTGATCTCGGCGGGCCAGCCGCCGTCGAAGGCGGCGCGCGGCGCCTCGGTGCTGATGTTGGCGTAGATGAGCGATCCGCCTCCCACGGCGGCGCCCTGGACCACGCTCATGCGGGGGAAAGCCCGGAAGTCGATCCAGCCGTTCTCCCGCTCCGGCGCGGCCTGGTTCCAGACCCACGCGTCGCCGATGCCACGGGGATAGGGGCTGCGGCCCAGGGCCTCCGCATTCCTGGGTGAGTCCCACCAGCGGCCCCGTTCGAGCATCAGCACCCGGGCGCCCTTTTCCGCCAGGCGGCTGCCCACGATGGCTCCGCCGAACCCGCTGCCGATGACGATCACATCCCAGTCCATGGTCACCTCACATGCTTGGCGTACGTGTCCCAGAGCTCGCCCAGGAAGAACCGTCCGAACTTGGCCATGGTCTCCACCCGCTGGGCCAGCTCCGCGTTCGGCACCTCCACCGTGCCCAGCAGGCGGATGAGGTCGGTGGCCCCCAGGCTCAGCACCCCCGCGCCGATGACTTCGCCGGAGGCATCCCGGCCGCGGTGCAGCCTGGTGTAGAGGGTGGTGGTGTCCTTCCAGAGGTCGAAGCCCGCATCCTGCCGCACCACCTTGTGCCCCGCCAGATAGTGCGGCTGGCCCTCGTGCTCGAAGGCCAGCTCGTAGACCATGTGCTTGGTGCCGGGCGCGTCGGCCGGGGAGAAGAGGCGGAACACCCCGGAGTGGGCCGGGATGCCCGTCCCGAAGGGCGGGAAATCCACGGTGCCGCTGAGGCTTCCGAGGTGGCCGGGATCCGTCAGGAAGCGGTCGAGATCCTGGATGAAGACGGTGGCGTGCATGGCCAGTTCCGCTTCCCCCGAAGCGGCGCCGCGTTCGGGATCTGCGGCCCCCAGGGTGAAGGGGCCTGACATCGTTTCTCGGAAGGAGAGGCCGGGGGCGGCGTCGGTCATGGCGGTGATCTCCGGGGTGAGGGGCAGCCCCTCGGGCAGCAGGTGCTGGAGGTAGTACTCGGCCGCCTGGTGGCCGAGCGCGATGAGGCTCTCGGCGCGCACCCGGCCCAGGTAGAAGTCCGGGTCCAGCGGCAGCGCCTGTTCCGGCCGGACCACGTGCAGGCGCACCGGCTGGCGCTGGCCGTAGGGCGAATCTCCCCGGGCGATGCGCCCGTTCAGCTCGCGGATGCGGTCCAGTTCGAGGAAGAGCGCGCCGTTGGCGCTCATGTCGATCATGTGGACGTACTGGGGGAAGGCGCCGTCGCGGTACGTCGGCGTGTTGCCGATGCACCAGAGCAGCCAGAGCTCCTCCGCGCCCCGCGTCACCGCCTCCCACAGGTTCGTGTCCTTGATCCACACGGCGTCGGTGTAGGTCATGCCTCCGCGGCGCACGGCGGGCATGAAGGCCGGCAGCGACACGGCGGCGACCAGGAGATCCTCGTCCAAGTCCGTGTGGGGAACGGCTTCAAGCGTCTTCCGGGTGAAGTTGCACACGTTGAAGGTGGCGCTCAGCCCCTCGCAGGCCCGCACCCGATCCAGGTCGATGCCCAGGGCCGGGAACACGCCGCCGCGCACCCCGTCGGCGTCGCCGAGGGCCGGCCAATCGCCCTTGAAGTAGTCCGCCAGAGGCAGGAGGGAGATGAAGGCGCGGAGGTCCAGGTCTCGCCACCGGGCCGCCATGGCGCCGGGGGAGAGGCCGGAGAGCAGCATCGCCAGGTTCATCGTGCCGCCGGAGGCGCCGTCGAAATGGTGGAAGCGCAGGCCCGCCGCCTCCAGGGCCAGGAGCGCGCCGGCCTGCCAGGCCACGCGCATGCCGCCCCCCGCCAGGAGCAGGGCGCGGCGGGGGCCTCCATCCTGGCTGGCGGCAAGGACGCAGGTGCTCATCGCCGGCCCCTGGAGAGGCGGCGCAGGTGCACCAGGAACAGGATGCCCGTCAGCAGGTCAAAGGCCGCCACCAGGCTGGCCACGGGCCCGAAGACGCCCTTCGCCACGCCGAGCCCCACGGCCCCGGCGGCGCCCAGCTTCTGGAGGGCCGCCCAGCGGATGGGCAGGGCCTGGAGGGTCGCCGAGGCCCGCAGAGCCTGCAGGGCCAGGCCTCCGAACAGCACCATGAACATGCCGAGGATGGCGAAGAGGAACCGTGGCTCGGCGCCGCCGGGGCCGCCCACCAGGCGCAACACCAGGGCCGGCGCGAGCAGCTGGATGGCCCCGGAGAGGACCGTGAGCCCGGCGATGACCAGGAGCAGGCGCCGCAGCGAAACCTTCATGCGAGGTCCTCCACGATGCGCTGGGGCAGCCGGCCTTTGGCCAGGAAGTAGTAGACCATCACGGCCCAGGCCAGGGTCTCGGTCACCCAGCGGATGTTGTTCAGGCGGATCCAGCGCTCGAGGTGCTCGGTGAGCACCGCCTGGTCCGTGACGCGGGTGGCCAGGTACCGGTTGATGGGGATGATGTGCATCTGTCCCACGTAGGTGGAGATGCCCAGGAGCAGGAGCCCAGCCCAGGGCACCCAGCGCAGGCGGGTCTTCCGCTCGGACCAGGCCATGATGCAGAGGCACACCCCCGTGATCGGCACCCAGTAGGTGAAGAAGTGCGTTGCCGCCTGGGTCTGGGGGATGAACTGCTCGTAGTAGGTCGCCACGGTCAGGTGGTGCCAGGAGGGGAACCAGAAGTAGTGCAGGGCCCACAGCACGCCCACGTAGAGGGTGCTGCCCCACAGGATCACGGCATGGTTCAGGGCGAGGAGGCGGCCTTTCATGGGTTCACTCCTGAAGCCGGGCCGCGCCCGGCGGCGGTGGGCGGGGGCGGCCAGGTCTGGCCCAGGCCCAGGTTCACGACGCTTTCGAAGCCCTCGGGGCGGCTCAGGATCGGGCCTGGTTCCGAATAGAACCACCCTTCCACGTGGTCATCGAGGACCCCTTCGGCCTGGGGGATGAAGGCCACGAAGAGGGGATCCTTGCCGATGCCCAGAGCCCTGAGGGGCGCGAGACTCGGATGGTCGCCGATGAGCAGCTCGGCGCGGCCCTTCCCGCCCATGGCGAGTCCCGCCTTCGCCTTGAAGTAGAGCGTGGATTTCCAGATCATGCCCCGATAGGCGCAGTAGTTGGACGCACCCACGGAGAGCGGCAGCCAGGCCCGGCGCGGACGCTGGATGGTGATGCGCACGCCCAGCTGGTCATCCACGTCGTATTGGCTGCTCACCGTGTCCTCGGTGATGCGGTAATCCAGGCTGCCCTGGTGCTTGGGCATGCCCCAGATGCCCTTGCCGCCCTTCACGGAAATTTCGGTGCTCACCGGCAGCTCCACCACGAACTGGCCCGTGCCGTAGCACCAAGGCAGCAGGGCTGGAAGCAGGCGGGGCGCGGGTTTCCGGCCCCGGGTGCAGGCGATGGCCACGCTGAATTCGACGTACTTCCCGATGCTCGTGTTGCGGTAGTCCATCACCGAGACGATGAGGAGGCCCGTGTTCCACAGCCGCAGGGGATGGATCTCGTTCCCCGGCAGCAGGGCCCGGGCCTTCTCGAGGTCCACGGGGAAGGCCGCGAAGAGGGCCGGACTCTCCCGGCAGTAGACCGGCAGTTGGAAGGGGATGCCGTCCACGAGGGCGTGGCGGCCGGCGGCGCGGAGGATGCGGGAGGGGATGCCCATGGTCGGCCTCAGCCCGGCGCCTGCAGCGCCGAAAGGATCACGGGGAAGACATCCGCGCTGGCGGATTGGCCCATGAAGATGTCCAGGTGGCTGTAGCGCGAGAACACGTGGAGCCGGTGCCGGCCCGGCTGGCGGGCCTCGAAGTGGGCGTGGGCCCGCACCTGGCTCTGCGGGAGGAAGCACCGGTTCAGCGCCCCGGCGAGGAAGGTCCACCGCGCCTCGGTGCGCAGCGGGCCGCTGGCGAAATCCGGGGGCAGCTGCGGCAGCCCCTCCACGCTCACCAGGTGGCCAGCCCGTACGCAAGTGCGGATCTGATCGAAGAAGGTGAGGGGCACGCGGGCGAACTCATGGCGCAGCCAATCGAGCGTGGCGGCGTTGAGGTGCTCGTGGCGCCAGAGGGCCGGATGGCCGGATCCGTACGTGAAGCTCACCAGCTTGCTGACGGCGTTCTCGGCCTCGAAGTGGGTGCCCACCGCCACGGCGCGGATGAGCCTGGCCCGCCAGTCCGGCGCAAACTCCCCCCACTGGGGATCGAGGCCATCCAGGAGGCGATGGAGGAGCGGGAGGGTGAAGGCGAGCTTGAAGCGGGAGAAGGCCGGAATGACCGGACACAGCGAGACCGCGTTGGTGACGATGGTGTCCACCTGGGGCATCAGTCCCGCCAGGGCCGACATGGTGAAGCTGGTGGAGCCCTGGCAGTGGATCACGGCCTTGAGGCGGCTGCGCCCGGTCACCTCGACGATCTTCCGCACGGCCAGGGGATGGTCGTGGACGGCGGCCTGGTCCAGCGTCCAGTCGCAGGGCGGCAGGTCGATGCTCGCCCGCCAGTCCTCCAGCCACACATCGTAGCCTTCCGCCACCAACCGCTGCACCAGGTTCTCCCGCACCGGGGCCTGGAAGATGTTCGAGCGCACGCCGGCGCCGTGCACCAGCAGCACCGGGCCCCGCCGGGCGTCGTCTCCGGGCCCCACTCGCCAAAGGCGCAGGGCCCGGCCATCGCCGGCAGTGAACGGAACGGCCTGCTGGCGCAGCGCTGTCATGGACGCGCTCTCCCCGGCACGCGGATGGGGGGTTCGATCAGCTCCGGGCCGCTGAAGCGGGGATCGTCCGGCTCCAGGCGGGGCCGCGCGGGATCGGCGCCGCCGGCCCGCCACCGGCGCGGCACGCGGCGGAATCCGATGGGAAAGATCGTGAGCGCGCCGTCGCTGCCGATCCGCAGGCGCAGGAAGTGCTTCCAGTCCGGCAGGGCGAGGCCGCTGGAGGCCTCGTTCCAGTGGAAACGAAAGACGTTCAGGGACACCGCCAGGTAGAAACCGAAGAGCAGCGTGCCGAACACCGCGCCGCCCAGGAACACCAGAAGGCCGCCCAGCAGCAGCTGCTCCCAGCCCAAGAAGGGCCAGCCCCAGGCCGCCACGGTCAGTCGGGTGGCGCCCCAGCCCAGCAGGAAACACAGCAGCAAGTGGCCCATGCCGTGGAGGGTGCCCGCGATCCATTGGAACCGCGCCTTTTCGCGGGCCGCGAAGAGGATGAACGCGCCCAGCAGGCCTAGGACGAGCAGGGCCCCGCCGGGCCGGCGCAGGGTGCCCAGCAGGGCCGCGCCGAACGCGGCGCCGCCGTCCTGGAACCCGAAGCTTGAGAGGTCCACCTGGAGGGTCCAGGTCACCATGAGGTAGGCGAGGCCGATGAGGGCGCCGAGGGGCTTATGCCGCAGTGGAAAGGCGAGGTTCCCCCAGACCAGGCCGCGCGATTCGGCGGAGGGTGGCCACACATGCTTCAGCTGCGCGCCATCGGTAAGGGGTTCTGTCGACCAGGCGTGGCTGGCATGCAGGAAGGCCCCGCCCCCGCCGGCCACGATCTTCTGGCGCCCGTCAGCGTAGGCGTGGCGATGGTAGTGGTGCAGGTCGCCGGCGAGCATCACGGCGACTTGATTGCGGAAGACCTTCTGCTCCAGGAAATCCAGGTTCGTGCGGATGGGGCGTCCGCCCTCCGCGTCCGGGGGCCGCTCCCAGTCCGCCCGGTCCCAGTGGCCGGTGTCCCGCTCCTGCTGGTAGATCCAGTGCGGCTCCGGCAGGCAGAGGATGATGCGGTCGCCCGGGGGAATCTGGGCAGCCACCTGCCTGAAATAGGTGAGCTGCGCGGCGTCGAGGTCCGAGTCGAGCTGCACGTCCGCCCCCATGAGCCACCATCCCTGGGGCAGCTTCAGGGCGAAATAGCTCCGGGTCTGGCGGTTGCGCCAGGCGGCGAACCACTCCTTGTCGATGAAGAGGCGCGTGAAAGCCGCCAGGCTGTCGTACCAATCGTGGTTGCCGGGAATGGCGAAGACGTGCGGCGCGCGCGCTTCATCGGGGCCCGCCGCCATGGCCGTCTCGAAGGGACCCACCAGGCGCCGCTCGTACTGGGCCCGGCTGGGCACCGGGTAGACTTCGTCCCCACCCAGGATGAGCACATCTCCCCGGGGCAGGCTCAGGGCTTCGGTGCCCAGGGACAGCTGCGCCAGGGCCGCGTGGTAGGCCACGGTGTACGTGCTGTCCCAGCCATCGCCGGTATCTGCCACATAGTCGAAGACGAAGGTGTCCTCCGTGCTGAAATCACAGACCTCGCAGGGGCCCGAGGCGAGCGCCTCCATGGCCCGGTGGTCCGCATGACGTCCCAGGAGGGTGGAGACGACCACCTGCAGGGCCGTGGCAGCGAGCTGGCGGGGGCTGTACCAGTCGGTCATGGACTGGGGTTCCACAGGCAGCAAGGTCTGCGGCGACTGCCCGGACCAGTCGGGCGGCGCCGGCCGGGGCGCGCCGGAGGCGGAGGGTGGTGTCACCAGGTCCTCACGGCTTGGAGGCGGCGGACAGCAGCTCGGTCTTCCGCGCCGACCCCGCGCTGGAGCCGAAGTAGTAGGTCACCACGCCGATCCACGCCGAGCCCAGGCTGCCGAGCATGATGTTGAGGATGTCGCGCGATCCAGTCGGCGGCTCGTGGCGCAGCAGGAAGTAGAGCAGGCCGAAGAAGCCCAGGGTGATGGCGAGGCCGAGGGCCTTGGGCGTCCAGTCCTGGGTCTTGATCTCGCGCTCCCGGGCATTGGCGCGGTCACCGGCGGCGATGGCCTCCAGGGCTTCCAGGTTCTCGAAGCCGAGCTTCTGCATCTGGAGCGCGAACTCCTGGTCGGCCTGCTTGAGCAGCAGCAGCTGATCGGGGCTCGCCCCCTGCACGGCGGCGGCCAGCGCCGTCTCATCCTTGGCCGCCGCGTCCCCCAGGCCCAGGGCCTTGGTGAGGGCCACGCCCGCGATGCCCCCCAGGGGGCCGCCCAGGGCGGTGCCGATGGTCGGGGCGATGCTCTTCACGAGCCCTTTCCAGTCAAAGGACATGGGATACCTCCGGCACGCGCGCGGCGCGGATGAGCCAGCCCTTCAGGAACACGGACTGGGAGGGATTGCGGTCGACGATCGCCTGGTAGTACTCGCGCTGGGTCTGGCACAGCGCGCGCATCAGGGCTGTGGGGCTCTGAGCGTTGGCCGCCCCCAGGGTCGTGGGGCCCAGCTGGCCGTCCACGTCGATGGGCTTCGGCAGCAGCTTGTTCAGGGCCCGCTGCAGCAGCTTCACCGAGGTGGCCGTGCCGCAGTTCACGCCGATGTCGAAGAGCTTGATGGCCAGGGGTGCGTCCGCCAGCCCGTCCCAGCGCCAGTAGTTCGTGCGGTAGATGGTCTCCGCCAGTTCGGGCGTGAGGTCCCGCACATCCGCGGGGAAGTTCAGTTCCGGATGCGCCCCGTTCCAGCGATCCAGTTCCCGCTGGATGATACCGAAGTTGGTGGCGCCGCCTGGATCGGCGGGATGGTTGGTGTAGCCGCCCTCGTTGCCGAGGGTGAAGGCCAGGGCTTCCTCAAGCACGTGGCTCACGGGTGCCTCCTAGGGTTTCGGGGGAGACCAGGCCGGATGCTGGCCGGACACCTTGTCCACGCTCTGATACAGCGTCCGGCCGTCTGCCAGGTGCAGGCAGGCGATCCGCCGCTCCGCCACCAGCAGGGCCAGGGCTTCCTGCACGGCCTCCAGGGTGGCGGGATGGTTCGACCGGGGCAGCCACCAGGCCGCGATGCCGTCCAGGCTGTCGGCGGC
>Ga0316605_10000888_pt1 | contig 18393 bp, 10 predicted proteins | sample OWC_soil_day20_n_FD_207666 | JGI IMG/M metagenome (GOLD analysis project Ga0316605, IMG submission 207666) | Wetland soil microbial communities from Old Woman Creek delta, Ohio, United States - OWC_soil_day20_noCT | ecosystem: Environmental > Terrestrial > Soil > Wetlands | place: USA: Ohio...
TTTCGTAGATGTGCATCTCGTCGGTGACACGCAGACAGTAGGGCACCTTGACGATGTAGATGCGATCCAGGAAAGCCTCGTTGTTGCGGTTGTTCTTGAAGGTGAGCCACTCGGCCTCGTTGGAATGGGCGAGCACCAGACCGTCGAAGGGGATGGCGCCAAAACCTTCGGTGCCCTTGTAGTTCTGCTCCTGGGTCGCGGTCAGCAGGGGGTGCAGCACCTTGATCGGCGCCTTGAACATCTCGACAAATTCGAGCACGCCGCGATTGGCCAGACATAAGCCGCCGGAATAGGAATAGGCATCCGGATCGTTCTGCGAATAGGTTTCCAGCTTGCGGATGTCGATCTTGCCGACCAGCGAGGAGATGTCCTGGTTGTTCTCGTCGCCCGGCTCGGTCTTTGACACGGCGATCTGCGACAGCACCGACGGATGCAGCTTGACCACCCGGAAGCGGGCGATGTCGCCACCGAATTCCTGCAGGCGCTTGACCGCCCACGGGCTCATGATGGTGCCCAGATAACGGCGCGGAATGCCGTAATCTTCCTCAAGAATCGGCCCGTCTTCATCGACGTTGAACAGGCTGAGTGGAGATTCGTGCACCGGCGAGCCCTTGATGGCGTAGAACGGCACCTTCTCGATCAGGTATTTCAGCCGCTCGGCCAGCGACGACTTGCCGCCGCCAACCGGGCCGAGCAGGTAGAGTATCTGCTTCTTTTCTTCCAGTCCCTGTGCCGCATGGCGGAAGTAGGAAACGATGTGCTCGATGACCTCCTCCATGCCATAGAACTCGCGGAAGGCCGGGTAGAGCTTGATCATCTTGTTGGCGAAGATGCGCGAGCGGCGCGGGTCGCTACGGGTATCGACCAGTTCCGGCTCGCCGATGGCCAGCAGCATGCGTTCGGCGACACTGGCATAGGCCGTCTTGTCGGCTTTGCAAACCTCCAGGTATTCCTGGATCGACAATTCCTCTTCCTGTAGCGCCTCGTAGCGGCTCTGGTAGCGGGCGAATATCGACATGGCGGCCTCCTTCGGTTGTGCTTCGACTGCTCGGCGTGTCTCCCTTAACGGCTCGTACGGCCGCTTGCTTACGCCGCCAGACGCGGGCGGCCGGAATAGTTGTGCAACACTTCGGCGATACGTTCGAGTCCCAACTCCAGTTCGTCGCGGCTAATCACCAACGGCGGCGCCAAGCGCAATACCGTACGGTGCGTATCCTTGGTCAATACCCCGACCTGCAATAGCGCCTCCGCCAGTTGCCGGGCATCGGCCTGCTGCGGGTCCACTTCGATGCCGGCGAACAAGCCCCGGCTCCGGACGGCGCGAACGACGGAAAACTCCCTTGCCAGTTGGTCCAGGCGGACGAGTAAAAGTTCACCCAGACGGGCGGAATTTTCGATCAGCCCCTCTTCTTCGAGCAGGTCAAGGGCAGTCAGCGCAACGGAGCAAGCCAGCGGATTGCCGCCGAAGGTCGAACCGTGATCACCGGGGGCGAACACCCGCATCACCGTGTCGTCGGCCAGGAAGGCCGACACCGGCAACAGTCCGCCACCCAGCGCCTTGCCGAGGATAATGCCATCCGGACGCACCGCCTCGTGCTGGCAGGCCAGCAACTTGCCGGTACGCCCGAGGCCGGTTTGTATCTCGTCGACGATCAACAGCACGTGGTGGCGCTTGCAGATCGCCGCGCAGGTGGCCAGATAGCCGTCGGGCGGCAGGATTATGCCGCCCTCACCCTGGATCGCCTCGACCAGGAATGCCGCCGTATTCGGCGTGATGGCCGCAGCCAGCGCCGATGCATCGCCGTAGGGAATGCGCTTGAGTCCAGCCGGGAAAGGCCCGAAACCATCGCGATACTGCGCCTCCGAGGAGAGACCGACGACGGCGATCGAGCGGCCGTGAAAATTGCCATCGAAGGCAACGATCTCGGCCCGGTTTTCCGCCACATTCTTAACCTTGTAGGCCCACTTGCGTGCCGCCTTTATTGCCGTCTCGACCGCTTCCAGCCCGGTATTGACCGGCAGCACCCGCTCGTAGCCGGTGAGCTGCGACAATCGGCGCAGCAACAGCGGCAGGCGGTCGTTGAAATAGGCACGCGAGGTCACCGCCAACCGTCCGGCCTGCTCGCCCAGAGCCGCCAGCAGACGGGGATGGGCATGGCCGAAACTGGTCGCCGAATAGGCGGCCATCAGATCGAGGTAGCGCCGACCCTCGACATCGCTCAGCCAGCAGCCCTTTCCCGCCTGCAAGACAACCGGAAGCGGCGCGTAGTTGCGGGCACCGAAGCCTTCTTCCCAGCGGCGCAAGGTCGCGCCATCCGGCGCTGCGGCCGCGTCGACCAGGTCGACCACGAGACGCGCCGTCCGCTGGTCGGGATCGGCCAGCGGGTTGTACTCGGCGATTTCGATGGCGACGCATTGATGGTCGCGCAAGGCGCCGCGCAGAACCTGGCGCAATTCGGCCGCCACCAGACCGCCGGGCACCGGGGTGGATACGCCGGGTGCCGCTGTCGGATCGATGGCATCCAGATCCAGGCTGATCCCCCACGGTCCGCCGCCGACGATGGCTTTCGCCTCGGCAAAAACCCCAGGCAAACCACGCTGCTCTATTTCGGACATCCCGAAAATCCGGATACCGAGCCTCGCCAGGCGCTCGCTTTCCGCCACCTCGCAACTGCGCATGCCCAACACCACGGTGCGGGAGGGATCGAGGCATGGTCCGGAAATATCGGTCATCGCCGCGTCGCCCAGCCCGAACAGGGCCGCCAGCGGCATCCCATGCGCATTGCCGGACGGAGTGCTGTCCGGCGTGTGGGCATCGAGGTGGGCATCGATCCACAATAGCCCTGGCGCTTCGCCCAAGGCGCGACCGACCCCCCGCCACGTACCGGCCGCCATGCTGTGATCGCCACCGATAATCAATGGCCGATCAGACGCCGCGACGGTTGATGCCACCTTGTCGGCCAGATTGCGCAACAACTCGCCGATGCTTGCGGTCGACGCGTCGGCGACCAGGAATTCCAGCCAGTAGGCATCCAGCCCCTGATGACGAATAGCCGCTGCCAAACCCGCCCGCTTCAGGACGTCCGGCCCCTGTTCGCAACCCTCGGCCGGCGCCCCCAGAGAATTGGCCACCCCGATGCAACGCACCGTCGGGTTGAGGGAGATGAGGCTGCGCATGATGCGACTCCTTTCCGCCTGCCAGAATGCCTGTGTTCGCCTGTTGGACTGCCTTTGCCTGAAGGGGTTCGGTCAACCTGAAATCTAGGGCAAATTCGGCACAAAGCAAAAAACCCCGGCGGTCTGACGACCGGCGGGGTTTTTCGGGGAGCCTGCGGCTTAGCGCGGCAGGGTCGTCGAACCCATCAGGAACTGATCGACCTCGCGGGCGGCCTGGCGACCTTCGCGGATAGCCCAAACCACCAGCGATTGACCACGGCGCACGTCGCCGGCGGCGAAGACCTTGGCGACATTGGTCGCGTAGCAGCCGTCACCGTCGGTCGTGGCCAGGGCATTGCCGCGGTTGTCCTTGACCACGCCGAAGGCGTCGAGCAGCGAGCCGACCGGGTTGGTAAAGCCCATGGCCAGGAAGGCGTTATCGCACGGCAGTTCGAATTCCGAACCAGCGACTTCGCTCATCTTGCCGTCCTTCCATTCGACGCGCACGGCTTGCAGCGCCTTGACGTTGCCCTGGCCGTCGTCGATGAACTTCTTGGTCGCCACCGCGAAATCGCGGGAGCAGCCTTCGTCGTGCGACGACGAGGTGCGCAACTTGTACGGCCAGTACGGCCAGGTCAGCGCCTTGTTTTCCTGTTCCGGCGGCATCGGCATCAGTTCAAACTGAGTGATTGACGCAGCGCCGTGACGGTTGGAGGTACCGACGCAATCGGAGCCGGTGTCGCCGCCACCGATGACGATGACGTGCTTGCCCTTGACGTTGATCGGATTGGCCTTGCCCTGCTGCACTTCCTTGTTCTGCGGAATCAGGAACTCCAGCGCGGCATAGATACCCTTCAGTTCGCGCCCCGGCACCGGCAGATCGCGCGGCACTTCGGAACCGGCGGCGAGGATGACCGCGTCGAAATCCTTCTTCAGCTGCTCGGCAGAAACGAAGTCGCTGGCGTCGTTATTGATGCCGGCCGGCACGTTCTTGTCGCCGACCACGACCTTGGTCTTGAAGACGACGCCTTCGGCTTCCATCTGGGCAACGCGGCGATCAACCACGGTCTTTTCCAGCTTGAAATCGGGAATGCCGTAAGCCAGCAAACCACCCAGGCGGTCACTCTTCTCGAACACGGTGACGGCGTGACCGACGCGCGCCAGTTGCTGCGCGGCAGCCAGGCCGGCCGGGCCGGAGCCGACTACGGCGACCTTCTTGCCGGTCTTGGTCTTCGGCGGCTGCGGCACAACCCAGCCCATTTCCCAGCCCTTGTCGATGATGAAATGCTCGATCGACTTGATACCCACCGGCGCGGCGTTGATGCCCAGCGTACAGGCGGCTTCGCAGGGTGCCGGGCAGATGCGGCCGGTGAAATCCGGGAAATTGTTGGTGGAATGGAGCACCTCCAGCGCCTGCTTCCAGTTGCCGCGGTAAACCAGGTCATTCCAGTCGGGAATGATGTTGTTCACCGGGCAGCCGTTGTTGCAGAACGGAATGCCGCAATCCATGCAACGCGCGCCCTGGGTCTTGGCCTCGTCGTCGTTCAGGGTGTGGACGAATTCCTTGTAGTGCTTCAGGCGCTGTTCAACCGGGTCGTAAGCCTCGGACAGGCGCTCGAATTCCATGAAACCAGTCGGCTTGCCCATTATGCGGCCTCCTTCTGCGCAGCGGCCAACTCGGTGAGCGCCCGCTTGTACTCGTGCGGATAAACTTTGACGAACTTCTCGCGATAGGCTTCCCACATGGCGAGAATGGATTTGGCGCGGCTGCTGCCGGTGTATTCGGCGTGGCGGGTGATGAGTTCCTTCAACTGCTCCTCATCGGCACGACCAAGATGCAGCGGCTCGCCGGCGGCGTGACGGCTGGCCGGCAACACTTTTTCCAGGGCGACCTGGGCCAGGTTGCAACGGCTCTTGAAGCTGCCGTCTTCGTCCAGCACGTAGGCGATGCCGCCCGACATGCCGGCCGCGAAGTTGCGTCCGGTCACGCCGAGTACGAGCACGGTACCGCCGGTCATGTATTCGCAACCGTGATCGCCGACGCCTTCGACGACGGCCGTGCCACCGGAATTGCGCACGCAGAAGCGCTCACCGCCGACGCCGGCCAGGAAAGCCTCGCCATCGGTGGCACCGTACATGACGGTGTTACCGACAATGATGTTTTCCTGCGTATTGCCGCGGAAATCGGCGCTGGGCTTGATGATGATGCGACCACCGGACAAACCCTTGCCGACGTAGTCGTTGCCTTCACCGGTCAGTTCCAGCGTCACGCCCTTGGCCAGGAATGCACCGAAAGCCTGGCCGGCGGTGCCGGTCAGCTTGACGTGAATGGTGTCGTCCGGCAGGCCGTCATTGCCGTAGCGGCGTGCCACTTCGCCCGACAGCATGGTGCCGCAGGTGCGGTTGACGTTGATGATGCTGGTTTCGATCTGGACCTTCTGCCCCTTTTCCAGGGCCGGCTTGGCCTGTTCGATCAGCTTGTGATCGAGCGCCTTGGCCAGACCGTGATCCTGGCCTTCGGTATGGCGACGCGGCTCGCTGGCCGGCACGTTCGGCTGATAGAAGATCTTCGAGAAATCGAGCCCCTTGGCCTTCCAGTGTTCGATACCGGGACGCATGTCGAGCAGGTCCACCCGGCCGATCAGGTCGTCGAACTTGCGGATGCCCAGTTGAGCCATGATCTCGCGCACTTCCTCGGCAACGAAGAAGAAGTAGTTGACGACGTGTTCCGGCTGGCCGGTAAAGCGCTTGCGCAGCTCCGGGTCTTGCGTGGCGACGCCAACGGGGCAGGTATTCAGGTGGCACTTGCGCATCATCACGCAGCCTTCGACGACCAACGGTGCGGTGGCAAAACCGAACTCGTCGGCGCCAAGCAGGGCACCGACGACGACGTCGCGACCGGTCTTCATCTGACCATCGACCTGGACGCGGATGCGACTACGCAGGCGATTGAGCACCAGCGTCTGCTGGGTTTCGGCCAGGCCGAGCTCCCACGGCGTACCGGCATGCTTGATCGAGGATTGCGGCGAAGCGCCGGTACCACCGTCAAAGCCGGCGATCACCACGTGATCGGCCTTGGCCTTGGAGACGCCGGCGGCGACGGTGCCGACGCCGACTTCGGAAACCAGCTTGACGGAGATCGAAGCACGCGAATTGGCGTTCTTCAGGTCATGAATCAGCTGTGCCAAGTCTTCGATCGAGTAGATGTCGTGGTGCGGCGGCGGCGAAATCAGGCCAACGCCCGGCACCGAGTGACGCAGGAAGCCGATGTATTCGGATACCTTGTGACCCGGCAACTGACCGCCTTCACCCGGTTTGGCGCCTTGCGCCATCTTGATCTGGATCTGGTCGGCATTGACCAGGTATTCGGTAGTCACACCGAAGCGACCGGAAGCAACCTGCTTGATCGCCGAGCGCAGAGAATCGCCATCCTGCAACTGGATGTCGCGCTCGATACGGCTCTTGCCGATGATGTCGGACAGCATCGCACCGCCCTTGACCGGCAGGAAGCGCTTGGCATCTTCGCCGCCTTCGCCGGTATTCGACTTGCCGCCGATCCGGTTCATCGCGATGGCCAGCGTCGAGTGAGCCTCGGTCGAGATCGAGCCAAGCGACATGGCGCCGGTGGCGAAACGCTTGACGATTTCCTTGGCCGACTCGACTTCTTCAAGCGGAATGGCGTTACCGGTCGGCTTGAATTCGAACAGGCCGCGCAGAGTCAGGTGACGCTTGGTCTGATCGTTGATCAGCTTGGCGTATTCCTTGTAGGTCTCATATTTGCCGGAACGGGTCGAGTGCTGCAATTTGGCGATGGAATCCGGCGTCCACATGTGCTCTTCGCCACGGGTGCGGTAGTTGTATTCGCCGCCAGCATCGAGCATGGTGGCCAGCACCGGATCGGCGGAGAAGGCTTCCTCGTGCTGACGGATCGCTTCCTCGGCAACTTCGAAGACGCCGATACCTTCGATATTTGACGGGGTGCCGGTGAAGTACTTCTCGACGAACGCCTTCTGCAGGCCGATTGCTTCGAAAATTTGCGCCCCGGTATAGGACATGTAGGTCGAGATGCCCATCTTGGACATGACCTTGCACAGGCCCTTGCCAATCGCCTTGACAAAATTCTTGACGTATTTCTCGGCCTTTTCGGCATCGCCCTTGGCAAAGTTCTCGATGGTTTCGAGGGCCAGGTAGGGGTGGACCGCTTCGGCACCGTAACCGCCGAGCAGGGCAAAGTGATGCGTTTCACGGGCCGAACCGGTCTCGACGACCAGACCGGTACTGGTACGCAGACCCTTCTTCACCAGATGCTGGTGAATGGCCGAAGTCGCCAACAAGGCCGGAATGGCCACATGGGTTTCATCGAGCTTGCGATCGGAGACGATCAGGATGTTGGCGCCGGAACGCACGGCATCTTCAGCATCGGCGGCCAGCGAAGCCAGACGAGCTTCGATGCCGGCCTTGCCCCAAGCCACCGGATAACAGATATCCAGTTCGAAGGAACTGAGTTTGCCGGAGGTGTACTTGTGGATATGGCGCAGCTTCTCCATATCGGTCGCGGTCAACACCGGCTGCGAAACTTCCAGACGGATCGGCGGATTGATATCGGCAGTATTCAGCAGGTTCGGCTTCGGACCGACGAAAGACACCAGCGACATGACCAGTTCCTCACGGATCGGGTCGATCGGCGGGTTGGTCACCTGGGCGAATAATTGCTTGAAATAGGTGTACAGCGTCTTGTTCTTGGCCGACAGGATCGGCAGGGCCGAATCGGTACCCATCGAGCCGGTGGCCTCCTCGCCGTTCTGCATCATCGGTTCGAGGATGACCTTGAGGTCTTCCTGGGTGTAGCCGAAAGCCTGCTGGCGATCGAGCAGCGACGCCGAGGCGGCAGCGGTCTTTTCAGCGGCAGCCGGCACTTCGTCGAGCTTGATGCGAATCTTCTCGATCCACTCGCGGTAGGGTTTGGCCTTGGCCAACGAATCCTTCAATTCCTTGTCATCGATGATGCGACCCTGTTCCATGTCGATCAGGAACATCTTGCCCGGCTGCAGGCGCCACTTCTTGACGATCTTCTTTTCCGGAATCGGCAGCACGCCGGATTCGGAAGCCATGACCACGAGGTCATCGTCGGTAACCAGATAACGGGCCGGACGCAGGCCGTTTCGGTCGAGCGTGGCACCGATCTGGCGACCATCGGTGAAGGCCACGGCGGCCGGACCATCCCACGGCTCCATCATCGCGGCGTGGTATTCATAGAAGGCGCGACGATTCTCGTCCATGGTGGTGTGCTTTTCCCAAGCTTCCGGGATCATAAGCATCATTGCCTGGGCCATCGAATAGCCGCCCATGACCAGCAGTTCCAAGGCATTGTCGAAGGAGGCCGAATCGGATTGACCGGGGTAATGCAGCGGCCAAACCTTCTTCAGGTCGTCGCCGAGGATCGGCGAGGAAATCGCCTGTTCGCGGGCCTTAAACCAGTTGACATTGCCGCGCACGGTATTGATTTCGCCGTTGTGGGCGATGTAGCGGAACGGGTGGGCCAGATCCCAGGTCGGGAAGGTATTGGTCGAGAAGCGCTGGTGCACCAAGGCCAGCGCCGAGGTCGTGCGCTTGTCCTGCAGATCTAGGTAATAGACCCCAACCTGGTCGGCGAGCAGCAGGCCCTTGTAGTTGACCGTGCGCGCAGACAGCGACGGCACATAGAATTCCTGACCATGCTTGAGCTTGAGCGACTTGATCGCATTGGCGGCGCGACGACGGATGATATACAGCTTGCGCTCCAGCGCATCGGTCACGAACACATCCGGACCACGACCAATGAAGACCTGGCGGATTACCGGCTCCTTGGCACGCACCGTCGGCGACATAGGCATGTCGCAATTGACCGGCACGTCGCGCCAACCAAGCAGCACCTGGCCCTCGGCCTTTACCGAACGTTCGATCTCCTCGACGCAGGCATGCCGCGAAGCAGCCTCCTGCGGCAAAAAGACCATGCCGACACCGTATTCGCCAGCCGGCGGCAGGTCGATACCCTGCTTGGCCATTTCTTCGCGATAGAACTGGTCCGGAATCTGGATCAGGATACCGGCACCGTCCCCCTGCAAGGGATCGGCACCGACGGCACCCCGATGATCCAGATTTTTCAGGATCAACAAACCTTGCTCGACGATGCTATGACTTTTCTGGCCCTTGAAGTGGGCAACAAAACCCACGCCGCAAGCGTCGTGCTCGTTGGCGGGGTCGTACAAACCCTGCCGATCAGGTACTGCCGGTTCCATCACACGCATTCCTTCAAATAACTTGGCCGGTGATCACGGGCCAATGATGAAAAAAGCCGAGCGTCATTTTTTGAACGCCGGCCTGTACGAAATTTTGAGGCAACCATTAAATATAGCGGTAAACCCCTGTCAATTCAAGATGCTGCGACGCACCAAAGCGGCGCAACAGGGCCTAGCCCCCCCCCAAGACTGCGCATCGGGTGGCTATTGCCGCCTCAATGTCCTCGCCGCTTGCCGAGTCAAACACAACCGCCCGACCAATCTCCTTGAGTAAAACCAGATTAAGCCTGCCGTCCTGCACCTTCTTGTCGTGACTCATCAGCTCAAGATAACGATCCGCCCCCAGTGCAGGAGCAATAACCGGCAACTGCGCGCGCACGAACAAAGACTCAATGCGCTCGACGGTTGCCTGCGACACCCAGCCAAGGCGACGCGACAATTCAGCGGCAATCAACGTTCCAGCCACCACTGCCTCACCATGCAGCCAAACTCCGTAACCCATACCAGCCTCGATGGCATGCCCAAAGGTATGCCCCAAATTGAGCAAGGCTCGTTCGCCAGCCTCCCGCTCGTCAGCTGCCACAACTTCTGCCTTGTTGGTGCACGAACGATGAACAGCGTAAGCCAAGGCCTCCTTGTCCCGTTCAAGCAAACGTTCAATATTCGCTTCCAGCCAGAAAAAAAACTCCGGATCGCGAATCAAACCGTACTTGATTACCTCAGCCAAACCAGCGCTCAATTCACGGTCCGGTAAGGTATCCAATGTGGAGAGATCGGCCAGCACCAACTTCGGCTGATAAAAAGCGCCGATCATGTTCTTGCCAAGGGGATGATTGATTGCAGTCTTGCCACCAACAGAAGAGTCGACCTGAGACAACAAGGTCGTCGGCACCTGAATGAATGGCATCCCACGCTGATAGCACGAGGCAGCAAAGCCCCCCATATCACCAATCACCCCGCCCCCCAGGGCAAACAATGTTGTCCCCCGCTCGCAGCGAGATTCCAGCAGTGCGTCGAAAATCTTATTCAGGGTTTCCCAATTTTTATACGCCTCGCCATCGGGCAGAATTACCGGAAAGGCCTCGACCCCCAAGGCAAGCAGCCCAGACAACAACGCGTCAAGATAAAGCGGCGCAATTGTTGTATTGGTCACTACCACCGCCTTTTTCTGCTTCAAATGGGGAAGCAACAGCTCGGATCGGGACAGCAAGCCAGAACCGATATGAATCGGGTAGGAACGCTCGGCAAGAGAGACGACTAATGTTTGCATAATTGGTCAAATTCACGCATGAGGTACTGCACAATGCCGGAGGCGACCAACCTTCCGCCGTCCACCGTAAGATGTGCAATTTCCCGGTATAGAGGATCGCGCTGCGCGTAGAGCTCTTCCAACTTGGCCAAAGGATCGGGCACGCTGAGCAGCGGTCGGTTGCGGTCATGCCGCGTGCGCTCATAGAGCAGCCGGGGTGGCACATTCAAATAGACCACCCAACCGGTCTCGTGCAAGCGGCGACGATTCTCGGGATTCAAAACCACCCCCCCGCCGGTAGCCAACACCATATTTTCACCGGCACTTAATTCGGCAATGGTCTGCGCTTCACGACGACGAAAACCGTCTTCACCTTCAATTTCGAAAATCGTCGGTATTGGCACACCGGTTCGCGCCACAATCTCGTGATCCGAATCGTAAAAGACACGCCCCAACCGCCGCGCCAGTTGGCGCCCGACCGTTGTTTTCCCAGCCCCCATCAGGCCTATCAGGTAGATATTTTGATTTTTTCGCACGCCCCGGATTGTAACTGATTGCCGGAGTCGAAATGAAAAAGGCCGGCAAGCCGGCCCCTTATTCAAAGTCGCTAATTGATCAGTTCATTCCTAGCTTCTCACTGACGATTCGCGGCGTGATGAAGATCAGCAGTTCCGTCTTGTCGTCGATGATTTCATTATTTTTGAACAGCCAACCAACCATGGGCATATCACCTAACAATGGCACTTTTTGGGTTTGGTTTTTTGTATTTTGTGTGTAAATACCACCGATGACCACAGTACCACCATTGTCCACCAGAATCTCGGTCTTCACGTGCTTGGTATCGATTGCCACCCCGGAGCCGGTTTGCAGGGTCGGATTCGGTGTGTCTTTATTGACGTCCAAGGTCAGCGTGATCTTACCGTCGGGAGTGATCTGCGGTTTAACCTTTAATGCCAAGTTTGCCTTGCGGAATGACACACTGGTTGCCCCGGAACTGGTTGCCTGTTGATATGGTATTTCGACCCCTTGCTCGATCAAGGCCTCCACCTGATCGGCCGTCATCACCCGCGGACTGGAAATAACCTTCCCTCGACCATCCGCTTCGAGTGCGCTCAACTCTAGATTCAGAAAATTTGCAGTACCTGCACCATACAAAATGAACGACAAGGCGCTAGCCGTACCGCTGCGCGGGGTGGCTGGCAAATTCACCGCTTGCGCCAATGGCATAGTAGGATTGCCTTGGACTATCCCTGCCGCCTGACCCGTATTTTGGTAATTAGATCCGACGGCAATTCGATCATTGGATGGCCCGTTGATACCTGTCTTGTTAAACCCCAGACGCACACCAAGATTGCGCGAAAACGCGTCGGCTGCCTCGACAATTCGTGCCTCAATCATTACTTGCCGCACCGGCACATCAACTTTTGCTATTACCTTCCGCACCTCCTCAAGACGAGTTGGAATATCCTGAATAAACAGTGTATTGGTGCGCGGATCAACCACTGCACTACCGCGCTTCGACAACATACGCTGGCCGCTATCGGTCAGCAATTTCTGTAATGCGTCGGCCTTCTGGTAATTGATCTGAAACGCCTCGGTACGCAGCGGCTCAAGATCGCCAATTTGCTGCTTGGCTTCATACTCGAGCTTTTCTCGGGTAGCCAGTTCATCGCGCGGCGCAATCAGGATGACATTGCCATTTTTTCGCATATCCAGCCCCTTCTGCTGGAAAATGATGTCGATCACCTGATCGGCCGGCACATCCTTGAGAACCAGGGTCGTCGTCCCGGCCACAGTTTCGCTAATTACCGCATTGAGACCAAGCTCTTCGGCCATCAGGCGCAACAATGCCCGGACATCACCATTCTGATAGTTGATGCTGACCCGCGGTCCCTGGTAGCCGATTTTCGACCCCTGCACCAGCTTGTTCGGGTCTTCAATGATCGGCTTCACCTCCACAACGAACTGGTTGTCACTCTGATAGGCATTGTGCTCCCACAACCCCTTGGGCGATATGGTCATCCGTACATTGTCACCCTGCGACTTGGTTTCGACGGCGGTGACCGGCGTCGCGAAGTCAGTTACATCAAGCTTGCGACGCAAATGCTCAGGAATATTTGTCTTGAGAAAGTCGACCACCAGGCTGGTACCCTGCTGACGGATATCAATACCCGTACCCGTATCACTCAAATCAACAATTATTCTGCCTTCCCCATCCTTACCCCGACGAAACTGCACATCTCGAACCGCATGCCGAGAACCAACCATGCTTTCATCGGCAAAACGGGTCACCCGTTGCGCAGCCGAATCGCTGGCATTGGATATTGGCGCCAATACGACATAAAGGGATTTCCCATCGACCCGCGTACTGTAGTTCATACCGCGGACAAGATTGAGCACCAAGCGGGTCCGCTCACCGACTTGCACCACGTTCATACTACGCAAATCACCTTCATTGACCGTTTGGCTATTCTTCCCGAGACCGTTAGCGGTTGATTGAAAATCGAAGGCGATTTTTGCTGGATTAGCTACGCTGAAGCCTGCGGGAGGCACAGCCAGAGCGTCCTTCAGGTCTATTTTGATAGCTATATCAGCACCTTGCGGGGCAACGCTGATTGCTTCGATACTGTTATTTGCCGCCACCTGGGCATGGACCATTCCAGAAAAGGCAAGGTTGGCCGTTACCATAGCGGTCAAGATGTAATTGATGACTTTCATTTCTTGCTTCCCTCCTTGCCCTGCAAATACAACGAACTCTTGCGTTCGCTCCAGTCGCCGGCCGAATCCTGAATCAGTTCGCGCAACACGATTTCGCTGTCACTGATTTGCGTAACCATGCCGAAATCAAGCCCGATGTATTCGCCCACCTTGACCTGCTTGACCTTGTCCTCTACTTGGATGACAGCAATCGGCTGTTTGTTGACATTGAGGTAACCGATCATCCTCAGCGATTCGACCGGGTACTTCTCCAGTAAGCTATTACGCAACTCGCGCGCCTCGAAGTCGGGCTGGAAGGCACTTCCCTTACCTGCAACCTGCTTGTATTTCGACTCAGGCTCAATTTTGCTGGTCTTAAAGGGATCAAGCATCGATTCGACATCGTAAGGCACGGGTTCGTAGGGCTTGACCTCTGGCAACTTGGGAACATTCCCGCGAAAGTCCTTGGTGTTATCGGCCATCCATTGTTTGAGATCCTCATGATCTCCACCGGAACATGCTCCCAAAACCGAACACAAGGCAACGATGATTAATCGCTTCACTTTTTGGCTCCTTGTGCGGCTTTCTTTTTCTGGGCCAGTTCTTCATCATCCAGATAGCGGAAGGTCTTGGTCGTTGCGTCCAGAGACAGCACGCCACCTTGGCCTGGCACTACCGAAATATTGTTCAGGGTAACAATCCGCGGCAACTTGGCAATATCCGCAGCAAATGCGCCAAAATCGTGATAACTGCCGTTGATCTTTACCGCTATCGGCAACTCGGCATAGAAATCCTTAATCTGTTCCTGCCCCGGCCTGAATAACTCAAACTGCAAACCACGCCCCAAACCCGCTTGGTTGACCTCAATCAGCAACGCCTCGATTTCCGACTTATTCGGCAACTGCTTCAACAAAGCACCGAACGAGCGGTCGATTTCGGCAAGTTGCTGGGTATAAAGATCCAGATTCACCGCCTGGCGCTTCTTGTCGAGATACTGCTGCTTTAGCGTTTCTTCCTCCCGCTGCTTGGATTCCAGCTCGGTCAGCTGGTCGTTCCACACGAACCACCAGCCAGCTGCCAGCAATAGAATGAACAAACTTAGCAGTACCGTAACTTTTGGAATCAGCGGCCACGCCCCCGGATCATTCGGGTTCATAAAGCGGAAATCGTCGGCGATTCCCTGCAAATCAATTTTCGGTAGCGAGACGGACTTGAGACTCATTTTTTGTCCTTCCCTTCTTCCGACTTGGCGCGAGTCAAGAAGACATTCATGCCAAATTCGTTGATGCGCCGCCCATTGAGGACCACTGCCTTTACCTCGATCAACTGTGGCCGCTCCAGCCAAGGAGAGGCCTCCAGATTCCGCATCAACGAAGAAACGCGCGCGTTTGACTGGGCGTAACCAGTAATATTCACATTGAGGCCATCCTGCTTGAGCGACTTCAGATAAATACCTTCCGGTACCTGCTTGACCATCTCGCTCAATAGGAAAACAGTCTCCCCCCGATCCCGCTGGAGATTTTCGATAACCTGCTTGCGGGACAACAAGGCCTGCATTTGCTCCTTCAGGCGCTTTATCTGGTCGATTTCCTTGTCAAGTACGGCAATTTCGCGCTTGAGAAACTCGTTATTACCATCCTGAGCGCTGATATAGCCACCAATCACCGTGTACCCGGCGAAAACGATCAAGGCTCCCAGCGTCGCGACCAAACCGACCAAAACAAAGAACTGCTGGCGTTTCGCCTTGCGCGCTTCCTCCCGGTGCGGCAGAAGATTGATGCGTATCATGATGGATCGAACCTCCGCAAAGCCAGACCGCAGGCCACCATCAATGACGAGGCATCGGCAAGCAGACTCTTGGCACGAACACGATCAGACAGCACCATATTGGCAAACGGGTTGGCTACCAGAGTATTGACCTGGGTACGCGTAGCCACCACCTCGTCAATTCCGGGAATAACGGCACAACCACCCGCCAGAACAATATGATCAACCTGATTGTATTGGGTCGAGGTAAAGAAGAACTGCAAGGCACGCGACACTTCGAGCGCAAGATTTTCCATAAAAGGATTGAGCAACTCCGCCTCGTAGCCTTCCGGCAGATTATTCGACCGTTTGGCCGCTTCGGCCTCCTCAACGCTCATCCCGTAATGCCGGGAAATATCCAGAGTCAGCTGACCACCACCAAAAGCCTGCTCACGAGCATAAACCTGCTGGCCATTACGCAATACAGTCAAATTCATCACATTAGCGCCGGCATCAATCAAGGCAATGATCTGGTTTTCCCCACCGGAGGGCAACTGGCGCTCGATCAATTCGAAAGCCGCCAAGGTCGCCAAGGACTCCACGTCCATAACGACTGCCTTCAGACCGGCCGCATCCGCCACGGCAACCCGGTCCTCAACCCGCTCCTTCTTTGAAGCCGCAATCAGCACTTCCAATTCATCGGGCACCGATGGCGCCGGACCAAGCACCTGATAATCGAGATTAACCTCATCGATGGAAAATGGAATGTACTGATTGGCCTCCGACTCAACCTGAGCCTCCAGCTCTTCATCACGTAAACCGGCCGGAACGATGATCTTTTTGGTAATGACCGCCGACCCCGGAAGCGCCATGGCAACGTTTCGGGTCGACGTCCCTAGACGTTTCCACGCCTTCTTGACGGTATCGACAACGCCGTCCAGATTGGCAATGTTGCCGTCCGACACCGCATCCTTGGGCAACACCTCGATGGTGTAGCGCTCGACGCGGTAGCCCTCTTTCCCGTTAGCGGTCAGCTCGACCAGCTTAACGGCGGACGAACTGATGTCCAAGCCGAGCAGGGAGCGTGCCTTGGGATTCAATAAAGCCGAGATATCGAAGCGCACCAGACCCCCAAAAAGTCCTTAAAAAATGCGAAGTTAGCGAAACAACCAATAATTCACTTCAGATGCTAGCAACAACCAATTGGCCTGTAAAGCACTTTCGCGGCAGCTTCCGGCTGCAGCGTATAATCCGCGCAACGCCAAATTAACCCACAATTCACCTTGCCTGCCATGCCTCCGGCACTACGCCTTTTTCTGTATCCCATCATAGCCGTTCTCGGCTTGATTGCCATGGGCATAGCCATTGCCCTGATCGTCTTGGTCCTTACTTACCCGAATCTTCCATCGCTGGAAGTATTGACCGATTACCGTCCGAAAATACCGCTCCGCGTCTTTACGGCCGATGGCTACCTGATTGGCGAGTTCGGAGAAGAACGACGAGCTGTCGTAAAAATAGAGGATGTTCCCCCGGTCATGAAACAAGCCATCCTCGCTGCCGAGGACGACCGCTTTTACCAGCATGGCGGCCTTGATTACTTGGGCATCCTTCGGGCGGTACTGGCCAATGTGGCCGGCGGCGGCAAACGCCAAGGGGCGTCGACCATCACCCAGCAGGTTGCCCGCAACTTCTTTCTTTCCGGCGAAAAGACCTATACCCGGAAACTTTACGAAGCCCTCCTTTCTTTCAAAATAGAAAGCAATCTGACAAAAGACCAGATTTTCGAGTTGTACATCAACCAGATTTTTCTTGGCCAACGCGCCTATGGTTTTGCGGCAGCCTCCCAAATCTACTTCGGCAAGCCCCTGAAAGACATTACGGTCGCCGAAGCCGCCATGTTGGCTGGCCTGCCCAAGGCACCTTCGGCCTATAACCCGATCGTCAACCCGAAGCGCGCCAAGATGCGTCAGCAATACGTACTGCGACGCATGCATGAACTGGGGTTCATCAATGACCAAGCCTTCGAGGCGGCAACCAAGGAAGCCCTGGTGGTCAAGCGCGAACTCGGGGATTACGCGGTCCACGCCGAATTCGTTGCCGAAATGGCCCGCCAGATCGCTGCCGAGCGCTTCCCCGAAGACGTCTATTCGCGCGGCCTCAAGGTTTACACAACCTTGATCAAGGCCGAACAGGAAGCCGCTTACCTTAGCCTGCGTAAGGGCGTCATGGATTACGACCGGCGTCACGGTTACCGCGGCGCAGAATCCTATCTCGACATGAAGGACATCACCTCCGATCAGGACGAGGCGATCGACGAAGCCTTGCAGGACATCGCCGATGCCGGACAGCTGTTCCCGGCCCTGGTACTAGCCGCCGACAGCAAGCAGGTCAAGGCCTACCGCAAGGGCGGCGAAGTCGTAACCTTGACGGGCGACGGCCTTAAATTTGCCATGAAGATGCTCGACGACAAGGCGCCGCCCAACAAGCGCATCAAGCGCGGCGCCATCATCCGCCTGCAAAAGGACGACAAGGGACACTGGCAGATCTCCCAGTTGCCGGAGGTCGAATCCGCCTTTGTCGCCATATCTCCGACCGATGGGGCCATTCGGGCACTGGTCGGCGGCTTCGACTTCAATCGCAACAAGTTCAACCACGTCACCCAGGCCTGGCGGCAGCCGGGCTCCAGTTTCAAGCCCTTCATCTATTCAGCCTCACTGGAAAAAGGCTATGCCCCGGGCACCGTGATCGAGGATGCGCCCATCGTCATTCCGGCCAGCCAGACCGGCTCCCAGGCCTGGGAGCCGCACAACTATGACGGGAAGTACGAAGGGCCGATGAAGATGCGCGCCGCTTTGGCCAAATCGAAAAACATGGTCTCCATCCGCATCCTGCAAGCCATCGGACCGCAGTATGCGCAGGACTACGCCAGCCGTTTCGGCTTCGACGCCGACAAGCATCCGCCCTATCTGACCATGGCCCTTGGCGCCGGCTCGGTTACCCCCTGGCAGATGGTGACTGCCTATTCGGTCTTCGCCAACGGTGGTTACAAGGTCAACCCTTACGCCGTGCGCGAGATCCGCGACGAGAAAAACCAGGTTCTGGCCCGCTCCACCGAAGTCCAGGCCGGCGACGAGTCGATTCGCATCCTCGATCCGCGCAATGCCTTCCTGATGGACAGCATGCTGCGCGACGTCACCATCTTCGGTACCGCAGCGCGCGCCTCGGTCACGCTGAAACGCCAGGATCTGGCCGGCAAGACCGGTACCA
>Ga0316605_10000889_pt1 | contig 18378 bp, 18 predicted proteins | sample OWC_soil_day20_n_FD_207666 | JGI IMG/M metagenome (GOLD analysis project Ga0316605, IMG submission 207666) | Wetland soil microbial communities from Old Woman Creek delta, Ohio, United States - OWC_soil_day20_noCT | ecosystem: Environmental > Terrestrial > Soil > Wetlands | place: USA: Ohio...
GATGTTCCAGAAAAGCCAGATCGACGCCTTCCGCCAACAATACCCAGAAGGTAAAGTGATCGCTCACCCCGAATGTAATTTCGAGGTTTGCCTCAACTCCGATGATGTCGGTTCGACCGAATACATCGTCAAGACCATCAAGGAGGCCCCGGCCGGAACACGCTGGCTGGTCGGCACCGAATTGAATCTGGTCGATCGCCTGGCCAAGGAAATGCTGCCGCACGGCAAGATCGTCCAGTTCATGTCCAACATCACCTGCATGTGCTCGACCATGCAACGCATCGACCCGCAGCACTTGGCCTGGGTACTGGAAAATCTGGTGGAGGGCTGTGTCGTCAACGCCATCAAGGTGCCGCCACACGAGGCCGAACTGGCCAAGGTGGCGCTGGAGCGGATGCTCGACATTTCCTGATCGGACACCATGAAAACCTCTGGATTGCACATTGCCACCTACAATATACATTAGCAATTCATAACAATTCATTGGATTCCAGTCGTGACAATATCCTATTGATTTAATTGGATACTGTATTTCACAAAGGTTCACAACTTGTCACAACACAGCATATAATGTGAGTAGCTAGTCGAGTAGCTGGGCGCATTGGGGTGTGACATGTCAAGGTTGACAGATATCCATATTCGGAATTGGATCAAAGCGGGAAAGCCGGTAGCAAAATCATTTGGCAATGGTCTGACATTCACTCTTTCGGCCAGTGGATATGCGGCATGGGTTCTTCGTTACCGCCTCCATGGCAAGCAGCGCGAACTCACTATTGGTCGTTATCCAGAGTTTTCGATTAAAAAAGCTACCGAAGAGGCGTTCAAGCGTCGCGTGGAAGTCGTCGGTGGCATTGATGTGGCCGGGGAAAAGCGGCGACAAAAAAAGGCAGATCGTACCGCTAAAACGGTCAAGGAACTTGGTGATTTCTACTATGAAGACCTTGCCGCGCGCGGCCGCTCAGTTGAAGGTTCTCGGTGGCATCTCGACGCATACATCGAGCCCAAACTGGGAGGGTTGCAACTTCATGAGGTCACACCCGACGAAGTGTTGGCGATGTGCGATTCAATTAAAGCCAAGCCTCGGCGACCAGATAAAGAATCCGCTCCTTCATCAGCACGCGAAGTTCTTGGCACCCTACGCAGGATGTTCGATTTTGCAATAGAACGTCGTTTAGCAAAACTCAACCCAGCAAGCGCCATCAAGCCAAGAACCGTTGCAGAAAAGAAGAGCCGCGAACGCGCACTTACGCGAGAAGAGCTATCTACTCTCTGGGCAGCTCTTCAAACCGACCAAATATCGCCTACTGCGGGGATGGCAATAAGAATGCTGTATTTGACCTTGGCCCGAAAAACCGAGGTTACAAGATCCGCCTGGAGTGAGATCAGCTTTGATCGGGCTGAATGGGACATTCCGGCCGAACGGACAAAGACTAGAAAGCCTCATCGGGTTTATCTTTCGACACAAGCCCTTACAATTCTCGAAGAAGCCAAGCGGCTTGGGTGTGAGTCACCATTTGTATTTCCTGGAAAGAATGAAAAACCAATTGGCGACACGACGCTGAACGAAGCGCTCAAGCGGGCCAAATATTTTGGCTTGAATCCCTTCACAATTCACGACTCTCGAAGAACAGCCTCTACCTTCTTGCATGAGATGGATTGGCCCTCAGATGTGATAGAGAAAGCCCTCAACCATACGGCTCAGGGTATTCGTGCAGTTTATAACCGCGCTGAGTATGCAGATCGACGGCGATGCATGTTGCAGGCATGGGCGGATTTTCTCGATTCGCTTATTGAAAACCGAAAGCAACAACGCGAATTTCCCACGTGAGGAAGTGGTTGACAAAAAATTAAAACCGGGGGTATTCTGGAAAAGCGGTGATGGAGTTAATGCGTCATTGCTGCACTGGCCTTGATACCCAAATCTAAAGCCAGGCTTTCATTCCTCTGGGGCGCCCAGCTCGGTGTAGGCGCGCAACTACGAGTATCGAGTGGTCCTTTACGGAACCGCAAGAAGTTCTTATTGAATTTTTGCCCCGTAACTAACCACATCATTGGTAATCGTTGTTGAAGGAGGAATACCATGTCCAAAAAATATCCCGACAATAAGCTCGGGGTGCGGAAAGTCTCGGTGGGCGCTACCTTTGAACTCCCACGTGCACTTCGCGAGTTCGACAATCTCCCGGATTCGGCCCACGTAAGGAAGTCTGTCTTAGAATTCCTATATTCTTGTTCCGGATCGACAGTTATACGCAGAGTGCACGACGGCCTTCTGCCTGCGCCACACAAACTGTCACCACGCATTTCTGCATGGAATGTTGGAGAGTTACGCCGTAACCTTGCTAGCAAAAAAGGGGAGTGACATGTCCATTACCCCCCCCATGATCACGCTAGGTGAAATGGTCTCTATGCCCATGGAGACCATAGAATATGCATTTCCTGGTCTTTTGCCGACGGCGCGCAATGTTTTTTTCCAAGTTGCGCCAGGTGTCGATTTCCTATGTTTCGCAAATTTAATTGCTTTCAGCATGGCCGGCGGAGCACGTTTTCCGCCTTACGGCACTCCGAAACCGGTAGTTACGCTCGTCATTTCCTGTAGAGGCTATAAGACCAGAACAAGCGAGCAGATGGTGTTGAATTTCCGAAAGCGACCTGTAGGCCCGATTTATATACGCGCAAGAAATAACCTTCTATTTCGATATCTAGAGGATGCCGAAATTGGCAAGCTAACCAACAGGTACGATCAAGATGAGTTTGTCGACTCGCTTCCTCCGAATTGTCGCTGTGTACTTTTCCATGACGCCCACCATTTGATCGCGAAGAAACAAGAACATGATGTGGTCAGCAATGCGACATTCGGTCGTCTCCTTTCTGCCTTGAACGAAAAGGGGATCGCGACTTTTGTTTTCTTCAAAACACGCCGGAAGGCTAGTTCTGAAATCGCGGATGAACTTTTTCAGGTGGCCGGAGATCGCCTGATCACTCTTTCCGAGAACCCGGCTGCGCCCCGCGAATATGGTGGAGGCTGCACAGTCGAGCGCCCGAAAACGAGCGAGCACGAGGACGTTCCACTCCGCTTCTCATTCTGGTATTCGGTCATCGACGACAAGCTTGAATACGGATGGGAATGCCGCGACCCTGCGGACGCGAACGGTGCAAAGCAAATCGAAATGCTGGAGCGGCGCAAACGTGTTCAAGACATGCTTGAGCGAGGGATGCCGCAAAAAGAGATCGCGGGCGAGCTTGGGGTCGATGCGGCAACGATATCGCGAGACGTTGCAAAGGTGAGGGCTGCGATTGCGAAGAAAGCCACTGCCGAATCTGGCGACGAAGATTTTTGACATTGCGTGGCCCAGCATCGCAGAAATAAAGGGTTTGCAAGGGTGCGCACACACCCTTGCGCCCTACTTAACGAACCCAAAACTTGGAGTACAAACCATGGACCTGCCGCATATCCGTAAGGCAAAAATCAATTACCTGCTGACCCAACTGAACGATGGAAAGCGTGTCACAGACCAAGCCATCCAGTCAGTACTCACCGAGCAGGAGTGGCAAGAACTGGCGAAAGAGATCGACCAATGGAAGATTAAATGCCAACCTAGGGCGAAGCCGTATGGCCGAATGCCCTCCGAACTGGAGCGCTACGCTGACCTCATAAAGGCTGCAGATTGTTTGTTCAGTCGAGCCAAGGCCTGTCGCGACAAAACATATCCGCGTTCGGTAGGTTTCATGCTGCCCCCGATGCATCTTCGTGGTTTGACGGCCAAGGAACTGCGCTATTGCGAGGCAGAGAATGCCTACGATGACGCCCTGGAAAAGCTTGCAGAGATGTTGTCAGACGAGCCCGGTCTTGCAATTTGGCTAGATCGACCGGCCCGGTTCGGTCAGAATGATGGTACGGTATCGGCAAACCCGGATGGTGTGCCTCGCTTGATTACCTCGCGCTCCGTGCATGCTCGTCACTACTCGCCAGGCAAGCCTACGAAAAGTTCACTCCAAAAGTGGGCATTGCAGTCCAGTCTAAACAGGTTCGATTTGTTCCTCAGCTTGGAACCACCGCCGATACCGCAGCGTTATGCGGCCAAAGTGCGGAGAACTCCTGACTTGGACGACGGATGGTAAGTTGCCAGCCTGCTATGGTCAGACGAACTATCAGTCCGCAGACTTGCAAAATTGCATGCATGCACACTTGCAATGGTCGGTGCCAATAACAAGGCACCGACCCGGATTACACCCTTTCGTCAGAACAGTTCATCGCCGGATAAATCGCCGCCACCAGCGAAATCATCGTCATCGGACGTAACCACTGCATTGCAGATGCCGCCACGACAGGACGGCATCTCCTGCCTTTCCAGCAGTTCTGCCGTCTTTGCTTTCAAGGACTCAATTACAGGCGGCACCGACACCCTGGAAAAAACGTGATGCTCAAGGCTGTCGGGGGGCACGAACTCCCCCGGAAACACGAACCAGTCCTTCAGGTGCGGCGACAGCTTGGTACTCTGAATCGGCCAGGGTATGGAAATATCAACCGCCGTAGCCTCCAGTATCTGCCGCTTGAACGCAGAGAACTTCTTGCTCTGGGCGTTCAGCACCGCTTTGGAGCCACCCACACAATCCAAGACTAACTCATGCTCGCGGACATTCTGGCCAGCCAAGTGTGCGCGTAAAAGGGTTTGGCTACTTGCTGGCAGCTTGGCAATTATGGCATCTGTAGGGGCACGCACACGCAGGCCCTCATCAAGGCGCAAGGTATCCCTGGCAAGTTGAAACAGCTTTTCGTAGGCCGTTGGGTTCCCCCGCCAAGCATCAGGCCGATCAAGCTGATTCTCCCGCAGCCATTTCTCGTGAACCATGACCTCAACGCGGACAACACGCTGCCCAAGTTCAACCAACTCTTGTTTGATTTCCGGGCTGGGAAACGTGGCAAAGGCATTAGGCGCATTCGGTGCCTTGATATAGGCCGAAACATTGAACTCCCGTTGTTTGATGTACAGGGTGAAGCAATTGTCCGTCCCGAAGATATAGGTTGCTTGCCTCTTCGCGTTCTGTCGCTGCGGGGCACCAGACACGTGATTCAGCACACCGTCAGCGTAATCCCGGAGTTCCTGATGCCGATTCAAAGCATCTTCGGGCGAGGGAAACTCAAACAGGAATGTCCCGGTTACCGATTTCAGGCGAACGTTCTCAGGCTTGAACTGGCTGAGGCCAAGCGCTGAACAGCCCCTTTCGGCAGCGTAGTACTTGAGTAGCTCTAAGACGCCTTCAGCGGCGCAGGGCACACCATTAACGAGCAGGTGATTACGGCCAATCAAGCAGGCTGGTACGTTGATTTGTACCTCGTACCCACCAACACGCCCCCGTACATTACTGTTAGCGGGGATGGCCTGTACTTTATATTCTGCCCCGGTCAGCGGGCTAACGACTGGTACTAGGTCGAAGTATTCAGCCTTGATTTCACCATCCTCGTTAACCTTGCGGTTAAGCTCGAACGGAAACCGGCATTGCTCATATTGTTGGTCCGATAGTTCGTTCTCGAAGCGATGGACCAGTTTGATGGTATCTACCATGACTATTCTCCTGGATCAACACAGCCATAGACCTACACTTGTTGCCTAGTGAGTAAGAGCAACTGGTATGTAGGTGTTACGGTTATGTAATTGGTAGTAGTTACTTACGTGCATCTTTCAGCCCATCACGAAAACCTGGAAACAGCTTCGTGGGGGCCTACGATGCGGCGACACCTCTGTAACCACAGACCGGAGGAATGTTTGGTCTGTCGTCAGCGGCAAGTAATTTGCTAAATTACTGTGCTGAAAATTGCGTAGGTCTTGGTGGAATTTTCGGGAAAACTAGCGTTAAGGCGTGCCAAATTTTTGAGCCTTAAACTCAAAAGCGGGGCGCCGCAAGAGCAAAACCCATTCAGCGATCTGCTCAGTTCCTGGTGCCGAATACCACACAAGCGTTCACTTCCCTGGACTAGCATTTGTGCCAACTGTGAATTTGTAAGCGGCTGCGCTATATTTTGCGGATGACTCGCTCCAAACTCATTGCCCAGCTTGTTGAGCGCTTCCTGACGTTGTCCGCGAAGGATTCTGAAGTAGCGGTTTCATTGATAATCGATTCGATTGGGGATGCCCTCGCACATGGCCATCGTATTGAGATTCGGGGATTCGGCAGCTTCCGCGCCATCTATCGCCGGCCCCGAATCGGCAGAAACCCGAGATCGGGTGAACGGGTTGATGTTCCTGCGAAATATGTCCCGCACTTTAAGGCGGGGATGCAATTGCGGGAACGGGTCGATCCAAATTTAGTTTGGGTATAGGGCGGAATCGTGGTCTGCTCTCTTTCCGGCGCCCCCATTCCGTTCGCGCTGTGCGCTTTGGCGCCGGTTTCTCCGACGACAAGCTAAATGACTGCACTCGTATTCTTAATTCAGCCTCATCAAGTCTGCATGGCCATGGATACCTTAGTCATCGGCGCCGACGACAGAAAGCCCATGAACTTTCAGAGTAAGTTCTTATCATTTCCAGAGAGCGATCTAGTCGTTGCAGGTACTGGCCACGCCGGGTTTATCAATGGATGGTTTGAGTGTCTTTCCTCTTTTTCGGGTACGGAATATATAGACAAACTGAATATCATTGCGCCTGAAATTTTCCAAGAGTCCGTTAACACCGCAGGTGATTTAGGCGAGGTCACTGCTACGATTTATCACTTCGGCTATTCAAAAGCTGAAGCTAGGTATGTTGGATATGCTTACCGCTCAACAGCTGGTTTTCAGTCTGAGCCGCTCCCATATGATTGTTTTGGAGTTAAGCCAGAGGTAAGCGTAGAACTGCCCGAAAACATAGAATTTCCAAGCCTACTCGTTGATCTCATACTCAAGCAACAGAACCAAGATCAAATGCTGCCTATTGAGCAACAAGTCGGAATTGGCGGCGAGATCGAGTTTGTTGTATTGGCGAACCGAAGTATCCACATCGAAACTGTTCATCGCTTTGCCACGTATGAAAGAGAACTTCAATATATTGAGAGCCGTGGTGCATAACCCCGCAGTCTGAATAGACTTAATCAAGTCGATCAGCTAAGGCGTCAAGCTTCTTGGAGGTCTTCATTTAGCAGCGATAGCGAAATGTCAATCCATCTATTGCAAAACCGCTCCCGATATTCGGGCAGAACTGGAGCATGGCTTGGCATTCCTTGAAAACGAGGAATTACCGGATTTTGACACTGCTGAGGAGCGCCGTATCTGGCCTGATCGATGGACAGAGTTCTCCAAGCGCGAAAGTAGCCGCTACAGGTGACGCTGCTGATCCATGAAAAAATGATGTAGTGGGAAGTGCTTGTCGTTTGGCTTAACATAGCAAGCACGCAAGAATAACCGTAATAAAACTCGCCTATATATGAACGCAAATCCATCGTTGCTCCAAAACCAGCTAACAACTTGGCTTCTACGTAGGACTCCGGCTAATGGGGTTCGACGGGTTGCATCGCTTTCCGCAGCCATTGCGAGCGATCTGGGGAATGTTCGTGAAGACAACCAAGATAGAGCAGCCATTGCGCGTGGGTGGGATCGACATGGGCAGGAATACGCTCTTGTTGCCGTAGCCGATGGGATTGGTGGAATGCAGGATGGCGTCACTTGTGCGGCCATGACAATCGGCGTTTTCGTTGCGGCAGTAGATCAGCGTGCACAAAACGCCAGCAACAGCTCAGATCATCCAGAAGAGTGGTTGCTTGAAGGCGCTCATGCTGCAAACCAAGCACTCTTCTCAAGGTTTCACGCTAGCGGTGGCTCGACTCTAGTCGCACTATTGCTCCGACCCGGTACTTGCCCCTACTGGCTAAGTATTGGGGATAGTCGCGTCTATTGCATGAATAACAAAGGCCTAATACAGTCCTCCATTGACGACACAATCGCAGGTCAGCTTGGCAAGAACCCAGAGGACGCTATTGAACAATCGCGATTGCTTCAGTTCGTTGGTATGGGTGCTGACCTTGAGCCTCACATCGCGAAACTCGACGCTGACTCTACAGATGCTGTAATTCTAACCACCGACGGAGTCCATTATCTGGCACCAAGTCCTGGCTGGCTGGGCCAGATAATTCACCACTCGCCTGATCCTGGTGTATGTGTAAAGCGCTTTATTGATCTCGCAAAGTGGTGTGGCGGACCAGACAACGCCACAGTTGCAATGATCACGTTGCCTGTGGAGATGCAATCTGAAACTAGGCCTGCTTACCCTTGTTTGGAGGTGTGGGATGCATACGGAGAACTGCAAGTTATCAACCCAGCGTCCTCGAAAGCATCGCCAGCCCTTATCTTAAGCCCTGCGACAACGAGCCAATCTTCACCACCTCCCAGTGTTGCACGTTTAGACCTTGCAATTGATGAGCGTCTAGGTACATCTTCACCAGAACAATCCAAATCTCGTCGGGGAAAGTCTTCTCGTAAGCCAAAGAAATCTGCTGACAAACAAAGCAATGGCCTCGATAAATTGAACGAACCGGAACTCCCCCAGCTGCACATGGAATTTCCGACGAAGTCTAACAACGAGAGTCTCTGAAATCATGATTGCTGACCGTTACGAAGTCGTTGGTGCTTCTTTTGTTGGAGGCATGGCAGCTGTTTGGCCCTGCAACGACATAGTTCTTCAACGAAAGGTCGCAATTAAGGTGATGCCTGGCAGTGCCGAAAAACGCCGGATACGCGACGAACTAAGCGCTCTCTTGAAGATGCGCTCGAACCATGTCGTTCAAGTCTACGACGTGTTGAACCTCAACAAGGACTTGGCCATTGTTCAAGAATTCGTCGAGGGCAAGGATTTATTCGATGAAGGCTTAGCTCCCAAGAACAAGAATGAGTACTTGAAGCTACTTTGGCAGATCGCGTCCGGCATCGCTAATATTCACGATCTTGATGTCATACATCGAGACATCAAGCCTAATAACATGAAGGTCGATCCGGAAGGCGTCGTCAAAATTTTCGACTTCGGATTAGCTCGGGATGAAGGCCCGAGCGCAGCAACGCTAGGTTTTGTGGGGACTCCCGGCTTTGCTGCTCCTGAGTTATATCGTCACCACGTTACTTTTACTGCTGCGGTAGATACTTACGCCTTCGGAGCAACTGCACTTTTTCTAGGTCTTCGAGATTTGCCCCCAGAGCTTGTACATCGCCCTCCCGTGCTTTCAGGAGCCAACTACTTTTCAGCCCTACCATTTAAGCTCGCAAAGGACGTTGAGTCGATTTTGAACACCTGCCTTGAGGAGTCCCCCTCTATCCGGCCTGCCATGCGCGACGTTAGGGATTTGCTTGCCAAACACCTGCTTCACAATAGGCACAGGGCGTTAATTGTGTTTGATGGCAAGGCATCGTATCTCGACGCAACTCGTCCTAGTGTGGTTCTTCGCCTAGCCTCAATTGGTGAGATTGGAATTCGCTACGATGGCTTTGACTTCCTTGTCGACAGGGTTAGTGGTGAAGTTTTCATAAATAACTCTCCCGTTGCGGTAGGTGATCATTTGCCAGGTGCCTGCGTCGTTGCGCTGGGTGCCCCAGAACGCAAAGCAGACCGCAAGTACATCACGTTCGACCTATCTCACCCGGAGATTGTGCTGTGAGCGGCCCGCTAAAACCTAGTGATATTATTGGTGATCGTTATGAAATTCTTCGGTACGTGGGCGAAGGCGGTATGCAGTTCGTGTATCAAGCCAAGGATATATTGACTGATCGGCATGTCGCGCTGAAAACCCCCAAAAACAAGTCTGCAACCAAGCGCTTCAGGAGAAGTGCAGTAGTTGCCGCCAAGGTAAACCATCCGAATGTCGCAAAAACTCTTGATTATCTCAAGGTAGGCACTCAGCGTTACCTAATTGAGGAATATATAGAGGGCAGTGATCTGAAAGCCGCTCTGCTTCAAGAAACGGCGTATCTTGACCCCTATCTAGCCGCCAAGGTACTGCACCACCTTGCAAAAGGGGTTGCAGCTGCCCACCACGCTGGGGTTGTGCACCGAGACCTGAAGCCCACGAACATCATGGTCATTGGTGGCTATTCATTGCACGAACTGAAAGTCACCGATTTTGGGATTGCCAGGATGGCGGATGAGGAGTTAAGGGAGGCAGTAGAAGGTGGCGATGCAAGCATGTCTGCCTCACAAACAGCGGTAGGGGCGCTTCCCTACATGGCTCCCGAGGCTATTGACGAACCTAGCACCGTAGGCCCTCCAGCAGATATCTGGTCAGTTGGAGCGATGATGTACCACCTACTCTGTGGCCAATATCCGTTCGGTCAAGGTCTAAGGGCCGTTCCTAAGATTATGACTGCGAAACTTCCAGACCCCCCTGAATTCCTATCCGCCAATCCACAGTTTGCACCTCTTGCCAAAGAGATACTTGAAATCGCCTTTTCGTGTCTAAAGAAAGACCCGATGGAGCGACCGACGGCAGACCAGCTAGTCGAGAAATGTAGCACCCTTTGCTACACCTCGTCACCCAGGCAACAAGGGGTTGTATGTGATTTCCGATATGGGGCCTGGGGGTTCATCAGAACGCCAGAAGGTAGCGTTTTTTTTCATCGCGAATGTGTTTACGGCCCAATGCCAGTGGTTGGTGATCCTGTCCTTTTCGCCAGCTACGACGGTGGCGGAGCTGACCGCGCGCTGCCCGTCGTGAAACTGACCGGAGCAACTGATTGACGGGTTGATGTTGTAAGAGCGAGTCTCGCTGGGGTTAACCCTCCAGTTCATATCGAAGTGTCAGGTACGGTTTTTGGGAACACCTCATTCCGAACAGCCCTCACACTATCGAAAAATGGCCAGCGCGAAACTCATGGCCGACCTATGCCGAAGGCCGAAGGTGGAAGGTGCAGCAAGCTGCCCCGCTGCAAAGTTAGCCGTTTTTCACCACTTCTGCCACTGCTCCTGTTATCTTAACTCGACGCCCTCGTGGCGCAGATTGTTCACCTGGGCACTCACCGGCCACGCCTCCATCTCTTTGTCTGGATAGGTATGGGCTAGACAGAGCAGCAGATTGACGTCACTAGCACCGTTTGGCGGGCACTTCAGAATGCGCAAGGCTGCCCTTGCCTTTCGGCTTGGTCAAAGTCTCTGCGGGGTTTCCGCCACCGGCAGCGGATTATCGACTTATGTTTCTATACGCCTCAAGCCTAAACAATCCAAACGCCACGCTCAGTTGAAACAAGCGCGCCTCGTGCCTCTTCTTGTGCGATGTAATCCGCCAACTTTTCGGCTTCATGATCCCGAAAAGTAACATGCGTTTTAGAACCATAAAGATTTGAAGTGACATGAGTGCAATCTGTCTTAGGAATGAGACCCTGTTCAGTTACTACAGATGACTTGAAGTCGAGTGATGGAGACGATTTTTTCATAAATGCCCTTTCTATATAAACGGTTTTTGGTTCGAAAACAACATTGGAACAGCCAATCATTGATCAATGTAACTCTGCCCGCGCTGCGATGCCAATTGCCACAGCCTGATTGGCTTACGTGTTGATAGTGCCCTTACACACCGGATATTGAGAACACCCCCAAAACGAGTTACCCGCATTGCCGCCGCGTTTGGCGGTTCTTATTACCATCGGACTACCGCATTTTGGACAACTGGGTATTGCCGTTGAGGCGGTCAATGTCACCGGAACGCCGCCCGTTTCTTTCACCATCCGCAGCATGGTGCTGGCTGGCACCAGTTCGATAGAGCGCCCTTCAACGAATCGTCTGGCTTCTTCGGTGAACTCGCCGGAAGCAACAACGAACCCACCGACAGCACCTTCGGCAGACATGACCCCATATAGCTCCCGAACAATGGCAACGCCAACTTTCAGGACTTTCCACTGTTTGCACTGAACAAAGTATTTGTCTTGACCGGAGCGCAGTTCCAAATCAACACCGCCGTCCGGGCCATCGCCACCTCGTTCGATGACTTGGAATCCTTTACGCCGAAAGACTTCGGCAGTCAGACCTTCAAACTCCCGCCATGAAATGCTTTCCAAAGCTGTGCGTGTAGGGTTGTTCACAACTTCCCGGTGCAAAGCTGATTGGCGATGTCTTCTGAAAACGGAAATGCCTGCGCCAAGCAGAAAAGCAACGGGGAAGATGTACTGCAAAAACATGCTAAAGGTGATCAGCATCTGCCGAACCATGCCGCTTCCAACGGTTTGCCCAAGGTTCTTCATGTCTGCAGCCACAAATGAAGGCGGGGGTAGCGCAGCTATGAAGTGAAAAATCAAGAACGATACCAAAGCGAGAATCACCCCCGCTTGCCAAGGCAACTTGGAAGCAATCTCGATTAGGTCTTCAAAGGGAGAGGATTTTTTTCGGGCCACAGTGCAAATAGGTACTGACAGGAATGATAGGGCCAAATTATGGCAAATGAAACATAATCTGTCTGCAGGTCAGCCTTTCTGGAATTCAAGAATTGCTGCAGGCATGAGGCTTTTGCGGCGGCCACAGATTTTTCAATTTTCATCATCTCTGATGATCGACACGCGTTTCACTGCAAAAGAGCACAGTCCTTCTTGGTTTCAGAGTTGTTCTTGTTCAGTTGGAATGACAAGACGGCTGCATAGTGTTAACATTTTCCGACCAAAACAAGTGCTGATGTTTTAGGACAACAAGTTGTCGTTCCGCAAACTGGTCTCGAACCGAACACAGCGGGGCGAAAATTAATTAGTTTGAAAAGGCGCGCGAATGGATTCGGAACCTACAATTTCTCAGACAAAGCTCGCTGGCCCGTTCGAGGAAGAGGTCGTCGTATATCACTCGAATGGGCTGATCTGGGGCACGATTTCTCAATGGTGTTCTGTACTTAAAGCCCCATACTTCATGCCGGAGTATCTGAACAAAGCAGCCGAAACCAACGCTGCTGCAATGAAAGGGGGGCCTTACTCGACAGCCATTCAGAGCGGAAAACTGTATCGCTGGCCTCCAATTGCAGCCTCCTTAGACAACTGGTACAGCGCATGGATGCGTAAAGTGGCTAAGGGAGAACACACCCTGATGGAGTACAACAAACGTCTTGCATCTGAGCGTTTTGCCCTAAACATGGCACAGCTCAAACAGTGGGGTTATGAACTCCAGGAGAGGGAACTCCAAGCAGCAATGTCTACAAAGATGACTCCAACACAATCTACCAGTGGTTTGGCAGAAGTCAATCAGGCAATAGAAGCGATTCAATCGCTTGCACAGGTCACACGCCGTGCGCTAGAAAGGCACGAAGATGCGATTGACGAGCAAAGCGAAAGAATTGATGACATCGAACAAAGCGATCCGGCGAGAAGAGATCCAAAAGCTTTTATTACAGTTAAGCAGCGCTGCCTTGAGCGCTCACTGTCGGTTGCCTTCGTAGTTGAAGGGCGAATGAATCTATGTCAGGCGTGTGGTCAATTTCTCCAGAAGTCAGGCGTAGAGAAAGGGCAGCCCATTAAGGAACGCTTAGACGGGTCAAATGTAATCGTCGACGTCGCTGCGTGGCGACGTGAAGATATCGACGATGCGATTGAATATTACCTTCCAGATTTTGCCTTGCCGCGGCGACGCAAGGCACGCGACTAGCTGCGAACGAAATTCAGACAGGACGGTAAATGGATGATCTGGACAAAGCTTTAAGCCACTTTGACTCAATGGTGGACTACGAGGTAGCACCGGTCTGTCCTGACGGAAGGAAAAGATCAGCGAGTGCGTGCCGTAAATGCCTGCAGAAACAATACTTCCCAGGAGGTACAGTCGACTACTCATGTTCCCAACTGCGCCTTCTATATGTTCTGTGCTACTTGCCAGTTCATTTGAAGGAGAATCTCGATGTATTGGAGGGATTGAACCGGAATGGGGTTGAAAATTCTTGGGCACCATCTATTGAAGTACTTGCTCTTGGTGGTGGCCCCGGTTCTGAAATTGCAGGCTTCCAAATATTCGTTGCCAATCACGGTTTTTTCGGGTCAAACCCCGCTGGAATCGAAATAACCCGATTGGACAGGGTTGCTGAATGGTCCGAAATATTCAAGACTGTGCGTAGCATTGCCCAAGGCACCGAAACGAAATTTAAGTACTCTAGGATCAAGGACGACGTTCGTAAAATAAATCGATACAAAGGCACATATGACCTTGTATTCTTGTCTTACATCGTCTCTGAACTTACAGATGTTGAGGCAGTTCAGCTTGGAAAGGCACTTGCTAACGTTATTAAAAAGAAATGCGTATTGGTATTCAACGACAGAAACGAAACCGATGTCGTTAACAGGATTGATACAATCACCAAACTACTTCCGCCAGCAATTACTGAGTATGAGTCTAAATCAGCTTGTCACGTTGGAATGCCTTACCCTGAAGCAATAAAAGAAAGGGTCGGCCCCAAATTGCATCTAAGCTCATATAGGCGTGGAATTGTCGTCGTCTCATGATCATCAGCGCAAGCCGCAGAACCGACATTCCAGCTTTTTACGCCGAATGGTTCTTGAACAGAATTTCAGATGGGTATGTGCTGCTTAAAAACCCGTTCAATGCTCACCAGATTCGCCGTGTATCTCTTCGAGCAGAAGATGTCGACGCAATAGTTTTTTGGACAAGGAATGCTGAGAAACTAATACCCTCTCTGAAGATATTGGATGCACGGGGCTATCGCTATTATTTCCAGTACACCATCACAGGCTACCCAAGATCGATCGAGCAATCGGTTCCTGCCACGCGCCGTGCGATTCAGACTTTCATTGAGCTAAGTGCATTGATAGGCCCAGAAAAGAACATATGGCGCTATGACCCCATTTTGGTATCGAACGTCACAAGCATTGACGAGCATAAGCGCATTTTCGAGAAAATTGCTCGTGCTCTTGAGGGCCACACAAACCGTGTGGTTATCAGTTTCGTAGATATGTACAAGCGGGTATCTGCAAACATTGGGCAAGTGCCGGGGCTAATAATGGAAAAAGAAACTGCCAAATGTGAAATGTTTCAAACCTTGGCTCAGCACTTTGCAAATATCTCTGCGCAGTTCGGAATGTCAATCCAGAGTTGTGCGGAGGAAATTGACCTTAGCCGTCAAGGAATCATGCATGGAAAGTGCATAGACGACGAGTTAATACGATCCTTGTTTGACATTTCTGTGGCCAGACGAAAAGACAAGAATCAAAGGCCATCATGTGCGTGCATTGAAAGTGTAGACATTGGCCAATATGACACCTGTCTTCATGGGTGCAAGTACTGTTATGCCACCACAAATCATGCTCTTGCTACACGGAACTTCGAGAAGCACAACCCAAAGAGCCCCCTTCTCTTAGGTGAGCCAGAAATGCCGCTCGAGCCAAATATTGATCACCAGCAGGAATCACTTTTTTAGCAATTTCTGCGCGCCAATCAATAGACCGGCCCCGCCTTTACCTTTTACATCTAGGACAAGTGAAGACTTAGGCCGAAATTCTGACCTCCCCCAGGTTGCTTGAAGATACCTGTCGACCAAAAGCGGCCATGAGAGAACCGTTGTGCAGAAATATCAAGCTGCTTTCTTCGATTTTTTCTTCGGGGGAATCTTCGTAGTCTTAGAGTGCATTTCATCAACGCCAATCTTCAAGAGTTCTACCTTGTACCCATACCCCTTCAATACTTTAGTAGCGTTATTAGCATTTACTCTTGAAAAGAACGGGAGGTACAAATTCTTTTCTTTCGCATTGCTAATAACAGCGTAGACGATAGTGAGTTCATCCTGCGTTGGTTTCTCATCGACTCGAATTAAGTTGATAAACGGCGCGACAAGTTGACCTCTTACCTTCTGCCTGAACTCTGGGTCAATCTGAATTAATTGGCCAGACACAAAGCCCTGTGCGAAAAGATGGCTGAAAACGCTGGATTTCCCATACATCTTGACATGGATAAGTTCGCCATCGATGGAAAGCAGGTCGCATATCTCGACCTGTCCATAACCGCCACCATGCATGATTTTCTTGGTGTCATCAAGCAGGGCGTAGAGTTCCGGTTCAGTCTTTGCGACATCCGCATTGTAGGTTCCCTCGCCTCCACCTTTATATTCTGGAAGTTCCAGCTTCGAAGCTGGAATCTTGGAAAAATCGGCATTGGTCTTTGCGACAAAGTCCATCGCCACAGTAAACCACTTTCCATCGTTAAGAATGTATTTTTTCTCGTTCAGATCGATCTCTGCGTAGAGGCACTTGAAAACTGGCCACGCATTGAGAACCCTCTTATGCTCAGCATCAGCACAATAAACCTTGCGCTGGCGGAACAAGTCAAGCGATAAAGTCGTCCCAACTCCGACTGTTTTGAGAAACCCATTTAGAGTGATATCCGGGTGCACTTCTTTACCGCCGTGCATAAACATAAAGCCTTGCACGGTTGCCCAGTTGATAATCTCTGGTATCGACAACCAGATGTCCTTAAAGTCCTTCGCCACAAGTTTGGCATCCAACGCTTTTTCGAGGTCGACAATGACTGCTGTGCTTTTCGTTATGGAGATGTTGTTCACCCATTGGTGATCATTAGCGCTTAGATCGGCCTCAAATTTTTTCCGGTACTCATCCAAAAGGAAAGGCAAATCAGACAAGCTCATCTTGACCGCGACAGACAAGGAATCACTACCAGCCATTCTAGTGCCTAGCGCTTCATCTAAAGGAGCGCCAACAATCGCCTTCAACATGTCTTGCTCAACATCGAGACCAAATTGATCAGGGGTTGTTGCCTGCCCCGATTGAATTCTTGTATGGCTCTGAATGGCATCTAGTGACTGTACATCAACGCATCTGAAGCTTTCTGGGTCTACCGAATTGAGCGCACAAAGAAGCCCAAATCTCTCCTCATATACATCATCCTTCAATAAAAAGCGCCCGCCTTGCCCAAACGCCAGTACGAAGCAACGCCCATTTACCTGAATAAAGAATGCGGCTGAAACGCCTGGGACAGCGAGCATGGCAAGATCAAGATACTCGCCAAATAGGCTAGCCCACTTGGGAGGAGTTGGGTGGGTTTTCTTGATGAACAGCTGACCTGCGCCGCATCCCGGAATCTGTACCTTAATTGCAGGGTCGCATGCCCCCTTGTTTAGCACTAGATCACTAGTGGTGTAGCCCTGCTTGATGAGGAATATGTTGTGGTTAAATAACTTCTTATCAGCAGACATGTCACACTCCTACCCAATAAACCGCATTGTTTCTACCAATTCAAAAGAATAATCTTAGCGTTGCCGATTATGGCAAACAATTATTCAAATTCAAAGTTTTTGCTGCATTATTAATAGTAATGTGTGATCTATGGCGGGGCGTTTGACATACTAAGGTGGCCGCTACGGCCGAAAAAATGCGTTCCCATAGTCGTTCCGCTGCAAAGTTAGCCGCTGATCGACCCGGCGTTGCGCCTTTGGTACGATAACGTTATGGCGCTTGCGGTTCGCGCCAATCATCCGCTAGCTGCTGCCGGTTTTCTGCCGGCCTACCGTTTCGGCTGGCTTCCTCACTTTCCCCTGGAGTCCCTATCATGTCTGATATGCATCGGGCGGCTTGTGCTCGCCCTGAAAATTTGGCTGTTCAGCCAAACCAACCACTTTTCCCGCTAGGCCAGATCGTCGCCACCCCTGCGGTACTGGAACATTTTCGCCGTCACGGTATTGATCCATTTGAGTACCTTCGACGTCATCGTTGCGGAGATTGGGGTGGTGAACTTTGCGCCGAGGATATTGCCGCGAATCGTTCTGCGGTTCAAAACGGTTCGCGGGTATTCAGCGCCTACCGGATTGCTGGCGAGAAGGTCTGGATCATCACCGAAGCAGATCGCAGCGCAACGACACTTTTGTTTCCCGAAGAGTATTAGCCATGGAAAAGCTCTGCGAGGACAACCGTCGACCGATGCGCGATCTGTTATTGCAGTTGCCTTTACTGTCAGTCACTCCTTCAGGTGAAATCGACTACGAGGCTGCTGACCCTGACCTGTTGGTACAGATCGCCGATAACGCTGAGATTTCCATGCGAACCATTCATCTTGGGCTATCAGCCATTGGGATTCTGCTTGCCCATGCTGCGCCAGAACTTGAAACGGGGGATGTCACTGCAAATGTTATCGAGGCAATTGGCTGGACGATGGCTGAGATGGGAGATTTTGCGTCTACTGCCCATTGCCTTGCCGTCGCTTCGCGCCGATATACCACCGACTACAACCCTCAAGAATCCCACTCAGTGGCAAACGTCAAACCTTGATGCTATTTCCCCTCTGATCTGTTGCGGCCATTCGCCGCTTTTTCAAACGCCGCTAAGCGCCGAATAATCACAGTATTCGTAGGTCAGCTTGACCAGCCAAGCGGCATATTTCACGAAAGAAAATCGTATGCCCCCACCTGAAAGAATGATTCAGGCGGATCGTTCCGCCATGACCGAAG
>Ga0316605_10000890_pt1 | contig 18358 bp, 18 predicted proteins | sample OWC_soil_day20_n_FD_207666 | JGI IMG/M metagenome (GOLD analysis project Ga0316605, IMG submission 207666) | Wetland soil microbial communities from Old Woman Creek delta, Ohio, United States - OWC_soil_day20_noCT | ecosystem: Environmental > Terrestrial > Soil > Wetlands | place: USA: Ohio...
AACGTGACTGCCTGAATTCCAGCTATCGGCAGGTGAGGTCATGGCTATTGTGCCTCCGTCCGGTGTTTCGTCAGCCAGCGCAGTCGTGTGGCAACAATTGCAGCAGCAACAGTCGCACCGTGCCGCCAGCCAGGCCGAGGAAAAGGCCGCCTCCTTGCAGTTGAAGGCCCGGGAGGCGCAGGTCGATGCGGGTCGGGCCGAGGAAAAGGCCAGCGCGCTGCAAGTCCAGTCGGATCAGGCGCAAGATCAGGTGGCGAGGGCGCGGCAGGGCTTGGTTGCGTTACGCTCGATGAGTGAGTTGCAGGGGCGTTTCCAGGCTTTGCGCGAAGGAATCGCCAGCAGTGCTTTTTCCGCTTCGGCACCCGTCAATGCCGAGTGGCAGGTCACCGGTACGCTGGTCGATGTGACTGCCTGATTTTTCTTTCCTTCGCCTCGGGTTAAGATGCAGCCACTTTCCATACGGTACCGTCTGGAAGTCGCTTCATTTTGATAACTTGTAAAGGCACGGAGAGTTGCGATGCAGATCAAGGACAAGGTTTTTCTGGTAACCGGTGCGGGTTCCGGGCTGGGTGCGGCAACGGCCCAAGGGCTGGTCGAGGCCGGTGCGAAGGTGGTGCTGGTTGATTTGAATGGCGAGGCCGGCGGCAAGTTGGCCGATCAGTTGGGTGCTAGCGCCCGTTTTGTCGAAACTGATGTGACCAACGAGGCCTCTGCGGTCAACGCCATCCAGACCGCAATTTCCACGTTTGGTGCCCTGCATGGTCTGGTCAATTGCGCCGGCGTGGCGCCGGCTGAAAAGGTGCTGGGCAAGGAAGGTCCGCATCGGCTGGAGAGCTTTGCCAAGGTGGTCAATATCAATCTGGTGGGTACCTTCAACATGATCCGTCTGGCAGCCGAGGCGATGATGAAGGGCGAGCCTGATGCCGGGGGCGAGCGGGGGGTGATCGTCAATACCGCATCGGTTGCCGCTTACGAGGGGCAACTCGGGCAGGCTGCCTATGCCGCTTCCAAGGGCGGTATCGTAGCCTTGACCTTGCCCGTGGCACGTGAACTGGCGCGTAGCGGCATCCGCTGCGTGACGATAGCGCCCGGGATCATGGAAACCCCGATGTTGCTAGGTATGCCGCCGGAGGTTCAGGAGTCCCTCGGCAAGATGGTTCCCTTCCCGTCGCGCATGGGCAAGCCGGCGGAGTTCGCGGCGCTGGTCAGGCATATTGCCGAAAATGCCTATCTCAACGGCGAGGTTATCCGCCTGGACGGTGCCATCCGGATGGGCGCCAAATAAACTATACTTCGGCTCCGCCATTTACCAAAAAAGGCACTTCGGTGCCTTTTTCTTTGCATGCCCGAAGCCCCCTGTTATCACTGCGGACAGCCGATTCCCGACGATGTCGATCTGCCGGTCGTTGTTGCCGGCGAGCAGCGCGCCATGTGTTGTGTCGGCTGTCGGGCGGTGGCGCAATCGATTGTCGACAACGGGCTGGGCGATTATTACCGCAGTCGCGATGCCTTGCCGGAGTCGCCGCGCGAGGCCAGGCCGGCGATCCTCGACCAACTGGCCTTGTTCGATCACGCCGATTTCCAGAAGAGCTTCGTCAAGGAACTCGGGTCTAGCGAACGCGAGGCCTCCCTGTTGCTCGAGGGCATTACCTGTGCCGCCTGCATCTGGCTCAACGAGCAGCATGTCGGTCGTTTGGCCGGGGTGACGGCGGTCGATATCAACTACGCCACACGACGGGCACGGGTACGTTGGGACGAGGCGAAGATCAAGCTGTCCGATATTTTGGCGGCCATCGCCGCCATCGGCTACCGGGCTTATCCCTACGATGCCGCGAAAAGCGAGGACATCTCGCGCAAAGAGCGGCGCGATGCCCTGTGGCGTCTGTGGGTGGCCGGTTTCGGCATGATGCAGGTGATGATGTACGCCTATCCGGTGTATATCGCCGATGGCGACATGAGCGCGGATATCGAGAGCCTGATGCGCTGGGCCAGTCTGCTGCTGACCTTGCCGGTGGTGTTCTACTCTTCGGCTCCGTTTTTCCGCAATGCCTGGCGCGATCTCAAGCTGCGCCGGGTTGGCATGGATGTGCCGGTAGCGCTGGGAGTCGGTGCCGCCTTTGTGGCCAGCTGCTGGGCCACCCTGGCCCAGGCAGGCGAGGTGTACTTTGATTCGGTAACCATGTTTGTTTTCTTTCTGCTGGGGGGGCGCTATCTGGAGATGAATGCCCGGCAGAAGGCGCTCAGTGTGACAGAGGCGCTGGCCAAACTTTTGCCCGCTTTCGCGCAAAAAATGCCAGGCTTTCCCGTCGACCGCAGCACCCAGCAGTGCGTCGTCGCCGACCTCAATCCTGGCGATGTGGTGCTGGTCCGTCCCGGCGATATCGTGCCGGCCGACGGCCTGGTCGTCGAGGGGGTGAGTTGCGCCGACGAGGCCTTGCTCACCGGCGAAAGCAAGCCGGTACCCAAGGTGCCGGGCGATTCGGTCACCGGTGGCTCGGTGAATTCGGAAAGCCCCTTGCTGGTTCGCATCGAGCAGGTGGGTGACGGAACACGGCTGTCGGCCATCATCCAGCTTATGGAGCGGGCGGCTGCCGAAAAGCCGCGTATCGTCGAGATGGCCGACCGGGTGGCCAGCTATTTTGTGGCGGCGCTCTTGCTGGTTGCGCTGCTGGTGGCAGTGGGTTGGTATTTTGTCGATCCGGCCAAGGTGTTGTGGATAACCGTCTCGGTTCTGGTGGTGACCTGTCCCTGCGCGCTTTCCCTGGCGACGCCGATTGCCCTGACTGTGGCGGCCGGCGCTCTGGCCAAGGACGGTCTGCTGGTAACTCGTGGCTATGCGATTGAAAGTTTGGCCATGGCGACCCATTTCGTGTTCGACAAGACCGGGACCTTGACCACCGGGCGCATGCATTTGGTTGATGTGTTGCCAACAGCGGATTTGTCGCGCGATGCATGTGTTGGCCTGGCTGCGGCCCTCGAGCAGGCTTCCGAGCATCCGGTTGCTGCAGCCTTGCGTCTGGCGGCTGCCGGTTTGGTGTTGCCGCTGGCCGAGCATTCGGTTGCCGAACCCGGGCAGGGCATCGAAGCGGTCATTGCTGGGCGTCGTTGCCGGATCGGTCGGGCTAACTATGTGCTGGCTCTCGGGGGCGGGGGTTTGCCGCCGGGGGTTGAAGAATGGCAAGAAAGTGGCGACACCGTTGTGTTTCTTGGGGATGCGAGTGGTTGTCTGGCTCTGTTCCGGATCGGCGATGAAATCCGTACCGAGGCGTCAGCCCTGGTTGCCAGTTTGCTTGGGGCGGGGAAGAGAGTCATTCTCCTGACCGGCGACGCACCATCGGTGGCGGCACGGGTGGCACGAAGTCTGGGGATCGACGAGGTCAAGGCTGGCGTGACACCGCAGGGGAAGCATGATTGCGTGGAGAGCCTGCAGGCCGCCGGTGCCGTGGTTGCCATGGTTGGGGATGGGGTCAACGATGCCCCGGTGCTGGCCAAGGCGCAGGTTTCCGTCGCCATGGGGGGCGGTGCGCAGTTGGCGCGTACCCAGTCGGATTTTGTATTGCTCTCGGAAAATCTGGAGCATTTGCGTATTGGTTTGCAACGTGCGGCTTGGGCATTAACCGTGATCCGCCAGAACCTGTGGTGGTCGTTTGCCTACAATTTCGTTGCCTTGCCGCTGGCGATCACTGGTTACGTGACGCCGTGGTTGGCTGGGATCGGCATGTCGGCCAGTTCCCTTCTGGTGGTCCTCAATTCATTGCGCATTCAGCGCAAGGAGATTGACTGATGGAAAGTATATATCTGTTGATACCGATATCCGTATTGCTGGTTTTCGGGATTGCCATCGGTTTCTGGTGGTCGGTGCGCAGCGGACAATTTGATGATCTCGAAGGGCCGGGGTTTCGTATTCTGATGGACGATGATTTGCCTAAACCCTTGCCGGGAAGCAAGGAAGCAGATAATTCGGAAAAAGTTTGACCTGCGTCAACACATTGTTAGGCGCGCGCGGGCAATATCCTGCCCCATGCGAGGCAATGGCCTTGCGTTGATTCTCTGTTGGGGTTGGGGTGCGTTGCGACGCACCCTTTTTTTGCGCCAAATTTTTCTGGTCGCCGCTAAACACTTTGTACTAATTCGACTTAGATAATCGGTAGGTTGATCTAGGTCAAAACGCCCCGCCTGATCTAGAATACCATCCGCTTTTAGTGCCCCCTTTGGGTTCAGGGAGGTGGGCATCCAGTCTTTTCATTAACGAGAGGTGGGTTCATGTCTGGAACGCAAACCACATACAACTATAAGGTCGTACGGCAGTTCGCTGTCATGACCGTTATTTGGGGCATCGTCGGCATGCTTGTCGGTGTCATCATTGCAGCTCAACTGGTGTGGCCGGAGCTTAATATCGGTCCCTGGTTGCACTTCGGGCGTCTTCGTCCGTTGCATACCAACGCGGTTATTTTTGCGTTTGGTGGCTGTGCCTTGTTCGCAACGTCTTACTGGTGCGTTCAGCGTACCAGCCATGCCCGTCTCTGGGGCGGTCCGCTGATCCCCTTCACGTTTTGGGGTTGGCAAATCGTCATCCTGCTGGCAGCAGTCAGCTTGCCGCTAGGTATCACCACCGGTAAGGAATATGCCGAGCTCGAGTGGCCGATCGACATCCTGATCACCCTGGTCTGGGTCTCCTATGCCTTGGTGTTCTTCGGTACGATTGCCAAGCGCACGGTGTCCCACATTTATGTGGCCAACTGGTTCTTCGGTGCCATGATCCTCGCAGTGGCTCTGCTGCACCTGGTGAATAGCTGTGAAATCCCGGTTGGGCTGCTGCGTTCCTACTCCTGCTATGCTGGTGTTCAGGATGCCATGATCCAGTGGTGGTATGGTCACAACGCTGTCGGCTTCTTCCTGACCGCGGGCTTCCTGGGCATGATGTACTACTTTGTGCCGAAGCAGGCTGGTCGTCCGGTCTATTCCTATCGTCTGTCCGTGGTGCACTTCTGGGCGCTGATCTTTACCTACATGTGGGCGGGCCCGCACCACCTGCACTACACCGCCCTGCCGGACTGGACCCAGTCTGTCGGTATGTTGTTCTCGCTGATTCTGCTGGCTCCGTCCTGGGGGGGCATGATCAACGGCATCATGACTCTGTCGGGTGCATGGCATAAGCTGCGCGACGATCCTATCCTGAAGTTCCTGATCACTTCGCTGTCCTTCTACGGTATGTCTACCTTTGAAGGTCCGATGATGTCTATCAAGACCGTCAATGCTCTGTCGCACTACACGGACTGGACCGTCGGTCACGTGCACTCCGGCGCTTTGGGCTGGGTGGCCATGGTTTCGATCGGCTCCCTGTACTATCTGCTGCCGAAGCTGTTTGGCAAGACCGAGATGTTCAGCACCAAGCTGATCACGGTTCACTTCTGGATCGCGACCATCGGTACCGTGCTGTACATCGCTTCCACTTGGATCTCCGGTGTGATGCAGGGCCTGATGTGGCGTGCGGTGAATGCCGACGGGACGCTGGCTTACAGCTTCGTTGAGGCGGTCAAGGGTTCCTATCCGTTCTGGGCGATCCGTTGGTTGGGTGGCGTGCTGTTCCTGGTCGGTATGCTGATCATGGCTTACAACATGTTCAAGACCATGGCTGGTGGCAACACCAAGGACGTGCCGATTGTTGTTCCGGCCGCTCATCACGCCTGATTAGGGAGAGATAATAATGATCAAGCACGAGCAAATTGAGAAGAACGTAGGCCTGCTCATCGTTCTCACGCTGTTTGTTGTACTGTGGGGCGGTCTGCTGGAAATCGTTCCCCTCTTTTTCCAAAAGTCGACCACGACGCCGGTGGAAGGCCTCAAGCCTTACTCCGCCGAGGCGCTGGCCGGTCGCGAGGTTTATCTGCGCGAAGGCTGCTACAACTGCCATTCGCAGATGATCCGTCCGTTCCGTGCCGAAACCGAGCGTTACGGCCACTACTCGGTGGCGGGTGAGTTCGTTTATGACCATCCGTTCCAGTGGGGTTCCAAGCGTACCGGTCCGGATCTGCATCGCGTTGGCGGTCGCTACTCTGACGAGTGGCAACGTGCCCACCTGATCAATCCGCGTGACGTGGTGCCGGAATCCAACATGCCGGCTTTCCCGTGGCTCGCTACGACCAAGGCCAAGGACAGCGTCGCTGCTGACATTGAAGCCAAGATGGGCGTTATGCGCACGCTGGCCAACATGCGTGGCCTGCCGACCTATACCGATGCCGATATCAAGGGTGCCAAGGCTGCAATTGGCGACAAGACTGAACTCGATGTTCTGATTGTCTACCTGCAAGGCATGGGTACTGCGCTGAAAAACACCAAGTAATAGCCATGGACATCAACGATCTGCGTTCGATAACCACCGTTCTCGGTTTGCTCTGCTTTCTGGGAATTGTGGGCTGGGCATACGCCCGGGGTAGCAAGCAGGGTTTCGATGAAGCCGCGAACCTGCCGTTCGCAGAGCATGATGATGAGGGGGCGGCGTCACGCGCGTCGCGCCCGCGCTGAAAAAAGGAAAGCAAATGAGCGATTTCGTTAGCGATTTTTGGAACCTGTACGTAGTGGTTATCGTCGTGGGCAGTATTCTTGCCTGTGTCGTGCTGCTGATTGTCCAGGGGAAAGCGACTTTCACGCCCGGCAAGACCATGGGTCATGTCTGGGATGAAACCCTCGAGGAATACAACAATCCGATGCCGCGTTGGTGGACTTGGATGTTTGTCATTACCGTGATTTTTGCGTTTGTTTATCTGGCGCTCTATCCCGGTCTCGGCAACTTCAAGGGCATGCTGGGCTGGACGTCTGCCGGTCAGCACAAGGCTGAGGTCGCCAAGACCGATGCGGCTGTCAAGCCGATGTTCGACAAGTTCATGGCCATGGATGTCAAGGCTGTGGCTGGCGACAAGCAAGCCATGGAAATGGGCAAGCGTATGTATCTGACGTACTGCATGCAGTGTCACGGTGCTGACGCCCGTGGTGCGAAGGGCTTCCCCAATCTGACCGATGGTGATTGGCTGTACGGCGGCGAGCCGGAGCAGATCAAGCAGACCATTTCTGACGGTCGCATGGGGGTCATGCCCCCGCACGCCCAACTGGGCGCCGACGCGATCAAGGATCTGGCCAATTTCGTCCGCTCCCTGTCCGGTCTGCCGAGTGACTCCGTACGTGCCGCCAAGGGTAAGGAAGCCTTTGCGTCTGCCGGTTGTGTCGGCTGTCACGGTGCCGAAGGTACCGGTATGCATGCAGTTGGCGCTCCGAACCTGACCGACAAGGTCTGGTTGTATGGTTCCTCCGAAGCTACGATCATCGAAACGATCACCAATGGTCGTCAGAACAAGATGCCGGCTTGGAAGGAATTCCTGGGCGATGCCAAGGTACACCTGCTGTCTGCCTATGTTTATAGCCTGAGCCAAGGCGCGAAGTAACTCAAACGGGGCGGGAAACCGCCCCGTTATTCTCTCGATGATGATCAGTAAATCTGATCTGTATCAAAATTGCGCTAGACAAGAGCGCCAAAAGTTGCCTCTAGTGCAATTCTGATACGGATACGGCCACTATGGAACCTACCGAGAACACTATCAGCAGCGCTCCGGAAGTCCCTCCGAATGTTGTTTCTTTCTACGAGAAACACAAGAAGATTTACGTCCGTGATGTCAAGGGATGGTGGAACACTTGGCGTTGGGTGCTGGTCTGGTTAACCCAGATTCTCTTTTATGGTGCCCCCTGGCTGCAATGGAACGACCGGCAGGCCGTCCTGTTTCATTTGGTCGAGCGAAAGTTCTATCTGTTCGGTCTGGTACTCTGGCCGCAGGATGTCTTTTATCTAGCACTACTGCTCATAATTTCAGCCTACGCCCTCTTTCTGTTCACCGCCGTGGCCGGCCGTCTGTTCTGCGGCTATGCCTGCCCGCAAACGGTATATACAGAAATTTTCATGTGGGTTGAAAACAAGATAGAGGGTGATCGTTCGGCGCGCATGAAGCTCGACAAAGCACCTATGGATGGCCGAAAGTTTCTGCTGAAATCGGGCAAGCATGCGATCTGGTTGCTTATTTCGCTGTGGACCGGGTTTACGCTGGTGGCCTATTTCACTCCGGTGAGCGAGTTGCTGGCAGCTCTGCCCTTTGATTTTTCGGGCTGGGAATTGTTCTGGACTTTCTTCTACGGCGGCTTCTGCTACATGCAGGCGGGATTTCTGCGTGAGCAGGTATGCAAGTACATGTGCCCATACGCCCGTTTTCAAGGGGTGATGTACGACCCCGATACGCTGGTGATCACCTACGATCCGGAGCGGGGCGAGCCGCGCGGAGCACGCAAAAAAAACATTGATGCCAAGCCTTCCGCGCAGGGGGATTGTGTCGATTGTGGACTTTGCGTTGTCGTTTGTCCGACCGGAATCGATATCCGGAAGGGTATACAGTACGAGTGCATAGGTTGCGGTGCCTGTATCGATGCCTGCGATCCGGTCATGGACAAAATTGGGCGGCCACGTGGCTTGATCCGCTATACCACCGAGAATGCGCTCACCAAACATTTCAGCCCGAAGGAGGTGGTCAGCCATATCCTTCGCCCAAGAATCATTTTGTACACCGTTATTCTTACCGGGATAACCGTTGCCGCAATCTGGTCGTTGGCGATTCGTGTCCCGCTGAAGGTGGATGTTATTCGTGACCGTTCGATGCTGGCTCGTGAAGCTGATGATGGAAGGGTTGAGAATGTCTACAATCTCAAGATCATGAATACGACCGAAGAGGCAAAGCGTTATACGCTTGCGGCTAACGGCCTCGAGGGAGTGGAAATTGTTGGTGAGCGTATCGTGGAAGTGGCTGGTGCACAGAACCATGAAGTAACCGTTGTTGTTCGCGTGCCGCCGGAGTCCGGCAAAAAGGGCGCAAACACCATTTATTTTGATATCAAGGCCCAGAACCACGAACAAATCGCGGTTCACGAAAAAGCCTCCTTTTTGATGCCATGAATATGAGTGTAACGATGACTCTGCGTAGCGATAGTAAGCCGTGGTACAAGGAACCGTGGCCATGGTTCTTGATGGCGGGCCCGTTCCTGGTCATCGTTGCCGGTTCAATCACCCTGTGGCTTGCCGTCAGCAGCTTTGATGGCTTGGTTGCCGATGACTATTACAAGCAGGGCCTCGCCGTAAACCAGCGCCTGCAACGTGATCATTTGGCCAGCGACATGGGTTTGCGGGCCGACGTCATGCGTTCGGGCAATAATATTCGCTTGCTGCTCGGTGCCACGAACGACTCGGAGATGCCACAGGAGCTGACTTTGAAGCTGGCTCATCCGACGCGTGCGGGGCAGGATCAGTTGGTCAAGATGGTGGCCGAAAGACAGGGCTTTTACGGTGGAAAGCTGACCACCGATGTTGCAGGACGTTGGCATGTCTCGATTGAAGATCCGGCAGGAAAGTGGCGGCTTCAGGGGGAATGGCAAGCCGATGCAGTGGAACCGTTGCGTCTCGCGGCGTCAGCGGAAAAGTAAATTTTATTGTTTGTTACTGGGAGGTGACATATGGCTTGGGAACTTTTGTTTGGCAGCGATATTGGCTTGATGAGTCTGGCGGTAATCGTCGGCGTGGTGGTCATTGGTTTCTTCATGGGGAAGATGTATTCCGCCAAGATGGAAGAAGACGCCAGGAACGCCGGCAAGTAATTCTTTACCCGCAAGGGTGGAAAGCCCCCGTACGGCTTGCCGGCGGGGGTTTTTTATTGCGGTAACAGTAGGAGCATCCAGTTGCTCTCGCTCTTGAGATACCTTTTGGTCTCGTTGCTCCTGCACGCTATCCTGCTCGCCGGACTTGGGGAACCACTGCCTTCGTCCGAAGGTAATGCTCAGCTTCCGCTTCACAACAATTTGCGGGCGAATCTGGTTCGTTCCGGGATTGGAGATGAAAAATGGGTGCCGTCGGTTGAAACTTTTCCCCAGGCCGCAGAGAGGCAGCGAAAGGATAGCGTTAGCCCTGACTCGGCTTTCACTCCCGACATCGGATCGCCCGGGACTCCAGATTTGCCCGTGCAGGCAGGTTCAGCTGCGGCGCCGGTTGGCAAGGAAGTCCAAGAGGATTTGCCTTCCCCAGAAGCGATTGGCGAATATCGCCTGAATCTTGCCAGGGCATCGCGCCTGTTCAGGGAATATCCAGCATTGGCCCGGGAGCGAGGTTGGGAGGGGGAGGTCGTGGTGGTGGTGGCGACAGTGGCGGGTGTTGGGCGTCCACGGGTCAGCCTCAGTCGATCGAGCGGATTCGAGTTGCTGGACACCCAGGCGTTGGCTATGGTCGATCAGGCTGTTGGCATTGCCGTTTTGCCCAGTACATTAAAATGGCGTCAGTTCGCCTTGACCTTGCCGATTCATTTCAACCTGAATGTTCCAAAGGATTGATCGGTGGGAGGTCGGATTCGTGGAAACCGAACTCACCCCGTTGCCGGTCGGTGATGTATTGCTCAAGGCAGACCGCAACGCTACGAAAAGCCAGATCGTCCCACGGAATGTCCGCCAATGCGACGAGCCTGACCTCGAGACTTTCCTCGCCAGCCGCATAGTACGGGGTTTGCAGGTGGCCGCGATAGAACAGGTGCACCTGGTTAATGAAGGCAAGATTGACCATCGCAAAAGGAGCATCGATCACGACGGTGGTGCCTGCTTCCTCTAGAGTTTCCCTGAGGGCTCCCTGGCTGGTTGTTTCACTGTTTTCCATGAACCCGCCGGGTAGCGTCCAGTAATTCCGGCGCGGCTCGATAGCCCGTCGGCAGAGCAGGATTTTGCCGTCGAACTCTGCAATGCAGCCGACCACCAGTCGGGGGTTTTCGTAATGGATGTGATTGCAGCGACAACAAATATGGCGTGGCCGGGAATCTCCGGCTGGGGTTTGAAAGCCGGTGGGGGCTCCGCATTGGCTACAGAAATGGATCACAAATTGCCGTCCTGAAGGCTGATGATCCAGTTTAGCATTTCGCCCATGCGATTCCCCGGCATCTGAATGCCCATTCATGTGTTCTTTTTTGCACGCCGGTCGAGGCAGTGGCTACAATAGCGGCTACTAATAAGGACATCTGTGCTCACTCCGGCGGGCGCAGTCGGGGATTCCACATGTTTCTGATCATCGGTTATGTTGTCATCCTGGCTTCAGCGCTTGGAACCTACGCTGTTCACGGGAGTCTCCTGGCACTTTGGGTGCCGCTTGAATATGTGGCAATTATCGGCCTGACCATTGGTTATTTCATCGCCAGTAACGGTCTTGGCGGCGTCAAGTCGGTTTTGGGGGCCGTTCCCGGGGTACTTAAAGGCTCGAAATACAACAAGGCGTATTATGTGGATGCCTTGGCGATGCTCTTCGAGATACTGGCGAAAGTGCGCAAGGAGGGCTTGATGTCCATCGAAGGGGATATCGAGAATCCGGAGGCCAGTCCCATTTTCAGCAAATATCCGAGTCTGGTGCACGATCACCATGTGATGGAATTCGTTACGGATTACTTGCGCATGATGGTGGGTGGCAACCTGAATACGGTAGAGATCGAAAGCCTTATGGATGTCGAGCTGGAAACCCACCACCACGAGGCGGAAGATCCCGGGCATGTCGTCGCCAAGGTGGCGGGCGCTGTCCCGGCCTTCGGTATCGTCGTTGCGGTGATGGGGGTGGTTAACGTGATGGGCTCGGTGGGCTCGCCGCCAGCGGTTCTCGGCAAGATGATCGGTGGGGCGCTGGTCGGGACTTTTCTCGGTATTCTCATCGCTTACGGTTTTGTCGAGCCGGTGGCCAATCTGCTTGAAAAAAAGGCGAAAGAAGATGGCGTGATTTTCAAGATGATCAAGATGGTGTTGTTGGCCTCGATGTCCGGTTATGCACCACAGGTGGCTATCGAATTCGGGCGCAAAACTCTCGGCTCGCATGATCGTCCCGGCTTTACCGAGCTTGAGGAAGAACTCAAGGCTCGTAAAGGCAAGTGAGCAACCGCCGTTAAGCCAATACGATGAGCGACGATTCCACACGCCCCATAGTCATCAAGCGCAAGAAGGTAGTTGCCGGAGGCGCTCATGGTGGCGCTTGGAAGATTGCCTATGCCGACTTCGTGACGGCCATGATGGCCTTCTTCCTTCTGATGTGGCTGCTGGGTTCCACCGCCAAGGGGGATTTGCAGGGTATTGCCGAGTTTTTTCAGAATCCTTTGAAGGTCTCCAGTCAGGGCGGGAGTGGCTCTGGCGATGCGACCAGTGTGCTGCAGGGCGGCGGCAAGGATCTGACCCGGCAGGCCGGGCAGGTCAAGCGAGGCGATGTCGAGGCCAAGAAATCCACGTCGTTTTCCAAGGAGGCGCAGGCTGAGTTCAAGCGCAAGGAACAGGAGCGGTTCGAGACGCTGAAGGCGGATATCGAGAAAATGATCGAGCAGAGTCCGCAGCTGGCCCAATTCAAGAAGCAAATGCTGCTCGATATTACGACCGAGGGTTTGCGTATCCAGATTGTCGATGAGCAGAACCGGCCAATGTTCGATTCGGCCAGTGCAGAACTGAAGCCCTACACCAGGGAAATTTTGCGCCAGATCGGCAAGTCACTGAATGGGGTGAGCAACCGGATCAGTCTGGCCGGCCATACCGATGCCGCTCAGTTCGCCGGGGGCGACAAGGGGTTTTCGAACTGGGAGTTGTCGGCCAACCGGGCCAATGCCTCGCGGCGCGAATTGGTGGCTGGCGGCATGGATGACAGCAAGGTTCTGCGCGTGGTTGGCCTAGCATCGACAGTATTGTTCGACAAAAACGACCCTTTGAATACGGTTAACCGCCGGATTAGTATCGTGGTCCTCAACCAAAAGACCGAACAGATGATTTTGCAGGAGGAAGGGCCGGAGTCGGAAGTCGATGCCGAGGAGACCTTGCCGGATGGTTTGAAGTTGCCAGGTCTCGGCAAGGGGACTGCTGGGTAGTATCGGCCGGCGCCGGTTTCTGAATGTAGGTACGAATAAAGTAGGCGCCCGGTTAGCGGCGTGCATGACAATACTGTTCGACAAGCCTGCGATGCCAGCGCTAGATTCGAGTTGTTCTGATTTGTGAAGAGGAAAATATGGCCAAGACCATTCTCGCTGTTGATGATTCTGCCTCCATCCGCCAGATGGTGTCGTTTACGCTGAAAAGTGCCGGTTACGATGTCGTCGAGGCGGTGGACGGTATGGACGGCCTCGAAAAGGCCAAGACCAAAAGCATTAATCTGGTGCTCACCGACCAGAACATGCCGCGCATGGATGGGCTGACCCTGATCAAGAACCTGCGGGCCATGGGCCAATATGCATCGACGCCGATCCTGATGCTGACCACCGAATCATCCGATGCGATGAAATCCCAAGGGCGTGCCGCCGGGGCTACCGGTTGGCTGGTAAAGCCCTTTGACCCGCAAAAACTGATCGAAGTCGTCCGCAAGGTCATCGGTTGATTCCGGTGGTGGCGAGCCGGCCGGAGGGCCGGGCATCGCTGCATCCGATTTCGGTTTGACGACGCCGGCTGGTGTCGCGGTGAGGGGGTAGCATGGCTATCGACATGAGTCAGTTCTACCAGGTGTTCTTCGAGGAATCGGCGGAGCACCTGGCAGCAATGGAGGCGCTCCTGCTCGATCTGGATGTCGATAATCCGGATGCGGAGCAACTCAATGCCATTTTTCGGGCGGCGCATTCGATCAAGGGGAGTGCGGGAACCTTCGGGTTTACCGATCTCTCCGGGACGACGCATATTCTTGAGAATCTGCTGGATCGCATCCGTAAGCAGGAGCTTGGTTTGCGCGCCGAAATGGTCGATGCTTTTCTCGAATGCGGGGATATCCTTCGCGGCATGCTGGAGGCCCATCAGGGGCGTGGTGTCGTTGACCAGGCGACCATCGAAGCCATTTGCGGACGGTTGCGTGAGTTGTCGTCGGAGACCGCGCCGCTACCCCAGGCCGAGCCTCAGCCTGACTCCTTTAGTGCGCCGGCCGTGCCTTCATCACAGCCGACCCTTAGTGGGAAGCGGGTGTTCGATATCCAGTTCGTGCCGACGGAAATTTCGGCCAAGGGCGAAGGCGTAGCCAATCTGCTGGATGAACTGCGGGTGTTCGGCGAGGTGGAGGTTCTCAACCGGCCGGATGCCGGAGAAAATGTCGGCTTCTGGGAGTTGCGCCTGATTGCCGAGTGCGACCGGGAGGCTTTTGCCGATCAGATTGACTTCATTGCCGACAGCGGGGCATGGCGCATTTCCGAGGACCAGGCGGTTGCGGTCGACGGCTCTACCGCCTTCGGTTTTTTTGAAGACTCTCCCGGTATGCCGGATGATGAGCGGGGTTATGGTTTCTTTGAGCCGGTCGGCGAACGCACTGTCGGTGAAATCGCCGCCGCGCTTGAAGCCGGCAGCGACGACGAAGGTTATGGATTTTTCGCACCGTTGCCCGCCGCTGCGCCGTCGCCGGTAACGCTTGCCGACGGTGATGGTTATGGCTTCTTTGAGCCACTGCCGGCCGTCGCCAGTGCACCGGCTAAACAGGCCGTTACCGAGGAAGGAGACGGCTTCGGCTTCTTCGCTCCCTTGCCGGCTCCAGTTTCGGAGGCTGCCAAGGTTGAGGTGCCGGCCTCCTCGCCCGTCATCACACCGGTAGCCAAGGAGACCCCATCGCCCCGGGCTGCCAAGGCGGCGCCAGCCGTGGCCGCGGCGGGCGACTCGTCGATCCGGGTCAGCATCGAAAAGGTCGACCAACTGATCAATCTGGTCGGCGAATTGGTTATTACTCAGGCCATGCTGCTGCAAACCGTCGGCCAGATGCAGGAAAGCGCACCGGAACGGTTGGTGAACGGTTTGGTGCAACTTGAACGTAATACTCGCGACTTGCAGGAATCGGTGATGTCCATCCGGATGATGCCCATTTCCTTTGTCTTCTCGCGCTTTCCGCGGGTGGTGCGCGATTTGTCCGGCAAGCTGGGCAAGCAGGTCGAACTGAAGACCACGGGCGAGACGACCGAACTCGACAAGGGGCTGATCGAACGGATTGCCGACCCGCTGACTCACCTGATCCGCAACAGCCTGGATCATGGTATCGAATTGCCCGAGCAGCGGGTGGCAGCCGGCAAAAGTCCGGTCGGCACGATTACCCTGAAGGCTTACCACCAGGGCGGCAATATCGTCATCGAGGTGGGCGACGATGGCGCCGGCCTGCCCCGCAACAAGATACTGGCCAAGGCCCGCGAACGCGGTCTCCCGGTATCCGATCAGATGACCGACAGCGAAGTGTTTAACCTGATTTTCGAGGCAGGTTTCTCGACCGCCGAGCAGGTGACAGATGTTTCGGGGCGCGGCGTCGGCATGGACGTGGTGCGCCGGAATATTCAGGCGATGGGCGGCCGGGTCGAGATCGAGTCGATGCTGGGTGTGGGCACGCGAATGACGGTGCGCCTGCCGCTAACTCTGGCCATTCTCGATGGGATGTCGGTGGCGGTCGGCGACCAGACCTATATCCTGCCGCTGTCCTATGTCATCGAGTCGCTACAACCACAGGCCGGCGACATCAAGACCTTGTCCAACCAGGCGCGCCTGATTCAGGTGCGGGGCGAGTATTTGCCGGTAGTGGTGTTGCACGAGGTGTTCAACATCAAGTCCGGTTGGACTGACTTTACGCAGGGCATCATGATCGTGCTGGATGCCGACGGCACCAAGGCGGCACTCTTCGTGGATGCACTGGTCGGCCAGCACCAGGTGGTGATCAAAAGCCTGGAAGCCAATTATCGGCGGGTACCAGGGGTATCGGGGGCGACCATCATGGGCGATGGCCATGTCGCCCTGATTCTGGATGTATCGGCAATTGCCGGGCTGGCCCGGAACACTATGCAGAAGGCCGGTTGACGGCGGACAAGGAGCGAAGAATGGAAGCGATGACCCCTGCGGGAGCAGCTACAGCCGAAGAAGATCTGGTCGCCAGCGAATATCTGACCTTTACGCTGGGCGCCGAGGAATACGCCATCGATATCCTGAAGGTTCAGGAAATCCGTGGTTACGAGTCGCCAACCCTGATCGCCAACGCGCCGCCCTTCATCAAGGGGGTGATCAACCTGCGCGGCATCATCGTGCCAATCGTCGATCTGCGTATCAAGTTCAATCTGGGCAAGATCGAGTACACACCGTTTACCGTGGTCATTATTCTGAATGTGGCGGGGCGGGTGATCGGTGCCGTGGTTGACAGCGTTTCCGACGTCATTTCGCTGACCGGTGCGCAAATTCGCCCTGCCCCCGATTTTTCCGGCAGTTTCGACACCAAGTACATTCTTGGTCTGGCCTCGATCGACAGCCGAATGCTGATTGTCACTGACATCGAGCGCCTGATGACCAGCGCCGACATGGAATTGATTGAAAGCAGCGTTGCCTGAGGACAAAGCCATGCTGAATAATCTGCGGATTGGAACCCGTCTTTTCTGGCAGGCGCTGGGCATGGCCTTCTGGTTCACCGTGCTGCTCGTGCTCGCCGTTATCTACATGCGGGATTTGAGCCGGATGACCGAAACGGTGTTTTCGGACAAGCTGGAACCGGGCAGCATTGTTTTGCGCATCCAGACCCTGATGGCAGAAAACAACCTGCAAGTGGTTTCGGCCACCCTGCATGACCCCTCCGGCAAGCAGGCGGCCAAGCACGACCATCCGATCACCTTGCATACTGACCAGATATTGAAGAATCGCGATCAGATCAGCGAACTCTGGCAGCAGTTCAAGGCGCGCTCCCTCAACGACACCGAGCGCCAGTTGGCCGACAACTACGAGCAGGCGCGCGCCGTATTCGTCAAGGAGGGTTTGCTGGTAGCCAGGGAGGCGTTGCTGGCCGGTGATTACGACAAGGCGGCCGCCGTCTACGCCAGCGTGGTACGCCCTGCTTACGGGAAGGCGCGCGAGGCGGCCGAAGCCTTGCGACTCTATTACGCGGAGTCGGGACACCAGCTTAGAGCGGAATCTCAGGCCGTCTATGAGCGGACGGTGAACCTGATGATCGGTTTGGCGTTGCTGGTGACGGCCTTGATTGCCGCCTTTTCCTATGTTTTTGCGCGCAGTATCACCCGGCCATTGGGTGGGGCGGTCGGTCTGGCGACGTCGGTGGCCGAGGGGAATCTGGAAAACACGGTCACCGTGGTCGGGACCGACGAAGTGTCCGAATTGATGCGCGCGCTCGACCAGATGCAGTCGGACCTGCGCCGGCGTACCGAGACCGAGCGGCGGGTCGCCAACGAGACGCTCCGTCTGAAGGTCGCGCTCGATGTCACTTCGAACAATGTCATGGTCGCCGACCCGGATGGCCTGATCATCTACTGCAATGCGGCGGTGCTCGACATGATGCGCAATGCCGAGGCGGACATCCGGCGCGACCTGCCGAATTTCCGGGCCGACAGTATTCTCGGTTCCAACTTCGATGCCTTCCACAAGGCGCCGGCCCATCAGCGCAATGTGCTGGCGGCGCTGAAGGGCATTCATCGCGCGCAGATTCTGGTCGGTGGGCGGACCTTCGCGTTGGTGGCCAGCCCGATTGTCAATGAACGGGCCGAACGCCTGGGGACAGTGGTGGAATGGCGTGACCGGACGGCCGAAGTGGCCATCGAGCGCGAGGTGGCCGGCATTATTGCCGCAGCGGTCGAAGGCGATTTTTCGCACCGGATCGACGCTGCCCAGATGAGCGGTTTTTTCCGGGAAATTTCCGAGGGCATCAACCGCCTGCTCGAAGTCAACAGCCGAGCCCTGGAAGAACTGGGGGCCATGCTGACGCGGATGTCCAAGGGCGACCTGACGCGCAAGATCGACACCGACTATCAAGGCATGCTCGGCCAGTTGAAGGACGACGCGAACGCTACGGTCGACCACTTGCAGGAGATCATTTTCTCGATCAAGTCGGCGACCGACGCGATCAATACCGCTGCCCAGGAGATCGCCAGCGGCAATCAGGATCTGTCCAGCCGTACCGAACAGCAGGCATCCAGCCTCGAAGAGACAGCGTCCAGCATGGAGGAACTGACCGGCACGGTCAAACAGAATTCCGACAGCGCCCGCCTGGCCAACGAACTGGCCAATACCGCCCAGCAGGTCGCCGAGCGGGGCGGTCAGGTGGTTGGCCAGGTGGTCGAGACGATGGGCGCCATTCATACGGCGAGCAGCCGGATTTCCGACATCATCAGCGTCATCGACGGCATCGCTTTCCAGACCAATATCCTTGCCCTTAACGCGGCGGTCGAGGCGGCGCGGGCTGGCGAGCAGGGGCGCGGCTTCGCCGTGGTGGCGACCGAGGTGCGCAATCTGGCCCAGCGTAGTGCGGCGGCCGCCAAGGAAATCAAGGGTTTGATCTCGGATTCGG
>Ga0316605_10000891_pt1 | contig 18352 bp, 15 predicted proteins | sample OWC_soil_day20_n_FD_207666 | JGI IMG/M metagenome (GOLD analysis project Ga0316605, IMG submission 207666) | Wetland soil microbial communities from Old Woman Creek delta, Ohio, United States - OWC_soil_day20_noCT | ecosystem: Environmental > Terrestrial > Soil > Wetlands | place: USA: Ohio...
AGTTTTTTGACCCCAAATTAGTATACTAATATCAAATTTTATTAGTTTTGTTTTTTGTATTAAAACGAATAAAAATGAAACTAAAGAAAATTTCACTATTTCTTCTGGCCAATATTATTGGTCTCACAGTTATGGCTGAGGGCTATCAGTTAAATACACAAAGTGCCCGCCAGCTGGGGATGGGACATCTTGGAACAGCTCTCAAGCTTGGAGGAGAAAGTATGCTTTTCAACCCTGCCGGTCTTTCTTTTATGAATGGGAAAGTAGACATTTCTCTTGGAGCAACAGGAGTGTTTTCAAAGGTGACTTATACAAGTGGTACATATACTGCTAAAACCGACAACCCAACAGGGACACCTCTTTTTGGCTATATTGGTGTTAAAATTGTCAAAAACCTGTATGCGGGTATCAGCATAACCAATCCTGCCGGTAACTCACTTTTTTGGCCGGATAACTGGAACGGATCCCATTTTGTTCAAAACATATCTCTTAAAGCTTTTTCTGTTCAGCCTACTATTTCATACAAATTCAGCGACAAATTAAGTATTGGCGCAGGTGTAATGGTAGATTTCGGAGACTTTGAGTACAACAAAGGGCTTATGCCTGTAAACGGGCTTAACGGATATCTTGCAAGTCCGGTTTTCCCGTCTGCATATAAAACCATAATCTCAAACGTTTCGGGAATGTCTCCCGTTTCTGCGAACCTTCAGGGCAAAGCAAGCCCTGCTGTAGGTTTCAATGTTGGTATCCTATACAGCCCCAGCGAAAGATGGAGCATAGGTATCTCATACAGATCAAAGGTTATGCTTAAAGTAAATGAAGGAACAACTGTATTGAATTATGCATCTCCTGAACTTAAATCTCTGATGAGAACCCTAAGTATAGCTCCTGCATCCACAAATCCGCTCTACAACCCTTCGGTAGCAACTGTTACATCTCTTGATGGCCAGGCATTCACTGCCGAACTTCCTGTTCCGTCAAATACAAATCTTGGTGTTGCCTTTAAAGCAACTGAGAAACTGCTCCTTTCTGCCGAACTTCAGTATGTAGGATGGAAGGCATATGACACTCTTAAAATAGTTTTCCCAAATATTACTTCGGCTACTCCAAAGAATTTCAAAAACACAATGATATATCGTATTGGTGCAGAATACAAAGCTTGTGAGAAATTCACTGCCCGTATGGGATTTATCTATGACAGCACACCTGTTGACCTTAACCAGTACGGTCCGGAATCTCCGGGGTCAAACAAGATGAGCGTAACTGTCGGAGCAACTTATCAGGTGTTTAAGGCTATGGCAGTTGATTTGGGATTCCAGTATAACAATGGCCGGAAAACAACCGGAAAGATTATTCAGAATGGAGTAACCGTTTTGGGTGGCGACTTCAAAACTGTTGCTTTCCTTCCTTCATTTGGATTAAGGTTTAACTTCTAGAAAAAATCCATACTTTTGCGTGGGGAAAAACTATGTCAAAAGTAATATCAGTTAAAGAATTTATTGAGAGAGGAAAGTCTCTGCCAATAATAGATGTAAGATCCCCGGGAGAATATGAGCACGCTCATATCCCCGGGGCTCTTAATTTACCTCTGTTCTCCGATGAAGAGCGTGCAGAGATCGGGACTATTTACAAAAAACAGGGAAAGATAAAAGCTGTGCAAAGAGGGCTTGAGTTTACAGGTCCTAAAATGAAGGATTTTACAAAATTTGCACTTAAGCTTAAATCTCCCGAAATCCTTATCCACTGCTGGAGAGGAGGAATGCGGTCTTCGTCAATGGCATGGCTCATCGAAACGGTTGAAATAAAATGTTCCATCCTCATGGATGGCTACAAGGCCTACCGTCATCATGTCCTGGATCGCTTTGATGTTCCTTGTAAAATAATTTTGCTGGGAGGATATACCGGTTCCGGTAAAACAGAAATTCTTCAGGAGCTCATGGAGGCCGGCGAGCAGGTTATAGACCTGGAAGGAATCTCCAATCACAAAGGCTCTGCTTTTGGTTCACTTGGGCAGGAGATTCAGCCTTCTACGGAACAATTTGAGAATATGCTTTGCAGGAAGCTGGAGTCTCTGGATTACAACCGGGTTATATGGGTAGAGGATGAGAGCAGAAATGTGGGGAAGGTCTTTTTGCCCCAGTCTTTCTGGAACCAGATGCGCACATCACCCCTTATACGAATTGATACTCCTTATGAAATTCGGATGGAGCGGCTTATGAGAGACTATGCCTGTTTCCCGCTCGAAGGGCTTGTGGAGTCAATTAAGAAAATTGAGAAAAGGCTTGGTTTCGACAAGTGCAAAAAGGCAGTTGATGCTTGTATGTCCGGCGACAGGGATACTGCTGCAAGAATTTGCCTGGACTATTATGACTCGGCATACGGGAGCCAGTTGACCACCCGTTTTGGTGCAGAACTAAAACTACCGACAGTTAAACTTAATACTTTGGATAGCAAATCAACAATTGAAGAGTTGAAGAGTATTGCAAAAGATACAACATTTAAAATCTGACAAATGGGAATTAAAGAGATAAACAGCAAGATTGCAGTAATAATAAGCAGAAACGGAATGGGCGAAGCACCGCAGGAGCTGAGCCACACACTCATAAAAAACTACCTGACTATCCTTGTAAGCGAAGGGCGTTGCCCGTCATATATATGCCTGTATGGCGATGGTGTAAAACTGGTGTGCGATGGGTCTCCTGTTATTGAAGAGTTTCGTGCCATTGAAAGAGGCGGTACCAAAATCATAATTTGTAAAACATGTCTGGTTTTTAGCAACCTGCTGGATAAAGTACAGGTGGGAAGCGTTGGCACTATGCTTGATATCATAGATGTACAGCAAAACAGCACTAAAATAATCAATCTGTAATGGGAGAAAATATCAGGCTCACACAATTCAGTCCCGGTGCAGGATGCGGTTGCAAGATTGCACCAAAGGACCTGGAAGAGATATTAAAAAACAGTAAATCGGGTAAGTTTTTCGAAAACCTGCTTGTTGGAAACGACAGCAAAGACGACGCAGCTGTATTAGACATTGGAGGAGGCAGGGCAATCGTGAGCACAACCGATTTTTTTACTCCAATAGTAGACAACCCTTTTGACTTTGGAAGGGTTGCCGCAACAAATGCTATTTCAGATATTTATGCAATGGGTGGCGAGCCGCTCATGGCAATAGCCATTCTGGGCTGGCCGCTTGATAAGCTTCCGGCTTCTGTTGCCGGAGAGGTGGTTTCTGGTGCACGCGAAGTGTGCGACCAGGCAAATATTCCGCTTGCAGGCGGGCACAGCATCAATAGTGCAGACCCTATATTCGGCCTTGCGGTTACAGGAATTGTAGATGTCGAAAAAGTTAAGAAAAACAATGGCGCGCAGGAAGGTTGCAAACTTTTCCTAACTAAACCGCTTGGGATAGGGCTTGTTACTACTGCCGAAAAGTTCGGAGTTGCAAGGGAAGAGGATAAAGCCGAAGCATTGAGGCTCATGACCACTTTAAACCGCCCGGGGATTGCCCTCTCTTCTGTTGAAGGAGTGACTGCCATGACCGATGTCACAGGTTTCGGACTCATGGGACATGCCGCAGAGATGGCCGAAGGCAGCGGATTGAAGATTGTAGTGGAGTTTGACAAAGTTCCCCGTATTGCCGGAGCAGATTTCTATATAGATCAGGAGTGCATTCCTGGTGGTACACATCGTAATTTTGCCAGCTACGGTCATAAATTATCGGCAATGACAGAAAAGCAAAAAGCTCTTCTTTGTGACCCCCAAACAAGCGGAGGATTGCTCATTGCGGTTAAGCCGGACAGTATCAGCAAAGTAAGTGAGATTGCCAAAAACGAGAATTTTCCTCTCTTCGAAATCGGATATATTGAGAAGGGAAACGGCACTCTTTGGGTGGAAATAAAATAGTATATTTACGAAACTAACCCCAAATTTCAGAAATATGAAAAAAGCTCTAGTTATTGGACTGTTCCTGGCTTTTGCCAGTGCACTCGCGGCCCAGAACATAAAAACAGGCGCCGAATCGGTAAGTGAATATCTTCCTCTCCTACAAGGGAAAAAAGTGGCTGTACTCTCAAATCAGACAGGGATAATTGGGAAAACCCATCTTGTGGATTCTCTGGTTGCCCTTAAGATAAATATTGTTGCAATTATGTCGCCGGAACATGGTTTCCGCGGCGATGCAGATGCAGGCGAACATGTGTCAAGTTCTGTTGACCAAAAAACAGGGATTCCAATCAAGTCTCTTTATGAGGGAAACACCGGCAAGCCGGCATCGGAACTCATGAAGGAGATTGATGTAATGGTTTTTGACCTGCAGGATGTTGGAGTTCGTTTCTACACATACCTCACAACTATGGCAAGAATGATGGAAGCCTGCGCAGAAAACGGGGTAAAGATGGTTATTCTCGACAGGCCAAATCCAATCGGATTTTACGTAGACGGCCCTATTCTCGACATGAAGTATAAATCCGGCGTTGGCTGGCTCCCTATCCCAACTGTTCACGGAATGACTCTCGGAGAACTTGCCGGAATGATAAATGGAGAAAAGTGGCTTAAAGACGGTATTCAGTGTGACATTAAGGTAATTAAATGCAAGAACTATACACATGCAAGCATGTATCAGCTTCCTGTTAAACCTTCTCCAAACCTTCCCGATATGAGGTCCATTTACCTCTATCCTTCTACCTGTTATTTTGAAGCGACACCTGTAAGTCTTGGAAGAGGAACAACTACTGCATTCCAGATGTACGGGCACCCGAATATGAAAGGATATAAATTCTCTTTCACTCCAAGGAGTATTCCCGGTGCAAAATTACCTCCTCAGCTTAACAAAGAGTGCTTTGGTGTAGATTTAAGAAAGACTCCGTCAATCGAAGAGATTAACAAAGCAGGTATAAACCTGGAATATGTGGTTGATGCATACAAAAATCTAAATCTCGACGATCATTTCTTCCGTTCTTTCTTTGAAAACCTCATTGGTCAGGGATATGTGAAAAAAATGATAAAAGAGGGAAAATCGGCAGCCGAAATAAAGGCTATGTGGGCAGGAGACGTTGCAAAATTCAAAGAGCAACGACGCCCTTACCTGTTGTATCCGGAAAACTAATTTAATGCCGGGGGAGGTTAGAATGTAACTTCTCTGGTACCATCTTCAAGAACAGATATTTTTACTCTGAGCGTATCAGGTGGAAGTATCTGTTCAATTTTTTCCGGCCACTCAATAATACATACATGTCCGGAATCCACGAACTCTTCAAAGCCAATATCAAAAGCCTCTTCGAGTTTATTAATCCGGTAGAAGTCAAAATGAAAAATCAACTCACCGCTCTCGGTTGTATATTCGTTTATTAATGTAAACGTAGGACTGTTAACTCCCTCCTTAACTTTGAGCGCACGGCAGAGTGCCTTTGTAAAAGTCGTTTTTCCGGCACCCATCTCACCATATAAAGCGATAACCGGAAGGGGTGGCCTCAACTGCAAAAATTCTTTTGCGGCTCTTCCGATGTCATCTATTCCGTTGATTATAATTTTATTATTCATTCCAGTTTTTTCTATCGAATCCTCTGTAAAGCAGTGCTTCTGAAAGATGGCTCAAAGATATAAAATCTCCTCCATCTAAATCGGCAATTGTTCTCGCTACCTTCAAAATTCTGCTGTATGCCCTTGCCGAAAGGTTCAGTTTTGAAATAGCAGCACACAAGAACTGAGTCTCGTTCCGGCCTATTTTGCAATACTTTTTTAAATCCCCGGCAGGTATTTGTGCATTTGTATTATACTCGCCCATGAATCTTTTATTCTGAATCATTCTTGCGGCTTCAACTCTTTCCCGGATTTCGCTGCTGCTCTCGGAGCCGCCCTCCCCAGTCAGTCTCTCCGCCGGAACAGGCTGCACCTCAATTTGCAAATCTATCCTGTCCATGAGGGGCCCCGAAATTTTTGACCGGTATCTTGCCACCTGAGCAGCGCCGCAGGTGCACCTGTCGCCGGGCTGCCCGTAAAAACCGCAGGGACATGGATTCATGGATGCAATGAGCATAAAGTTTGCCGGATAGGTTAACTTGTATTTTAATCTGGAAATAGAAATCTCCCTCTCCTCCATGGGTTGCCTCAATACCTCCAGCACAGATCTCGGAAACTCTGGAATCTCATCTAGATAAAGCACCCCGTTGTGGGCCAGAGAAATTTCTCCCGGCATTGAGGTGACGCCTCCGCCAGTTATGGCGTAGAGAGAAGCGGAGTGGTGGGGTGAGCGGAATGGACGCTCTTTTATGAGCCCTCCGTTTGAACATGACTTGCCTGCGACTGAATAGATTTTACTTGTTTCAACAGATTCTGCAGATGTCATTTTCGGGAGTATTCCGGCTAGAGCCCTGGCCATAAATGTTTTTCCGGATCCAGGGGGGCCGCTCATAATTAAATGATGAGATCCGGCCGCGGCAATTTCCAGTCCTCTTTTTGCGCTCTCCTGACCTCTTATTTCTTTAAAATCAGGGATATTAAACATAGATCCCGGTTTAGCATTTTCTGCCTGAGGCCTCATCGGTTCAACACTTCCCTCTCCGGACAAGATTGAAATAACCTCCTCTATATGTGTGACTCCATATATCTCGATCCCATCCATTTCCAATGCCTCTTTTGCAGAACCGACAGGGAAAATACATCCCCGGAATCCTTCTTCTTTAGCATGGACAGCAATTGGGAGCGCCCCTTTTACTTGTCGAATTGTGCCATCAAGAGCAAGCTCTCCCAAAATCACATAATCTTCAAGAGTATTGAACAGATACTGGTCCGATGCCGCCAGAATTCCCATGGCAATTGCAAGATCAAACGACGAACCCTCCTTTTTAAGGTCTGCCGGGGCCATATTTATTACAATCTTCTTTCCCGGCAATTTTGCTCCAACGGTATGAAGTGCCGTTCCTATTCTTTGCTGACTCTCCCTCACTGCACTGTCCGGCAGCCCAACCAGAAAAAAACTGATTCCCGGAGAGACATCAACCTCAACAGTAACGGTAATTGCATTAACGCCTATGCATGTTGCACAAAAAGCTCTTCTAAGCATATTTTTTATTCAAATCTACATAGCCTCGGGGCAACCTGCAATGGGAAAACAGCTCTTTATCTATTTCTAAAAAAAATCTATCTAATACTAAAAATTTGTAGATTTGTATAGATGCAAAAAGAAACCATAAAAACCTACTACTGCTCCAAACTGGGAGAGATTGGCAACTATCTTCCGGCAGACAGGCGGATTGTCGTTCTCATAGACTCTTCCCTTGAAGAGATGTATGGCACTCTTTTTCCTTATCCCTCAATAGGTGTTGAAGCGCGGGAAGAGAGTAAAAGTTTTCTAAAAGTAGAAGAGATTACTCTCAGGTTAATGGAGATGGGAGCAGACAGGGGAACATTTTTGCTGGTTGTGGGGGGAGGAATTCTTAGCGATCTTGGAGGTTTTATTGCTTCCATTTACTTCAGGGGAATTGATTTCGCATATGTTCCTACAACACTGCTTGCCCAGGTGGATGCATCGATTGGCGGGAAATGCGCAATTAATGTAAGCGGCTATAAAAATATACTTGGTGTCGTGAAACAACCTTGTTTCACGCTGTTTTGCGGAGAGTTTCTTAACTCACTTCCCAAAAAAGAGGTAGAGGCAGGCCTTGCCGAGATGATGAAAACATTTTTGCTTGCCGACAGAAGCGTATACTTTGATGCTGTTGACTCGCTCACCGGAACAAGTCCTTTCCTTAAGAGAATATCAAACATATCGGAGCTTCTTCCATTTATAAAGAAAGCTGCAGAAATAAAGATTTCAGTTGTTGAGCGGGATCCGTATGAGAAAGGAGAAAGAAAGCTTCTCAACCTGGGGCATACATTTGCCCATGCACTGGAAAAACTTTGTTCTGTATCCCACGGAGAGGGAGTAAGTATTGGCATAGCTCTTGCTGCAAAACTTTCTGTTAAACTTCGTTTGCTGGAAAGCGGCGAGGGAGACAAAATACTTAGGGATATGGAACAACTTGGCTTGCCTGTTAAATCGCCGGTTGCGCCAAGAGAACTTACAGAAATAATAACAAAAGACAAGAAGAGAGATGGGGACAATATACAGTTTGTACTTCTTAAATCAATAGGTACAGCTGTAATATATCCGATATCAATCGACAGACTAAAGGGGGTACTTAATGATTTGTCTTAGCTTACAAAAGCTTGACTATGCCGGACTTATCCGTGCAGTTTCAAACTCGGAAATATCCGAGATACGGTTGGATTTAACACAACTCAAAAACGAGGAAATTGCTGGCTTATTTGCCACAAAACACTCTTTAATCGCTACATGCAGGCTTGAAAACCTGCCCCAGGAAGAGTGCTACGAAAAATTAATGTGTGCTATTGAAGGAAACGGCCCGGAAGAGTGTGCTGCATACAAAAAATACATCGATATTGAACTGGAGTCTCCCGATTACTACAGAGACAGGCTCATTGCTGCTGCAAGAGTCAATAATTTTGGAATTATCCTTTCGCACCACGATTTTAATGACAGCGACTCTTTAGACGAGCTGATAGACATCGCTCAAAGTGCATATGAAAAAGGTGCCGACATTGCAAAGATTGTAACTACTGCAATTGTAACAGAGGATGGTATAAGGACTCTTAAATTGTACAAGCACTTTCCTCCGGAAAAACTATTGGCATTCTCAATGGGAAAGGCTGGCCGTTTTACAAGGCTCCTCTCCTCTTTCTTTGGAGCGCCCTTCATTTATGCCGCTCTTGAGGCTTCGCTTGCTACAGCAGATGGTCAGCTTACAGCAGAAGAAATTGAAAAAGTTCAGAATCCTGCAAATTACAAAAACAGGATTAACTTCAACAACCTCACTCCTTCGATAAAAGCACCTGGATCCAAAAGTCACGCACAGAGAGCAATTATCGCTGCAGGGCTGTCCAAGGGAGAGTCAAATCTATATGGCTACACATCATGCAACGACACCGAAGCGGCAATTGAGCTTGTTAAAAGGTTTGGTGTTGAAGTAAAGTACAACCCAAAGAGAGGGCATCTGTTTATTAAAAGTATCGGTGCCGATGCTATAAAAAATGAATTTGTTAAGGAAAGTACGCCTCTGGAATTCAATGCCGGCGAGTCGGGCCTTTTATCAAAACTTACAATTCCAATTGCGGGGCATCTTTCTTCGAGCAGAGAGATAACCATAACTGGCGAGAACACTCTTCTTAAAAGGGAATACAAGGGAGTGGACGAAGTTTTAGAAAAGATTGGGCTGCACTTTATTACTAACGGCAACTATCTGCCTGCAAAAGTCACCGGAGAAATTAAGAGCGGCAACATAACCCTTTCCGGAAAAGGAGGATCACAACTGGTTTCGGGGCTTCTAATGGCTTTGCCGCTTTGCCGCGAAAGCAGCAGAATTGAACTTGAACATCCCACAAGCAAGCCGTATATAGACCTCACATTGAGAACCCTAAAGGATTTTAATCTGCGGATAAACAACACAAACTACACTCAGTTTCAGATACCGGGAAGACAGAGATACCGTAAAAAAATATTCTACCAGATTCAGGGAGACTGGAGCTCAGCCGCGTTGCTTCTGGTTGGTGGTGCAATTTCAAATCCTGTAATTGTAAAGAACCTCTCGATCAATACTAGCCAGGCCGATGAAAAAATTCTGGAAGTATTGAATTTGGCCGAAGTCGAAACCGAGGTAATAGAGGGGCCAAAATATCTCATAATGTGCGGAGATGTTCCGTGCGCTTTTAAAGATAATCCCGATGACGAAACATGCTGCAGCGGAAGCGTAGAAATAAAAAGTACAAAGACTCCTCTCAAAGCCTTCGAAGTAGATGCCACCGATTCTCCGGACCTATTTCCTCCTCTTGTTGTTCTCGCATTAAACTGCGAAGGTGAGAGCAGGATAAAAGGTGTAGGCCGTTTATACAATAAAGAGAGTAATCGCGCAGAAACTCTGTATTCCGAGTTTACTAAGCTGGGTGCCGAGATAGACATTAAAGACGATTACATGATTATAAAAGGAGGGAAACTCCGCGGAGGCTATTGCAATACTTATGGCGACCACAGGATAGCAATGGCTCTCATAATAGCCGGTTTAAGCATCAAAGAGCCACTTTATATTGACAATACGGAGTGCATATCGAAATCCTATCCCGATTTCATTAACAATTTTGAAATATGAACACCTTCGGCAATAAATTTAGAGTTTCAATATTCGGAGAGTCCCACGGACAGATGATTGGCGTAGTTGTAGATGGAGTACCAGCCGGAATTCCACTGTCGGAAGAAGATTTCACCGAAGATTTATCCCGTCGCAAAAGCGGTGCATTTGGCACCACACCAAGGGTTGAAAGCGACATTGCTCATATTCAAAGCGGTATATTCAACGGTCACACAACAGGTGCTCCAATTTGTCTCACATTTGCCAATAAAAACAGAATATCGACAGATTACATTCAGTTTGAAAACCATCCACGTCCCGGTCATGCCGATTTTACCTGTTCATCAAAATACAAGGGATACTCAGATATTCGCGGAGGAGGTCACCATTCCGGCAGAGTTACAATAGGACTCGTTGCCGCAGGAGTGATTGCAAAAAAAATTATCGAACCAATATCTGTTTATGCCTCGGTGATTGAAATAGGAGGAACAAAGCAATGGGAATCTTTAATTGAGAAGGCAAAAAACGAAGGTGATTCTTTAGGGGGAATTATCGAATGCCGTGCAAATGAGATGCCTGTTGGAATTGGAGAACCATTTTTTGATTCTCTCGAATCTAAATTGGCTCATATCATTTTTTCCATACCTGGTGTGAGAGGAATTGAATTTGGCGATGGATTTGCCGCAGCAGAGATGATGGGTTCCCAGCATAACGACCCATTTGTTTCGTCCGGAGGGAAAACAATAAAAAACGGTTCGGGAGGAATTAACGGCGGAATTTCAAACGGAAACGAACTGGTCTTTCGCATTGCAGTTAAACCAACCTCAAGCATTTCTCTTCCTCAGAACACCTATAACTTCTCCAGTGGAAAAGTAGAAGAGCTCAAAGTTGAAGGCCGGCACGACACCTGTTTTGCATTAAGGGTCCCCGTAATTGTTGAGGCAGCAACGGCAATCGTTCTGGCAGATATGTTATTGTAAAAATTTGACTACTGTGAAAAATCCTTCCAAGTATTTTGAGTCATAGTAAGACAACAAATACCCAGAAGGACGGAGCAATAACAAAAATGAATTAGTCAAGAACAGAAACGCACGTATTTGCATTTCCTATATCTATGCCTACATATGCAACAGCATTATCTGTAAAATAAAAGTTATCTGATCCCATCTCGCTTTCTTGATTTTTTCTGCTATGTTTTGAGTAGATCGCATATCCAACTGAAGCACAGAATTCTGGTTGAGAAGCGACCGATATTTTGCATATATTTCCAAATTCTTCATTGAAGAGATCGATTAAATCGGTACAATATGCACCACCCCCGGCTAACAATATCTGATTAGAATTTTCAAAATCGCCATCCGAAATATATTTAGAAATTGTTGGAGATATCACGTTTTTGTAATAAAGGCCCAATGCCATTTTCTTTTCTTCTCCTAACTTTTTTAATTTTCGGTCGACAAAGGTAAACCCTTTTACAAATATCTGATCAATCTGATGTTCCGTTTTAAGGTGCATAAATGTATTTTTATTCAGCTCCTGCGAGAATATTTTAACTGCGTAACTAAGCCCATGAGTGCTAAAGATTGTTCGGTTAACCAGCCCGTTTGGAGTACTCAATGCTCCTTCACATGTTCCATAACCCAAACTGATAATAATAAAGTTTCCATCAATCGGAGTCTCTCCGTTACGGATAGAATAGTCACAACCCATAATCTCCGGGATAACATTTACATTTGCAATTGGAATTGATCTCTGTTCTGAAGCCAGATTTCCTCTTTCGTCCGATTTATAATACGTAATTGTATTTTCACTTTTTAAATATTCTATTGCGGCATCTCTGTTAAACTGAAATGTAGCATAAGGGAATCCAACAGTAAGCGAAAGTTTTGGAAAATTTAATGATTTAGAATTTTCAAGATAGATATTTGATGCAAGTACCAATGCTGACTGCCCTATTAATTTATATTCATTGCCCGAAGGTGAAGAGTTAATGGTTTTGTGGGGGGATGTTCCTTCATTTAGTGCCTGAATACCGACAACATAGTCGATTCCATCAAATTTGATTTTCGAAAATCCAAGAATTGGATCATTACTAGTGTAGTACTCTTGTACGGTGGCTTCGTATACACTCGGAAATGATAACGTTTTTGTCATAATAAAATAAATAATATATATCGCGTAAATATATTTTATTTTATTCCAATTACTTATACTTGACTCGCCGAGGGTGTATATTCAGGACATGAATGCCAAAAATTCAATCTTAAGCTGAAATCTCTTTTATAAAACACCTTCTTGTCATAAATGGCTTTCCCTGGTAGTAGTCAAATATGTTTTGTACCGCACTGTTGTTATCAAGTTGAGGGTTGGCAACCACTTTTTTCACTCCAAGCTTAATGAAGTTTGTATTAAGATGGTCAAAAATAACAGCATTAAGCCCTTTTTGCTGATATTCGGGTACGACACCTATCATGAGCATATCAACAAACTCATAACTCTTGAGCGCCTTTAAAATGTGCAAAAAACCGAAAGGGAACAATTTACCTCTGCACTTTTTTAGAGCCATAGAGACATTAGGCATAGTTATGGCAAAAGCGACAACTTTATCCTCATTGTTTACCACTATCGCAATAAGGTCAAAATTAATCATCGGCAAAAACTGATCTACATAAGACTCAATTTGACGCTGATTTAAAGGAGAGAAGCCATATAGGGGAACAAATGCCTTGTTATATGCTTCAAAAAGCCCGATGCCATATTTTCTGAGCCTTTTCCTGGATACCGGTTCAAGCAGCCTCACATTATACCTTTTTTGAACAATTTGTGAATACTGCCTGAGTTTATCCGGGACCTCCTCCGGGACATCATATTCTCTCTGATGCCAGTCGGCATCCTTTATGTATCCGAGCCTCTCAAGATGATCTCTGTAATAAGGGAAATTGTAAAGTGTCGTAAATGAGCCCCTGTTTTCAAATCCCTCAACAAGCATGCCTTCTCTGTCCATATCCGTAAACCCGAAAGGTCCGTTTACGGCTGTCATCTCCAACTTTACGGCCAACTCCTCTACCCTGCCCATGAGGGCCGCCGACACATCTAAATCGTCAACAAAATCAAGCCAGCCAAAACGCATGTACTTTTCGTTCCAGTCCCTGTTTGCATTGTGGTTTACGATAGCAGCCACCCTTCCAACTGTTTCGCCGCCATTTTGGGCAATGAAATACCAGGCCTCGCAATAATCAAATGCCGGATTTTTGTCTTTTAAAAGAGTGTCGTATTCGTCTTTCCATAAAGCGTTTACCCAATTCTGAGAATCTTTATAAAGCTGTTCGGGAAAGGCTATAAAATCTTTGAGTTCCTTTCTGGAGCTGACCTCCAGTATGGTAATGGGCATACAGGTGTTATTTAACAACCGATCCTGCAACAGCGTTGGCAACAAGTGCTCTTAACCTTACTGCAGCACCTGCATCAACAGGGTGAACTCTGTGTGCAAGAAGAATAACCGCAGTTTTCGAAACCGGATCAATAATTATTGAGGTTCCAGTATATCCTGTATGGCCAAATGTCTTTGTAGGATGAAAAAGGTTACCATTGTTTGATGCGTATGGAGAATAATTATCCCATCCGAGTGAACGGCCCAGTTCTTTAACACTTTCCGGAACAGCTGTCATTGTTTCAACCGTAAGTTTACCAAGCACTCTCCGTCCGTTATATTCGCCACCATTCATCATTGCTGCAGCAAGGATTGAAAGATCTTCTGCGTTTGAAAATACACCTGCATTACCTGAATTTCCATCATTAAGAATTCTTGCAATAGGGTCATGAACCTTACCGAGAAGAACAGATCCGTCTTTTTGTTTTTCTGTAGGGGCCACAAGTTTTAATGTTTCTCCTGTTGGGTTGTACATTGTGTTTTTCATACCCAGAACATCAAACACGTTTTTCTTGGAGTAATCCATAAGCTTCATTCCTGTTATGTTTTGAAGAATATTCTGAAGCGTTACGAAATTAAGACAACTATACTGAAACTTTGTGGTTGGTTTGAAATCTCTTTTGCAGTTTGAAATCCAATCAATAAGGGCTTTTGGATTTGGCGCACCGTTTTTTGCTACTATATCGGCAACAGGGGCATATGGAGGAAGTCCGGATGAATGTGTAAGAAGATCTATAACTCTGATTTCGATTTTATTGCCGGTTGCTGAGTCGACATATGGTTTAAAGCCGTCTATGTACATAGAAACATTGTCGGTCAGGCGAACTCTGCCCTGCTCTACCAGCTGCATAAATGCAACTGCAGTTCCAACAGGTTTGCTCACGGAGGCAAGGTCAAAAACTGTATTTACAGTCATTTTTACAGTATCGGGATAAACAGATTTGTTCCCGTATGCCTTTAAATATACCATTTTACCATCTCTCACGACAGCTATAACCGCACCTGGAATTTCACCTTTTTTTATTGACTCGCCTATTATGCGGTCTACATTTGAAAGTCTTTTTGAATCCATTCCGGCTTGTTCCGGAGTTACTTTTAGAAGGGGCTGAGCAATTGCTGCAACAGAAAAGATAAAAGACAGAAGGAAAATGGTAGCTTTTTTCATTATTATGGGGTTAAGTATTACACAAAAGTACTAAAGAGTTTTTAGAAAAGATATTTTTTGTTAGGTGTGTGATGTATCATTTTATATGACTAAATTTATTACGGGAAGTTTAATTTCCTAAAAAAAACTAACTTTACAAAAAATTGAGATTCAATTGCAAACGCATACAAAAACATCTGTAATTACATTATTTACAATTATTTGCATGTTCGCAGGCAATAATGGTTTATATGCTCAGCAATCATCCGAATCCTCAGTGTCAGTCTCTGCAAATGTCGATTTCGTAAGCAAGTACATCTGGCGAGGGCAGGATTATGGTCATACACCTAGCGTACAACCCGGATTATCAGCAACATGGCATGACTTTACAATTGGAACATGGGGTGCATATCGGTTGACCGGAGACGGTGATGACGAACTGGATTTCTATATATCCAAAACTATAGGACCCGTATCGTTTGCTGTATGGGACTACTGGTCATACAGTAAGGCTAATCCTTCCCGTTTTACTAATTACAACGCCGAAACAACATCCCACCTTTTAGAGGGGCAGGTTCTTTTTTCCGGAGGGGAAAAGCTTCCTTTTAACATTTTAGGCAGCTGGCTTTTCTACGGAGCCGACCCATCCAAAAGCATATATGTCGAACTTCAATATATTCTGCCAATAAAAAGCTCGGAGATTATGTTTTTTGCCGGATACCAGGCAAAGGGTAATTATTATGCAGAAAAGGCTTCATTTGTTAATGTAGGTGCTACTCTCACTCAGCCAATGGCGGTAACGGAAAAATACTCACTAGATTTGCTTCTGAGCATAATTGCAAATCCGGGAAATAAAAGCATCTTTTTTACAGTGGGCGTAAGTCTGTATAACAAATAATACGAGATGAAAAAGAACTTGAGTGTATACAAGATAGTGCTTGCCATGATCTCCGTGACAGGACTGTTTTTTCTACTTGTCACTCTTGCTCTGTCTAAAATGGAAAACAGGAGGTCCGAAATCATTTATAATGCATCTCAGCAACAACTGGAACAAGAAGCAAATGCTTTAATTTCGATTAGCAACAGACCGCTTGATCAAATTGCATGGGATTATACATATTGGGATGAATTTGTATCGGCCATCAGCCGTAATGACGAGAAATGGTTTAAAGACAATATCTCAACAATTATAACCTCATTCCGCATGGAATATGTTTGCGTATACGATTCGAATTTAAACATCGTTCATGAAGCATCAAGTGACGGAATTTCTGCAAGAGAAATTATTCCCCGCGATGTATTTATAAAGTTTAAAGAGAGTCCGTTGTTAAGCTTTTACATTAATACCGCAGAAGGTATTTTTGAAGTAACTGGTTCTTCTGTTCACCCGACAGACGATCCTACCCATAAAGAGACGCAACCTTCCGGATACCTTTTTGTAGCAAAAAACTGGAACAAGGATTTTATTAATGAACTCTCTTCCTTAAGCGGTACCCAAATAAAATTATTGTCCCCTAATGATAACACCGGACAAAAAGACAATAATAATTTCAATTCGATAATCGTACTTAACGGATGGGATGGTAATATTGTTGGCAAGGCACTCTTTACCAAAGGAAATGAGACTCTTAAAGGTTACCGGAAAGACTCCACCTATATGATTATTTTTCTTCTGATTAGCGTAATTATCACATGGGCAGTTTTTCAGCTCACACTACATAGATGGGTCACAAAACCGCTGAAGTTAGTTATCTCTATAATCGGGAGCGAAGACCACGGAAAGCTGAACCAACTTCAAACCGCTCCGGAAGAGTACCGTCAAATAGGACTTTTGCTTGAACGACATTTAAAGCAACAGGAGGAGCTTATAAAAGCAAAAGAGAAGGCCGAAGAATCCGACAGACTTAAGTCTGCATTTTTAGCCAATATGAGTCATGAAATCCGCACGCCATTAAATGGCATTATGGGATTTGCAGGGCTGCTCGCAGATACCGATCTCACGGAAGATCAGAAGAACCAGTACATTAAAATTATAGAAGAGAGCGGTGCCCGGATGCTCAACATAATTAACGATTTAATTAACATTTCAATAATCGAGGCGGGTCAGCTTGTGCTTCACTATTCACAATTCAACCTGAATGAGTTGTTGGACTATATTTATGCGTTCTTTAAACCGGAGATAGAAAAAAAGGGGATAAAATTTTCAATTGTAAAAAATTTGCCTGCAGAAGAAATCATATTAAATTCCGACAGAGAGAAAGTATATGCCATACTCATGAATATTGTCCGAAACGCATCAAAATATACAAATTCGGGGCAAATCAGTTTTGGGTATGAATTAAAAGAGAATGAGGTTCAATTCTTGATTCAGGATACTGGAATTGGAATATCAAAAGATAAGCAGAAAGTTATCTTTGACCGGTTTATTCAGGCAGAAAAATCCATTTCCAAGGACTATGAAGGCGCAGGTCTTGGATTAGCTATAACAAAAGCGTATGTAGAAAAATTAGGTGGTAAAATATGGATTGACAGCGAACCCGGAACTGGCTCTAAGTTTTACTTTACCCTTCCGCGGTAAGTCGCTAATTATCAACCCACGACAAAAGTGAAGAGGGCTCTGCCCTCTTCACTTTTAACATAACGCTGTAAATTAGATATTTACTAATCCTGTTTGTCGCAGGAAGCGAAATAACAAAGGCCGGCTAAAATTTTTAGCCGGCCTTTGTTAAATATTGATAAGTGAAGACTTAGTTCTCGCTTGATTCTCTCTGAGGGCGTGCGCCACCACGAGAATTGTTGTTTGAACGGCCTCTTGCGCCACCTCTTGAATCACCTCCACGGCCACCACCTCTGCGATCACGATCACCACCGCCACGACGGTCATTTCTTCCGCCTGACTGTTGTCCTCCCTGACCTGCTGAAGCATTTGCTGCCATGCCTACGTTAGGAGAAAGATCTCTCTTGCCGTAAACTTCACCGTTGCAAACCCATACTTTCACTCCCAGAACGCCTACTTTTGTGTGGGCTTCTGCATGAGCGTAGTCGATATCTGCACGGAAAGTGTGAAGCGGAGTTCTTCCCTCTTTGTAGAGCTCTCTTCTTGCCATCTCAGCGCCGCCAAGACGACCGCTGATGAGAACTTTGATACCTTCGGCACCCATTCTCATTGTTGAAGCCATTGCCATCTTAATCGCACGGCGATAAGATACACGGCCTTCTACCTGACGAGCAATATTGTTTGCTACAATGTTGGCATCCAGTTCTGGTCTCTTAACTTCATAGATGTTAATCTGAACCTCTTTGTTAGAGATTTTCTTTAACTCCTCTTTAAGTTTGTCAACCTCCTGACCTCCCTTACCGATAATAATACCGGGACGGGCAGTGTGGATAGTAACAGTAATAAGCTTTAGTGTTCTTTCGATAACAATTTTCGAAAGCGATGCTTTTGCAAGGCGGGCATTTAAGTACTCGCGAATTTTAGCATCTTCAAATAGTTTGCTTGCGTAATCAGTTCCACCGTACCAGTTAGAGTCCCAGCCACGGATAATACCAAGTCGGTTTGATATAGGATTTGTTTTTTGTCCCATCTTATTGCTC
>Ga0316605_10000892_pt1 | contig 18332 bp, 17 predicted proteins | sample OWC_soil_day20_n_FD_207666 | JGI IMG/M metagenome (GOLD analysis project Ga0316605, IMG submission 207666) | Wetland soil microbial communities from Old Woman Creek delta, Ohio, United States - OWC_soil_day20_noCT | ecosystem: Environmental > Terrestrial > Soil > Wetlands | place: USA: Ohio...
GTGGAGATAAGGCAAAGAGCGAAAAAGGATTTACACCAACCGGTCATACACACGCTACGGAACTTCAGGCGCAGGTTAACCGTTTCAATGAAGGATATTTTCTGGATGGTTCGAAAATGAAAATCATTGATACACCTTTTACCTACGGAATGGCTTGCTATCCGGAGAAGCACGACGAAGCTCCCAATATGGAATCGGACTTATACTGGGCAAAACAAAAAGTGGATGCAGGTGCGGAATATCTCGTGACTCAAATGTTCTTTGACAATAAGAAATACTATGCATTCGTTGATATGTGCCGTAATGCCGGTATTGACGTACCAATCATTCCCGGTATTAAACCAGTAACCTTTTTGAATCAGCTGACGTTACTACCGAAAATTTTTCATACTGATATCCCCGAAGAATTTGCCTGTGAACTCCGGAAGTGTAAAACAGACGAAGAAGCAGCCGAAGTCGGTGTGGAATGGTGTACCCTGCAAGCTAAAGATTTAGTGGCGCATAATGTTCAAAGCATTCATTTTTATAGTCTGATGGCCACACAAAGTGTAAAAAGAGTGGCTGAACAAGTTTATTAAAACCGGTCAAATATATGCTTAAATTTTTATTGGGTATACTTCTATTTTTTGGCTTAGTTATCCTGTTTGTAACTTCTCTTGGTATTAGTTTGCTCCGTTCGCTATTCCGGTCAGACTCCAAAGTTGCGAGAGGACAGGAAGAGTCTGTTCATCGTCGCTCGAAAGAGGAGGACAGAGATAAAATCTTCGGTAATCACGAAGGAGAATATGTTGACTTTGAGGAAGTAAGTGAAGACGATAAGAAAACGGAGAATTAAACAGGGTCTGCTGAATAATACTTATAAAGTTATAATACAGGAAATTATGTTGAAACTATTAATTCTAAATGCAAACTTTTTGAAAAAATACAATACTCTAAACACCATGTTTCGGTGCTCTGCACCTTAATGTTTTATTCTTGATAATATCTGCTACAAATATCACGGTGCGCTGCACCTAAATATTAGCCACAGAGTGGATTAACATTTGTAGACAACAAATTATCTACGAATTTTAAGGTACAGAGTACCGAAACATTTTTCAGTTGAGTTTTTCGGCAGACCGAAATATATGTTTCAAAAATAACACAGGCACGAAGAAAATAATCTTTCGTGCCTGTATTGTTTATAGTTCGGCTTAAATACTTACCCTTTCAAGCCCGCAATACTTTCTTTCAGTGAAGCTATCTTGTTTTCAGCATCGGCAAGTTTTTTCCGCTCATTTTCAACAACCTCCGGTTTGGCATTCTGCACAAAGCGTTCATTTCCGAGCTTCTTCATTACCGATTGCAGGAAACCTTCGAGATAGTTTATCTCATCCTGCATTTTTTTAATTTCTTCCTCCACATTCATTAAATCTCCCATTGGGATGGCATATTCAGTGGTTCCAATCAAAAATGCAACGGCATTGGCTGATTTCCCGGCAACTACTTCTATGCTTTCCAGATTGCAAAGTTTATTGATAACTGCGTCGTAATCAGACATATGAACACCCGTGATTTGCAGGTTTAATGTATCCTTGTTTGGAATATTTTTTTGCAAACGGATTGTACGTACACCGGCAATAATTTCTTTTACCTTTTCGAAACCTGCAATCAGTTTTTCATCAACCTGTTTTGCTTTTGGCATGAGTTGAATCATGATGCTTTCGCCAGCCTGACGAACTTCCAGCGCCTGCCAGAGTTCTTCGGTAATAAACGGCATAAACGGATGCAACATTTTAAGCAGACTATCAAAAAATCCGAGCGTAGCCTGATAGGTTGCTCTGTCAATTGGTTTTTGATAAGCCGGTTTTATCATTTCGAGATACCAGGAAGAAAACTCATCCCAGAAGAGTTTGTAAACAGCCATCAGTGCTTCTGAAAGACGATATTTTGTAAATAAATCGTCTACCTCAAGCATTGTTTTTGAAAGTTGGGAATCAAACCATTCGATAGCTATTCGAGCAGCTTCAGATTGTTCCACATCAGCCACTTCCCAACCTTTAACTAAACGGAATGCATTCCATATTTTATTGTTGAAGTTTCGTCCCTGCTCACAAAGGCTGTCGTCATACGGCAAATCGTTTCCGGCAGGCGCAGTCAGTAACATGCCCATACGAACCCCATCAGCTCCGAATTTATTCATCAGTTCAATGGGATCAGGAGAATTACCTAACTGTTTGGACATTTTCCGGCCTATTTTATCACGTACGATACCCGTGAAGTAAACATTTCTGAAACAAGGCTGTTGGCGATATTCATATCCCGACATAATCATACGGGCTACCCAAAAGAAAATAATATCCGGACCGGTTACCAAATCGCTGGTCGGGTAATAATAATTTATATCCTTATTATCCGGATGATTTATACCATCAAATACAGAAATTGGCCACAACCACGACGAAAACCAGGTATCCAGGGCATCTTCATCCTGACGCAAATCATCAATGGATAACGGATAATTGACAACGGTCAATGCTTTTTGATAGGCTAATTCTTTTGTTTCGCCGACAACAAAACCACCTTCGGGCAGGAAATACGCCGGAATACGGTGTCCCCACCATAACTGACGGCTGATATTCCAGTCTTTGATGTTCTCCATCCAGTAACGGTAGGTGTTTTTATATTTTTCCGGATGAAACTTAATTGTATCATTCTCGACATTTTCCAAGGCAGATTTCGAAAATTCACTCATTTTCAGAAACCATTGCATTGACAGCTTTGGCTCAATAGGAACATCTGTACGTTCGGAATATCCCACCTTGTTGGTGTAGGCTTCGACTTTATCCATCAGTCCGGCAGCTTCCAAATCCTTTTCAATTTGCTTTCGAACATCAAAACGATCCATATTTGCGTACATCTCACCATGTTCGTTGAGTGTTCCGTTGTCATTAAAAATATCAATTGAAGGCAGGTTATATTTCTCACCCAACACATAGTCGTTTACATCATGCGCGGGAGTTACTTTGAGACAACCTGTTCCAAATTCCATATCCACATATTCGTCCTCAATAACAGGGATGACACGGTTAATTATAGGAACGATTACTTTTTTACCTTTTAAATATGCTGTTTTTGGATTGTCGGGATGGATACACATGGCTGTATCACCCATGATAGTTTCCGGACGGGTGGTTGCCACAACGGCAAAAGCCTCTTCGCCTTCGATTTTATAACGCAGATAATACAATTTTCCGTTAACTTCTTTATGTATAACTTCCTCATCGGAAATAGCTGTGAGTGCTTTCGGATCCCAGTTGACCATACGCACACCGCGATATATCAATCCCTTATCATACAAATCACAAAAGACTTTAATAACGCTGTCGGAGCGTTGCTGGTCCATGGTGAAGGCCGTGCGATCCCAGTCGCAGGAAGCGCCAAGTTTTTTTAGCTGCTCCAGGATAATTCCACCGTGTTCGTGTGTCCACTCCCATGCGTGTTTTAGAAATTCGTCGCGGGTAAGATCCGATTTACTAATACCCTGAGCAGCAAGCCGGTTCACTACTTTGGCTTCAGTAGCAATCGATGCATGATCGGTTCCGGGTACCCAACAGGCATTTTTACCCTGCATGCGAGCGCGTCGTACCAATACATCCTGAATGGTATTGTTAAGCATATGACCCATGTGCAATACTCCCGTAACATTAGGTGGAGGAATCACGATGGTATATGGTTCACGGTCATCGGGTTCTGAATGAAAAAACTTATTATCTAACCAATATTTGTACCATTTATCCTCAACTTCTGAAGGATCATATTTGCTTGCAAGTTCCATATTATTAATTTCAAATTACGATTTGTTTGTTAAAGATTGAATTCTCAAACTGATTGGAATTCAATCATATATTATCACAGTTTTTTTGAGAAACAAAGTGCAAAGATAGATAAAAATGTGTTTTTACTAAAGTTTTGGACTAAAAAGCTCCGGCCAAACAAACAATTCGGTACGAATTAAGATATTTTTCTGAGATTATTCTTATTTTTGTGAGATGCAAGTTAAAACTTCGGGAATCGTACTGCATCAGGTCAGGTACACAGATTCAACTGTTATTATTAACATGTTCACCCGTGAATTCGGGCGTATGGCATATTTTGTAAGGGGTGCGAATAAAAAAGGCTCAGCCTGCAGGTCGGCTTTGCTTCAGCCGCTGTCGATTGTTGAGATAGTGGCCGTTCATTATCCCCGAAAAACAATTCAGGCGATCCGGGAAATGCGTGCTGCTGTTCCATTTTTCGAGATTCCTTTTAATCCGGTAAAAAACGCGCTGGCTCTGTTCATAGCTGAAATACTGCTAAAAACACTGAAACATTCGGAGAATGACGATGATTTATATAATTTCATTGAGAATTCTATTCGGAAGTTAGATACATGTAAAGAAGGTTTGGGAAACTTTCATCTGGTATTCATGATACAATTATCCCATTACCTCGGGTTTGGCCCAAACATGGAGAATGCAGAGAAAGCATTTTTTTTTGATTTGATGAATGGTGTTTTTGATATACAGGCTCCGTCGCATACACATATTCTGAACACAGAATACACCAACTCTTTCAGGATACTGATGACGCTTGATTACGAAAGCATGAACCTGATGAGACTCAACCGGACAAAAAGGTCTGAACTGTTGGACAGGCTAATTGAATATTACCAGTTACATATTCCTGATTTTCATCCGGTTACTTCCATTGATATTTTACACAAGTTATGGGATTAATACTGTACGATTGCCGAAACATTTTATATTGATTATTGTTTTAGTTAAAGAATAAAACCTGATTAAAATGAAAAAATCTTTTTTTACCAAAACAAATAAATACTCGCTTTGTATATTCATTGGTCTGAGTATTTTAATTTTTATCCAACCCGTAAGCGCCGGAGTAAAAAACTATCTGCAAAAGCCAGATTCGCTTTTTAATTCCTACAAGGGAGTGATCAGTGATATCATTTCCCGCGACAAATTACCTTATGCCTCACTGACAGTAGAAAACACAAACATCTCGACAGTGACAAACGCTGACGGAGAATTTCTGCTAAAAGTTCCGAAATCATATACGGACAGAATGGTAGTAATAACATTTCTGGGATATGGGTCAAAAAGAATATCACTTACTACCTTACACCCCGATGGCAATAAAATTGAATTAAGATCTCTGCCTATTTTTCTACCGGAACTGGAGGTTGTTTCGAAAGATCCTCAGTTTTTAATCCAGAAAATGCTCGATAAACGATCAGAAAATTACTGCAATAATGATATGATAATGAACGCTTTCTATCGGGAAACAATACGAAAAAAAAACACAAATGTATCGCTTTCTGAAGCCATTGTTGAAGTTTATAAGCAATCTTACAACAACAATCAGACAGATATGGCAGCTCTGTATAAATCGAGGAAAAGCACTGATTATACCAAACTTGATACGTTGGTATATAAGCTCATGGGAGGTCCGTTTAATTCGCTTTATCTGGATGTAATGAAATACCCCGAATTTGTTTTTACTTCTGACATATTCAACAACTATAGTTTCCGGTTTCTTCAAACAGACAGAATTGACGAAAGACTAATTTATGTAATTGGATTTGAACAACTCAAAAATGTACTGGAACCTTTGTTTAACGGAAAACTTTACATTGATGCAGAATCATATGCCCTGGTTCGGGCAGATTTTGACATGAATCTGACGGATAACGACGAAGCAACCAAACTTTTCATTCGAAAAAAACCTTTCAACGCTGTGGTAAATACTACAAAAGCCCATTACCAGATAGAATACCGCCTCAGCGATGACAAGTGGTATTATGCCTACAGCCGGGTAGATCTCAGCATGAAAATAAACTGGAAAAAGAAATTGTTCAACACCTACTACAATTCTACTATTGAGATGGCTGCCACCGACTGGTTTAAAGATGTAAATAAAAAAGGGTTCAAAATGAAAGACCGGATAAATCCGAACGTTGTTATACAGGATGCCGTAACAGGGTTTTATGATCCGGTATTCTGGGGTGAATACAACATTATCGAACCTGACAAGTCGATTGAGAACGCCATAAATAAAATTCAAAAAAAAAATAAAAAATAGTTTCGAATTTCACTTTTCTACGATTATCTGATTTCACAAAAATAATAACTATATTTGTGATGATTTTTGTTGTTGCGCTCATTCCGGATACAGCAAAAACATATCATAACCTGTATCAAATTTGAATCATTCTTTTTATGGAAAAAACTGTTGTAATTTATTGCAAAAACACTCAGGATTATCATTTCTTTCCGCTGGGAATTTCACTGCTCGAGATATATCAATCACTAAACATTAACCTGAAATATCAGGTAGTTGCTGCCCGTGTTAACTACAAGGTTGAAGATCTTAATTTTCTGATATACAAACCAAAGGACATAGAATTTATCGACACCAGCACCTCATCAGGAATGCGTGTTTACGTCCGTACGCTGAGCATGGTTTTATCGAAAGCCGTTTACGAGTTATTTCCTCATGCCGAAATTCGTATCGAGCATCCTATTTCCAAGGGTTACTACTGCCGCATTGAACACCTGAACGAACCACTAACCGCCGAAACTATCAGCCGTATCAAGAATAAAATGACAGAAATAATCGGTAGAAAAGAGCCCATTATCTGCGAGGAACAACAAGCTGAACACGTAAAAAAACTGTTCAGAAACGGTAAAAATAACACGACGAAAGATACGCTTTTCGAAAGTCTGGGCGACCCTTACCTCCGTTATTTCCGGATAGGAGATTTTATTGATTATTACACCAGTATACTGCTTCCATCCACCGATTATCTGAATATATTTGACCTTATTCCGTTTTATGACAGCATGTTACTTCAAGTCCCCGATCGTGAAAATCCTGATAAGCTTGAAGACATGGTTCAACAGCCAAAAATGTATGAAATTTTCAAGGAATATCTGGGCTGGAATCGTATTATGGATCTGAAATCTGTTGGCGAATTCAATCGTGCCTGCCAGAACAATCAGGCATTCAACCTGATAAAAATTGCAGAAGCACTTCATGAGAAAAAAGTTGCTTCGATAGCAGACATGATACAGGAACGACCGAGAGTGAAAGTCGTGATGATATCCGGTCCATCATCGTCAGGCAAAACCACCTTCAGCAAGAGACTCTCCATTCAACTGATGGTAAGCGGACTAAAACCAAAATCTATATCACTGGACAACTATTTTGTCGACCGTGAGCATACCCCTCGTGACGAAAATGGCGACTGGGATTTCGAAGCACTTCATGCACTCGACCTGCCTTTTTTCAATCAACAACTTAACCAGTTAATGAATGGAGAGGAAATTTCACTCCCGACATACAGTTTTGAAGATGGGAAACGATACTTCAAAGGCGATAAATTAAAACTTGAAGAAGATACCATATTAATTATGGAAGGAATACATGCGCTCAATCCGGAATTAATCCAATCCATATCACAGGATGCCATCTTCAAAATCTATGTATCAGCCCTCACCACCATTTCGATTGATGAACACAACTGGATACCCACTGCCGACACCCGTTTGCTACGACGCATTATCCGCGATTACCGTTATCGTGGTTACTCGGCTCGTGATACCATATCACGGTGGCCAAGCGTGAGACACGGAGAAGAAAAATGGATTTTCCCATACCAGGAAAATGCGGATGTAATGTTTAACTCTGCACTGATATTTGAGTTAGCGGTACTAAAAAGGCACGTAGAACCTATTCTGGAACAGGTTCCCAAGTATTGTGAAGAATACACCGAAACACACCGTCTAATTAAATTTTTACGTTACTTTGTAGCTATACCGGACCGTGAAATTCCTCCAACATCACTTTTACGCGAGTTTGTGGGAGGAAGCAGTTTTCGATACTAACAGTAAACCGAACAGATTACCTAACTATGAAAATATCAGGTTTAATTATTACTATATTATTTTTTTCTTCAACAGCCTTCCCACAAGGAAGAGGATTAATAACAAAATTCTCCATCGGTGAAACTTCATTTTACGGCAGTGCAGGACTGAACAAAATGTCGGGCGACATCGGAGGCGATAACTTCAAAAGTCTACTCCAGAACGACCTTGGATACGGATTGTCATTTGGTGCTCGCTATACCTTCAGATACAATATCGGATTAAGACTTTTTGCAGATTACTCCAAATACAGGGGAAGAGACAAAGAGCAATACAACGAATACAACGGTATTTTAAGAAATAACAATTTTCAAACCGATGTTTTTGGTATTGGCGGACAATTGGAAGTAATTCTGTTTGGGAATTCACTGGCCAAAGACCCAATTCCACATTCGGTATATCTCTTAGCAGGAGTGAAAAAAAACTATGTAAATGCCACCGTAACATATCCATACTTAAATCGTGACAGTACAAAAAGCCCGAAACCTTTTGCCCATTTCTTCGGTATCGGCTATCAGTATCGGTTTTCGAATTATTTAAGTTTCGGAGTTGAAGCCAAACAATTCTATTTTCATTCCGATATTGTTGACGGATATTACCGCAACATTCCTGCGAACAAGCACGACGACACGGCTTTTGATGTCAAACTGACCGTTGCCTACTACATCCCCGACCGTAACCGACTGAATTCATACAACAGAAGATGGGAATAATGACTGAGCAAAGCAGATAAAATATATGTATTTTATCTGCTTTGTTTAATTATTTTTTTGTAAATTTGTTTCCATCTAATTTATTATTTTTTTAACTTAGATCTTGATATCTGATGAAAAAAACATTTGTTTTATTATTATCTGCCTGGTTCACTTTAGCTTCTGCTCAAAGTGACGAGCCTTCCTACAAATTTTCTGCAGGTGATAAATCTATTATCATAACAAGTGGTTTCTCTCTCCCGTCTTTCGATATTGGAGGAAAACTTTATGAAAAACAACTCCACGATTTGTCACCTACGGTTAATTTTGGTTTCAGATATCTTTTACCTAAAAACTTTGCACTAAAATTATTCGGTGAATACACCTATTACAAAGATGATGATGATTACAAAAGAGGATTAGGAAATAGTCAATATTCCTTTTCAAATCAAATTTACAGAGGAGGAGGCCGACTGGAATATCATATTCTTGGAAATGTAACTGATTATGAAGCACGCCATAACGCTTACGTTTTTGGAGGTGGAGGTATAGCTCATGCCGAATCTGAAGTAGTTGGAATACCGGATGCAAACCACGCAATAAATACAACTCCAGTAACCACGCCGCTACTACTAGCCGGAATTGGTTATCAATACCGATTTGCGAGAAATTTTGCCTTGGGATTGGATTTGAGTTATGAATATTATTTTTCGGATTATATAGAAGGATTTCATACAAACTGGTCTAAAAGCAATGACGTGGCTTATGGTGCCATGCTTACTGTTTCCTATTTCTTTTCACGCAATTATTTTCATACAAAAAAATGCCGTTGTGAAGATAATTAAAATTAACTACCACCCTCTTTCCCGAAATTTTCTCTCTTGGCTTCAAAAAAAACAGCCATTTTGTCAGTTGTATTTCTTTGTAATTTACCAACCAGATAAACATATATAAATCTACATATAAGCACTTTAGTTAAGTGTAAGTCAAAATTGAAAGTTTCGCACAATCAATAAAAAATCATAAAACTGTCATTTTGTCCTCTTTTTTATATTGGCATTCAATTTGTTTTTATCAGGTAAAACAATAAAATTAATGTTTAACTTAAAAATATGGAGGATTAAATTATGTCACTCGTAAGATTTTCACAAACACCGTGGTTTGACCGTTTTTTTGACAACGATTTACTCGACTGGTCAAACAGAAATTTTTCACAAACAAATACCACATTGCCATCCGTCAACATTAAAGAAAACGATGAAGCATTCATGGTGGAAGTTGCAGCTCCCGGTCTGGACAAAAAAGATTTCAAAATAGAAGTCCACAACAACTTATTGACGATTTCTTCTGAAAAGCAGGAAGAAAATGAAGCTAAAAACGGAAACTATACAAAACGCGAGTTCAGCTATCAGTCATTCTGCCGTTCATTCACCCTGCCAGCCACTGCAAACGGCGACAATATCAGCGCAGGTTATGATAAGGGAATACTGACAGTCACGATTCCGAAAAAAGAGGAAGCGAAACCCAAACCGGCACGCATGATAGAAATAAACTAAATTCTAAAAAACCGGAGGGAAGGTAAGTAAACTCACCTTCCCTCTTTTTTTAATACGTTCAATCATATAATCAACTCATAGTAGCAATTTATGGAAACATTCAACGAAATAATAAGTTCCGATAAGCCTGTTTTAATAGACTTTTATGCAACCTGGTGTGGCCCGTGCAAAGCCATGCATCCAATTATTGAAAATATTGGACGGGAAGTACAGGGAAAAGCACGCGTGCTGAAAATTGATGTTGACAAAAATTCGTCGTTGGCTGCACGTTATCAGATTCAGGCTGTACCCACACTGCTGATATTAAAAAACGGCAATATCGTCTGGAAACATCCGGGTGGTCTTGATAAACAAAGCCTGCTTAATACATTACTTTCTCATGCTGGCAGATAATTAGCCTTCATTTGTTTTATATTTGATTAAAATGCATTATTGTATTCAAAAAATTTAGTTACTTTGCAACAATAATCATTTGAAAACACTAAACTTATGAAACAATTTCTGAAATTCACACTGGCAACCATTACAGGTATTATCATCACATCACTTTTAGGATTCCTGTTATTTTTTGGTATGATCGGGGCAATTGCCAGCTCCGCCGAAAAAACGGTAAGAATTGAGCCCAATTCGGTGTATGAACTGGATCTTGAAGGTCAACTGGTAGAACGTTCACAGGACGATCCGTTCTCAGGACTTTTTTCGGATGCAATGGGCGGTTATGAAGTTAAAAACATTGGTTTGGACGACGTACTGGCTAACATAAAAAAAGCAAAAACAGATGACAACATCAAAGGTATTTACCTGAAAGGTGGTACGCTCCTCGGAGGATACGCTTCTGTTACAGAAATACGCAATGCCCTGATGGATTTCAAAAAATCAGGAAAATTCATCGTTGCTTATGCAGACACTTATACTCAAAAAATGTACTATCTGTGTAGCGTAGCTGACAAGGTTTATCTGAATCCACAGGGAATACTCGAATTTCAGGGAATTGCAGCCAATACGATGTTTATGAAAAACACACTCGACAAACTTGGCATCGAAGCTCAGGTGGTAAAAGTCGGAACATTCAAATCGGCTGTGGAACCTTACATCAATACAAAAATGAGCGACGCGAACAAGGAACAGGTCACTACCTTTATAAGTTCGATCTGGAATAATGTCCTGAACGAAATATCAGCATCGCGCAAGATACCTAAAGACACGCTGAACCGCTATGCCGACGAGATGATGTCATTTCAGCCTGCCGAAAAACTGCAGCAATACAAACTTGTGGATTCGCTGACCTACATTGACGGTATGGAAAACGTGCTGAAGAAAATGCTGAATACAGATAAGGATAAAAAACTGAGAACTGTCAGCCATTCTGATATGTGCAATGTTCCTGTGTCCGAAAAAATGCAAAAAGAAAAAATTGCTGTCATTTACGGAGTTGGAGGCATTGATATGAATGAAAGCGATGGCATTATATCAAAGGACCTTGTTGAAACCATCACTAAAATATCAGCGGATAAATCGGTAAAGGCAGTTGTTTTCAGAGTAAATTCGGGAGGCGGAAGCGCTTACGGTTCAGAACAAATCTGGCATGCACTGGGAGAACTCAAATCGAAAAAACCAGTCATCGTATCGATGGGCGATTATGCTGCTTCGGGAGGATATTACATTTCGTGCATGGCCGATAGCATTGTTGCTCAGCCCAACACTCTGACAGGTTCAATCGGCATTTTCGGAGTGATACCGAATATCAGCGGACTGAACAATAAAATCGGTTTGACTTACGATGGTGTGAAAACCAACAAACTGAGTGATGCCATCTCCATTAACCGCGCATTCACACCCGAAGAACGGAATATCATGCAGAATTACGTAAACCGCGGTTACGAAATCTTTGTAAAACGCTGCGCTGACGGACGTAAAAAAACGCCCGCACAAATAAAAGCCATTGCAGAAGGCCGTGTATGGACAGGCGAAGATGCAAAGAAAATCGGGTTAGTAGATAAAATCGGTGGTTTAAACGATGCCATTGCGATGGCTGCCAAAAAGGCAAAACTCTCTGCTTATCAGGTAAAAACATATCCTGAAAAAGAAAACTTTATGACCCGACTGATGAAGGATTTCAACTCCACCATCGAAACACGCATCATGAAGGGCCAGCTGGGTGAAAAATACGAAGTTCTGAAACAAATAAAACAAATTGAGAGTTATAACGGAATTCAGGCTGTAATGCCTTTCAATGTTACCATGAACTAAATTTCAGAAATATATGTCTTTTATCAAAGCGTTTCCGGAATTCCGGAAACGCTTTTTTATGGTCTTCCCTGCTTTTCAATTTGATAGACAATGATTCAGCCTATTTACAAAACATTTCATATCTTTGTATAAAAGAATTGTACTGCATTGCCAAAGCCCGACAGAAATATTGTTTTTTATGTTTTTTCTCTGATTTACGGAGGATTGACCGCGATTCGTAACGGCTTATTTGATTGGGGAATATTGAACCAGCGATCATTTGATTTACCGGTTATCAGCATTGGAAATCTGGCTGTGGGAGGTACCGGAAAAACTCCGCACACTGAATTTATAATACAACAATTAAGCAAAAACTTTAAAATTGCGGTTTTAAGCAGAGGATATAAACGCGCGACAAAGGGATTTGTACTTGCAGACAAAAATTGCACCGCCAAAACCATAGGTGATGAACCTTACCAGCTTTTCGGCAAATTTCCGGCAATCACCGTGGCTGTCGATGAGAAAAGGGTTAGAGGTGTGGAACAGTTACTGAAACAGAAGCCTGACACTGAATTGATTCTACTGGATGACGCCTTTCAGCATCGCCACATTAAACCGGGATTGTCCGTATTGCTTACTGATTTTAGCAAATTGTATACTGATGATTTCATGTTGCCCTATGGTTCGCTGAGAGAATACCCCAAAAACAGTAATCGTGCTAACATGATTATCGTTACGAAGTGTCCCGAAAATATAAAGGCAGAAGACAGTAAAACCATTGCAGACAAGCTGAAACCCGCTGAACATCAAAGTTTGTTTTTTTCGACTTTTGACCATGGAAAAATCCATCCCGTCTATCCGGATATTATCGGTAAACCGGCAACGGAGATAAACAATACAACGTCAGTACTTTTGCTTACCGGAATTGAAAATCCGCAACCCATGCTGGAATGGGTTCAGAAGAAAACTTTGCGGGTGACGACTAAATTCTTTCCGGATCATCATGATTTTAGCGTTAACGACATCACTGACATCGAACAAGACCTCGCGGTATTGAAAGATGATAAATTTATTCTGACGACCGAAAAAGACGCGGCACGGTTGAAATCAAATCCGTACCTGACAGCGGCAATAAAAGAAAATCTGTACACACTTCCGTTGGAAGTAAAGATATTAAATAACGAACAAAATACATTCATTCAAAAAATACAAGATTATGTTAGCAAAAATTCAGGAAACCGCTGATTTTATAAAATCAAAAGTTAGTGTAATGCCCAAAACCGGCATCATTCTGGGCACTGGTTTAGGCAATCTGGTTACCCAAATCACAGATAAACTCGAAATCCCGTATGAAACAATACCCAATTTTCCTGTTTCGACTGTTGAAGGTCACAGCGGAAAACTTATATTCGGAAAGCTAGGCGAGGTAAATGTGCTTGCCATGCAGGGACGTTTCCATTTCTACGAAGGATATGATATGAAACAAGTAACCTTCCCTGTACGGGTGATGAAAGCGTTGGGTATCGAAAATCTGATGGTATCAAACGCGGCCGGAGGCATGAATTCCGGTTTCGAAATCGGCGACCTGATGATTATTACCGATCATATCAATGTTTTCCCGGAACATCCGCTGCGGGGAAAAAACTTCAAGGAACTTGGCGTACGTTTTCCCGATATGAGCGAAGCCTACGACAAGGAATTTATTTCCAAAGCCAAAGCGATAGCCAAACGCAACAACATCCATGTAGTGGAAGGCGTATATGTGGGCACACAGGGACCAACTTTCGAAACTCCGGCCGAATACAAATATTTCAAAATCATTGGTGGTGATGCTGTGGGCATGAGCACTGTACCCGAAGTTATTGTAGCCAACCATGCAGGAATGCGTGTATTTGGCATGTCCATCATTACCGATCTGGGTGTGGAAGGTAAAATCGTGGAGGTTTCGCACGAAGAAGTACAGAAAATAGGTGATGCCGCACAACCGCTGATGACGACCATTATGAAAGAGTTAGTCAGGGAGATATAATACTGTTTCAGGTTTCAGATTTCAGGTTACAGCTAAAAGTATGGCTACAATTAGAAAATTTGAGGATTTAGATATTTGGCAAATGGCAAGAGATATCTGTCGCCAAATAAAAACTTACGTTGAAAAAGAAAAATTCTCAAAAGACTTTACTCTGAAAGATCAAATAAAAAGATCAAGCGGGTCTTCAATAGATAATATTGCTGAAGGATTTGAACGTGACGACAACAAGGAATTCATTCAATTTCTCTCAATAGCCAAAGGCTCTATTGGCGAAACCCGTTCGCAAATGTACAGGGCTTATGATTATGGATATATTTCAAAAGAGGAATGTGAATTAACGGTTCAGGAATGCATTAAATTGTCACAAAAAACAGGAAGCTTTATAACATATCTCAAAAACTCGGAATTGAAAGGACTTAAATTCAGGAAGGACGATAAATGAAACGCAACTCCTGAAACCTGAAACCTGGAACTTAAAACATTGAACATGAAACTTGAAACATTAATAAACAACAAGAATTTCGAAAAGATCGAAGAAATTTCACACAATGATCTGAAACCATTTCTCCGTCGTGAAATTACAGGCAATCAGGGATGGGGGCTGATGGCTAAAATATATCAGGGAATAGGGTTTCTGCTGGTGGGATTCGCATTAATAAAAGCATTTGCTCCGTACATGACCCGGCGTGATACAGCCTCACTCGAAGGGTTCGGAATGGGCATTGTGTTTTCATTTACGGCGCTTATCGTTTTGCACGAATTGCTGCATGCAATTGCCTATCTTCTGGTGGGAGCACGTAAACTTTCGGTTGGGATGAACCTGAAGAAATTCATGTTTTACGTACAGGCGGACGAAAAAGTGCTTAGTTACAAACAGTTCATGTTCGTAGCACTTGCTCCGGCAGTTGTTGTGGCAATAGTTTCGCTGGTGGGAGCTATTATTTACTACGGACAGCCGCTGTACTATTTCTTCCTGGTCCTGTTCGGACTGCACGGATTGTTTTGCGGAGGTGATTTCGGGTTGCTATGCTTTTTCGAAAACCGCAAAGAGGATGAAATTTACACCTTCGATGTCAAAAGCGAGGGAAAGATGTATTTTTTCAAGAAAATATAGAGAGGCCCCGACCCTCCCGAAATAAATTCGGGACAGGCTCTGAAGGGGGAGTTTAGGTGCAACTAAAAACATTTTGAAAAATGAATTGAGTTTTTATACCCGATCAATAATATAGTACTAATTTTAAATATCCTCCAATATTTCCCCCTTCAGGGGGGCAGGGGGTCACAATTATGCACGAAAATATAGCCGATATACGAATAAATTATTCAAAGAAAAGCCTTGACGAAGCAGATGCCACCCGGGACGCCTTCGATATGTTTGAAATCTGGTGGAACGAAGCCATCCATTCCGACATATCGGAAGTTAATGCCATGACACTTGCCACAGTAAGCAAAGGTGTTCCGAATGCACGAATTGTCCTGTTGAAAGCATTTGATGAACGTGGGTTTGTGTTCTTCACCAATTACAAAAGCACCAAAGGTCACGAACTGGAAGAAAATCCGAATGTGTGTCTGGTTATTTTCTGGAAAGAACTGGAAAGACAAATCCGTATCACCGGAGTAGCTGAGAAAACCAGCGCTCAGGAAAGCATTGATTACTTCAATAGCCGTCCGGAGGGAAGCAAACTCGGTGCATGGACATCGACACAAAGCCTGGTGATAGCCGGTAAAGGCTGGCTGAAAGAAACGTTTGATTACTACAACGAACGGTTCAAACGGGGTGTAATCCCGAAACCACCACACTGGGGTGGTTACCGTGTGAAACCAACGGCCATTGAATTCTGGCAGGGACGGCCAAACCGCCTGCACGACCGCCTGCTTTATACCTTGCAGGAAGACGGAAGCTGGAAAATTGAACGGCTTGCACCGTAATACAAATCTTGTATCATGGCTGAGAAAGTTCTTGTTTGTCCGCTTAACTGGGGACTGGGACACGCCACACGATGTGTGCCCGTTATCCGTGAGCAACTTGCCGCGGGCAACGAAGTGGTACTCTGTGCCGATGGTTACCCGCTGGAGTTTCTCCGGCAGGAATTTCCCGGCCTGAGAACCATTGAACTTCCCTCCTATCCGATACGTTATTCGAAACGGAAATCGCAGGTGATGGCCATGATACTATTCCTGCCCAAACTGCTGAAAGGGATTTACGCCGAACACAACTGGCTGGATAATTTGCTGAAAACGGAACATTTCGACCTTGTCGTTTCCGACAACCGCTTCGGGATGTGGAATAAAAATGTCCGTTCAATTTACATCACGCATCAGGTGATGGTAAAAATGCCGAAAGGATTGAAATGGCTCGAACCTGTCGGATACCGTTTGCATAAATATCTCATCCAAAAATACAACCAGTGTTGGATACCCGATTTTGCAGAATTTGAGGGATTGTCAGGCGATTTGTCACACAAATATCCGTTGCCAGCCAATGCCGCGTTTATCGGAATTCATTCACGGTTTCCCGAAGCGAAGTGCATCCAACCGGACACAACTTATGAAAATGTGGTGATTCTGTCGGGACCGGAACCTCAACGGACCATGCTGGAAAACGAGATGCTGGACAAATTCCGGTATTCGTCAGAAAAAACGATAATCATTCAGGGTAAACCCGAAATTACGGAGCATGAAAGTCAACCGGATAAAATTACGGTAGTATCGCATGTGCCGACGGAAAAACTCGCTGCCATGCTGCTGGGATGTAAAAATATCGTTGCACGGTCGGGTTACAGCACGATCATGGATTTTTACAGGCTCAACATCCTGCATAAAGCAGAGTTCCACCCAACTCCGGGCCAAACCGAACAGGAATACCTGCTCCAACATCTCCGGAATAAAGGTTTAGTGAAATGACAAATTCAGGTTGGGCTTAATCGCAGCGCCAAACACTTGTGGCTGCTAATTGCATACTACGGTTAACGAAGGGGAAACTTACCAAGCTACTACCCAGTAAACTAACAGTCGTTTCTCTTCTGAGATTGCATATCCCTTTGAGTAACCGTGTACCCATTCGCCTAAAATATCAAACCGATTAGAACCACATTTAGATTTCCAAAAATCTCCTTTTTTTGCATCAATTAGATATACTTTAAGGTCTTTCGGATAATTGTAAACTGGGATAGGAAACTTCTTTTTTAACTCATTGTTATAAATAAAATTAGTCACTTCACCCATATACCAATCAACTTCGCTAAAATCAGCAATTGGGTATAAAATATCTTCCTTTGGAACGTAACTACTTTCCTTTCTTAAAACATAAAACTTGTCACTTTTAACATTGCCTGTATTAATATAATGTTTACCTTCAATCAAGTTTAAATCTTCTTTCTCACATTGTACTATTAATATGGCGTATCCGTAACAATTATCTGATTGTGGCGGGGAAAACATTCCTGAATAAATTTTACAGTTGTCTTTCTTGTTTGGGAAATGTAAAAACAACTCACTATTAAGATAGTATTTATCAAAGAAACTTTTAGTCTCTTTTAAACCTTTGTCCAATGCACCTGTTCCAGAACAGTTTGTTAGAAAGCAAAAAACAAAAGAAATCAAAATCAATACTTTATTTCTTAACATTTATAAATTTATTTATTAAAGGGATATTGTTTGGATATAATCCCCAATTTTTATACGTATACTTTAAGAAATCTTCGTGAGTACCACTCAGGTTAGACGTAGTCTCTGGTGGCTGTTGCACAACTAAAACAACTACAAATATACTTGTTTAATTCGATATATTTTGCTATCTTTAAGTCAAATACAAGAACTTATGCAAGGCAAAAAGAACTATCAGGAAAAACTATTTATTAAC
>Ga0316605_10000894_pt1 | contig 18314 bp, 7 predicted proteins | sample OWC_soil_day20_n_FD_207666 | JGI IMG/M metagenome (GOLD analysis project Ga0316605, IMG submission 207666) | Wetland soil microbial communities from Old Woman Creek delta, Ohio, United States - OWC_soil_day20_noCT | ecosystem: Environmental > Terrestrial > Soil > Wetlands | place: USA: Ohio...
GCTCACCGACGTCAAAATAGGAATCGTCTTCAGCAAAATGACAGACCTGAGGGATGCCGACCTCTCAGGGTCCAAGCTGGACAAAGTGCAATGGGGGCCTTTTATAGCCAATTGCCGCACCAAACTGCCGCGCAACATCCATCTCACTACCTTGCCTGCATTTTTACTTTGGGCGGATTGCAAGGGCACCGCGCCAAATACCGCATTGAAAGATGAGTTTAGATCCAAAGACAGGCTCAGCATAGGCGAAACAGAGGCGAAAAACAGCCCATTGCAGAACCGAGACCTTTCAGGCTTTAGCATCTGGAACGTGAACTTTGATGGCAGCAATTTCTCCCGGGCGAATTTACGGAAAGTCAATATCCATGGTGGCAGCTACAACAACGTGAGTTTCAACGCCGCCACGATGGTCGAGGCATTTTTCAATCATGTCAGCTTTAGCAATGCCTCATTCCAAAATACCGATCTCTCGAAAGCGGTGTTACACGCAGTAGACCTGTCTGGCGCCAATCTCGAAGGCGCCAAACTAACCGGACTCTGCTTCGACCTCCGAACAAAATGGCCGGAGGGCTTTGACCCCATATCGCAAGGAGCCAAACCATGCCCTTAAGTTTGCTCAAGCCCCCCGCATCCGGTCAATCAAGCCCGAATGCCGCCGGGTCGGATTCGCGCAGGCCGACAGCAAGACCTGCTGGCTACCTACCAACGTGACCTGTTTAGCGGCGCGAGTGATGCCGGTGTAGAGCAATTCCCGCGTGACTACCCGGTTGGGTTCGGCCGGCAGCAGCAGGAAGACTTCGTTGAATTCCGAGCCCTGCGCCTTGTGCACCGTCATGGCAAAGGCGCTTTCGTGTTCCGGCAGGCGCACCGGCAGAATGGCGCGAAAACCGCCTGCTGACGCCGGGAAATAGACCATGGTCACACCACGTTCGTCGGGCAGGCAAATGCCGATATCGCCGTTATAGAGCTTTTGCGCATGATCATTGCAAGTCACCATCACCGGCCGGCCGGCGTACCAGGCGCCGCCCATTTCCGGCAGGCCTATCGCCATCCTCTGGCGCACCTGCTTTTCGACCAGCGCATTGATGGCGCGCACGCCACGCGGCGTTTCGCGCAGGGCGCAGAGGACGCGGAACTGATCGAAGGTGGCAAAAATTTCGGGCAGGAATTCGACTGAAGCAGCCTCCAACCCCGGTTTGATGCCTTCCAGCGCCCGCAAATAGGGCGCGAATCCAGCCAGGATGGCTTGCCGGGTCTCTGGCGCCAGTTGCGCCTCGCCATCCTGCAACCAACCCACGGTTTCGTCGCCCTGCTGCGCCAGCCAGCCGCAGGCTTCCGTCCCCTGCCCGGCCCGAATTTGCGCCGCCAAGCGGCCAATGCCGGAAGTGTCGGCAAAGCGGTGGCTTTCGGAAAACCAGACGACCGAATCGCGCAGGCCGGTAGCCATGCCAGTCGTGGTCGGCAAAGCCGCCTGCAAGCGTTCCACTGGCGTCGAAATCCAGCCGGACAAGGCTTGCAGGCATTCGGCACTTTTTCCCGCATCGGCCGAAATTTCGGCAAAGATGGCGCCCGCTTCCACTGCCGCCAGTTGATCCTTGTCGCCCAGCAAAATCAGGCGGGCCTGCGGCGGCAAAGCTTCCAGCAAGTGCACGGCCAGCGACAGATCGAGCATTGAGGCTTCATCGACCACCAGCGCATCGAGTGGCAACGGGTTGCTCCGATGATGGCGGAAGCGCCCAGCCTCGCCGGTAGCGCCAAGCAGACGGTGCAAGGTGGAGGATTCGCTCGGCAGTCGCTCACGCAACTCCGGCGGCAGGCTAGCGGCATTCTGACGCACCGCCTCCAGCATCCGTGCCGCCGCTTTGCCGGTAGGTGCTGCCAGTTTTACCCGCAGTTCCGGGTTTTCTTGCAGCAGACAGGCGAGCAGCGCCACTACCGTCGTCGTCTTGCCCGTTCCCGGCCCGCCGCTGATGATGGTGAGCCGCGATTGCAGGGCCAGCGCCACCGCCAGCCGCTGCCAGTCCGGTGCATCGCCCAGTCGTTGGGCGTTGCGGGCAAAGAGGTCATCCAGCAATCGTAACGAACCCTCATTTGGAGGCAAGTAAAAACCCTGCGCCTCAAATTCGTCATTCCGGCGGAAGCCGGAATCCAGAAGAACCGACGAACTGGACCCCGGCTTTCGCCGGGGTGACGACTGAATTGACGTTTCGGCGCTGGAACATCGTGCCAGTAAACTGGCCGCCAGCCGCTGTTCGTAATCAAAATAGCGATGCAGATAGAGCCGCCCGGCGGCATCGAGCACCAGCGGCAGAACTTTTTCCGAACCGGCCTCGGCCACCATGCCGCTAGCCAGCAATTTGGCGCGCAATTCGGCCTGACTGGGGAAACGCTCGGCCATTTCGTCCAGATGGGCACACACCTGACCCGATTCAATGGCCGCACAGACCAGTTTGGCGGCTTCGGCCAGCGGCGACAGGCTTTCTGCCGGCGCACCGGCCGCTTGCGCCCAGCGGCGAATGTGGCTTGCCAACCCTTCGGCCAGATCGCTCATCGTTTTTTCCTTTTCCCGGCAATCAGCGCTTCAAGCGAATCCATCGCCGCTTCCGGTGGCCGATGGAAATAAACGCCGGTCGGCTGACCTTCCGGCGTTTTCCAGCCGGGACGGACGCCACGCACGAACAGGTAAAACACCCCGCCAAAGTCGCGCTCGTAATCGAAATCGGGCAATCGCAATGCCAGATAGCGCCGCAACGCCAGCGTGTAGAGCAGGTATTGCAGATGGTAGCCATGGCCGGCCATTTCCTCCGCCAGCCGCTGCGAGGAATAGGCCTCGGGCGTGTTGCCGAGATGGTTCGATTTCCAATCCAGCAGGTAATAGCGGCCATCATGGCGGAATACGAGGTCGATATAGCCTTGCAGATAACCGTCCAGATCGCGGAAAGTCAGGCGTGGCATGTCGTAGTGATGTTTTTTGAGCCAGTCATTGAGCGCCTGCGGCGTCAAACCCAGCGCAGGCAGACGAAAGGCCATTTCAGTCAGGCGCTGCGGGTACGCTATCCGGTTGAGAACCATCTCACCGGCCAAGGGTGTTGCCAACACATCGTCAAGCAGGCGGCGCAGCATTCTGCTCAGGTGCGGCGTCGATTCGGCGGCAGTCAATCCGGGCAGATGCTGCGGATGCTGGGTCAGCGCTGCGGCGATGGCGTTATTCCAGCTTTGCGGATCGGTAAAGTCGATGTGCTCGAAGGCGCAGTGCACGCATTCGCCGGCCGAAGCACCGCGCGGGAAGGCGCAGAAATCATCGGGATCGGCGGGCGGGCCGTCGTTGGCACGACCGGCCAAGACCACGCTGCGGCCATCGTGATCAACGGCGGCGGACTCCTGCTCGGCACCGTGGCCCAGACTGCTGAAACTGCCGCTGCGCCAGCCCGGCGGAATATGACGTGGTGGCGGCCGGGCCGAAAAATCTTCCGGCGACGATGCCGACACTGTCAGCGCAATGCCGGCCGCCCGCGGCAAATCGGTCAGTGCCAGATGCGGCGCGGCGGTGCGCGCCAATTCTTCCCACTCTGCCAGAATTTCTGCGGCCGGGCGTTTGTGTTCGAGCCATTCTCCATAAGAACCTCCGCCACCCGCCACCAGAAAATTGAGCAGACTGCGCTTGCCCTGATTTTCCGTTTTCTTAAACAGGTAGCAACCGGCAATAAGAGTGCAGCGTTGCACCGCCCGCGTCACCGCCACATAGACCAGACGCATCAGCTCGGCATCGCGCTCGCGGCGCAGGCGGCGGCTGATCTCTTCTTTCTCGGCTTTCTCCAGCGTGCGGAAGTCGATCACCGGTTGCTCGGCATCGTCGTGGTATTCCGCCCCTTCCAGCCCGCCGCTCTTGCCAGGGTGGCCATCCCACAGGAAGGGACAAAAGACGAATTCGTATTCCAACCCCTTCGACTTGTGAATGGTGACGATATGCACCAGATTGCGATCCGATTCCAGCCGCAACTGGGCCACTTCACCGACATCGCTGCCGTTGCGCTGCGCCGCCAGCCAGCGTACTAGCGCATCGGGCGACGGATTGAGGGCGGCCTCCTGCTGCAGCAATTCGGCCAGATGCAGGAAATTGGTCAGGCGACGCTCGCCATCCGGCCGCGCCAGCAGCCGCGCAATCGCTTCCTCGCCAAACAACCACTGGCGGAACATGAAAGCAATGCCGCGCTGACGCCATTGTTCGCGATAGCGGAAAAAGCGGGCGGCAATATCCAGCAAAGTTGGCTCGTCGCGGTTCAAGGCTTCCAGCCGGCCGGCATCGTAGCCCATCGCCTCTGTTGCCAAGGCGGCAAACAGCAAATTCGTCCGCGCCGGTTCCAGAATGGCCAGCAGCACACGCTCCAGTTCCTCGGCATCAATACTGGCAAAAATGCTCTGCGGCGAAAGCTCGACACTGCCGACGCCCAGCGCCGCCAAGGCCACCCGGATGCGTCGGCCCTGACTGTGGCTGCGCACCAGAATGGCAATATCGCCCGGTTGCAGATTCTCGCCATCGAGCGTGATTTGTCCGGCCTGCCCGGCCGAGAGCAGCCGCGCCACTTCGGTAGACGTTGCATTCGCCGCCATGCGCAGAGCGGTATTGCGATCCGGCGAAAGGCCCTCGCCCCACGGCAGGCGCCACACCCGCAACGCCACCGTATCAGTCGGCTCGGTCTGGTCAATCAGTTCTCGGGGTTGCCGTTCGCCGCGCAGCACCGGCTCATAGGCCAGCCCCGGCAGGATGAAGGCGCCGGCATTGCGGCCAAACAGCGCGTTGCAACCTTCAATCAACCCGGCCACCGAGCGCTGGTTATGGCGCAGGGTATGGCGCTCGGTTACCTGCTCGCGCACCTTGAGGTAGGTGTGCAGATCGGCATTGCGGAAGCTGTAAATGGCCTGCTTGGGGTCGCCGACGAGGAAGAGCGTCGCCCCCTCCCTTTCAAGGGGAGGGCTGGGGTGGGGATGGGGTGACGTTGGCCTGCAATCAGCCCCATCCCCCTCCTGACCTCCCCCTTGAAGGGGGAGAAACGCATTTGATGCACCAAAAATGCGGTTGAAAATGGCGAACTGCAGCGGATCGGTATCCTGAAACTCGTCGATCAGCGCCGCTGGGTAGCGGGTACGCAGATAAGCAGCTAACCGGTCGCCATCGCTGCCGCACAACGCAGCATGGACGTTGTGCAGAATATCGTCGAAGGAGATCAGGCGCTGTCGGCGCTTTTTCTCGCGCAAGGCGCTACCGGCTTCGACAAAGAGCTCTCCGAGCAGGCCAAGGCGCGCCTGCTCCAGTTGCGCCATCGCCTCGTCAATCAGTGCCAGCAAGGTTTCTGCTGCCGCGAATAAGGGATGGACCGGCGTCGTACATTTAACCCTGGTGCGGTTTTCCAGCACCGAAACACGAAAGAGATACAGGTTCTGAAATTTTGCGGTCGCCAAGGCATCGCCATCAGCGAGATAACGTTCCCAGTCCTGCCTCGCCTTCTCGACTGTTTCGGGCTTGTAGTATTTGAGGTTAGGCAGTGCATCAAGAATGACCTGCGCCGCGCCCTCCCAACAAGCCGCCGCATCGGCAAAGGCCGCATCGATAGGCGCACGGACGATGGAGCCCGACACCTTGCCTACCCCCGGCAAGCCAACCGGACGCGACATGGGCTTGGCAAGATGGCGTTTCAGCAGTTTGGCCCAGGATTCCGGGCTATCCTTGCAGGCCAGCAGATAATCCGCCAACTCCGGCGAAATAACGCCGCCGGCCACATGCCGCCGCCAGAAATCCTGCACCGCCTGCAGCAAAATTTCCTGATCGTTTTCCACCAATTTCAAGGCAAACGGCAAGCCGGCGGCAAAGGGCGTGTCGGACAGCGCCCGCTGGCAAAAGCCGTGAATGGTGAAAATCGCCGCCTCGTCAAAGGCATGCAGCGCCGCTTGCAGCCGCGTGGCCAACAAAGACCGCTCGAAGCGCTGTTCCAGCGAGGTCATCAACGCCGGCACAAAGGGATCGCCGCCCTGACTGCCATGTTTGAGCCAGGCCAGCGTCTCGACAATGCGGCTGCGAATGCGCTCGCGCAACTCGGCCGTGGCAGCATTGGTAAAGGTGACCACCAGAATCTGATCGACCGGCAAACCCTTTTCCAGCAACAGGCGCAGATAAAGCCCGCAGATGTTCCAGGTCTTGCCCGTACCGGCAGAAGCTTCAATCAACTGCCTGCCCTGCAATGGACAGGCGAAGACGTCAAAATCAACGGCAGCTGCGGTTGTGCTCATTCAGAAAATCTATTTTTCGCCACGAAGCGCGGCACTTGATCAGTCAGGAGCAAATATTTTTGCATGGAGCAATTCTGGCAATAAACGGCAGAGACTTTACTTCAAATGCCCAGACTGGTCACTGAAAGCAACGCAACTTCAGATAAAAACGATCATTGAATAGAGCGTCACCATCCCATTTCCATTAAGAACCAACGTTGCAGCACTTCGCTCGCCCAAGGTGTAAGCTTATAAGTTTTGGTTGTAGTCCATCTGGATTTTTGTCCTATCCGGGTCATCACGTTGATCAGAAATCACTTTCACGCCTAGTTTGGGAATGACATGAGTTACCTCCTGCACGTCTGGGAAGCGCCTAAGGCTTCCAATATCGAAGAAGCCGTTTCAATTGTTTACCACAGCGACAAGGATGTTGGACTGAGCCCGATATTCCACGCTTTTGCCAAGGCACTGACTGCCGTTTATCCAGATTCCAGCGCTCCTGGCCAGGATAATTGCGTCTGGGCAGACAATCCGCTCGACGGAAGAACCCGCCAACCAGTCATGGTTCTGAGCATCACGGATCATGCCGTTGCTATGCCGCTGTTCGAATTCATCGCGCACACAGCCGCCGACTACCAACTGCACGTATTCGACATGCAAGCCGGGCAACTCTATTGCCCGAATCGCACCATCGTAAACGACAATGGCCAGCGCACTCCCTTTCCGGAACGATACGATCCAGACTTTGCAATGGCAATGCATATGGACGAATGCTGCCCCATTTTGCTTGATCCCATTTCCCATGCTGAAAAGTCGATCTCTCCACCGCAAGTCAACAGGCAAGCCGGCCATCGTATCGACGTGGAGGACAATAACCAGCACTTCCCTCTTCCTGAATGCGACCCTATCCCGGCAAAAGCCAAGGCTGAGGACGACAGCGTCCTCATAGAACCTCCTTCCCTTGCCGGTGAGTCGATACCCCCAACTCAAGAAGATGCTCCCAGACCGGAACATCCGCAATTGCTTTATCCGTGGGGACACGTAGAGGATATTCTCTGCGTCGCCATTTCTCCTGATGGTAAATATTGCCTGACCGGCAGCAAAGACTGCAGCGTCCGCCTATGGGATGTCGCCACCGGCGCTTGCCTGCTCAATCTGCAGGGACACGCCGACGCCATCAACTGCCTAAGCTTTTCCAGCGACGGCAAACAATGCCTGACAGGAAGCAGCGATGCCACCACCTGCCTGTGGGATTGCGAATCAGGCCAGCGGCTCCGGGTATTGCAACGCCATCAGGACGAAGTCACCAGCGTCGCTTTTTCCGCTGACGCTAGCCAGTGCCTGACTGGTGGCCTTGATCAAAACGCCTACCTTTGGGATTTACAAACCGGGAAATGCCTAAAAACATTGACCGGACATACCGGCGCAATCCGGGGATTGGTCTTTTCCGCTGACGGCAGCCAAGGCCTGACGGCAAGCGATGACCAAACCGCGCGGCTGTGGGATCTTCAGGCTGCAGAGTGCCTGCAGCAATTGCAAGGACATACGGGTGAAGTCACCAGCGTCGCCTTTGCGGCAGATGGCAAGTCCTGCCTGACCGGATCACGCGACCAGACAACGCGCCTTTGGGATACACAATCGGGCACCTGCCGGCTGACCTTACAAGGGCATGCCGATACGATCACCAGCGTGGGCTTTTCTGCCGATGGCCGCTGCCTTACCGGCAGCAGCGACGGCATGCGCCAATGGGACCTCCAATCCGCCGCCTGCCTGAAAATTTTCAAAGGACCGGAGAACCTATCCTGCGCAGCACTTTCCCTGCAGGGGGATTGTTATCTCGCAGCAGATCACAATCATTCTGCCCATTTTTGGGATACCCAATCCGGGGACTGCCTGCAAATCTTCTACGGACATGCCAATCCCGTCTCGGCCGTGGCGGTTTCCGCCGACGGCCGCCGCTGTCTGGTGGCCGGCGAAGAGGATGTCGCCCGCCTCTGGAGTGGCAGTGTCTGCAAAACCGTCCTGGTGGGACATGAGGACGGGATCACCAGCGTCGCACTCACCCCCGACGGCCGCATGTGCCTGACCGGCAGCCGTGACAAGACAGCCCGCTTGTGGGATGCCGAAAAACGCAAGAGCCTGCTTACCCTTGAAGGCCACCGGGACATAGTCAGCAGCGTGGCTTTCTCTGCCGACGGCCGCCGCTGCCTGACCGGCAGCCATGATGGTACAGCACGAGTATGGGACACCCACACGGGAGTCTGCCTCAAGACATTGAGTGGGCACAGCGACAAGGTGACGAGTGTCGCCCTCTCCGCCGATGGCAGCCGCTGCCTGACCGGAACGCATCACGACGACAAAACGGTACGCCTGTGGGATACGGAAACCGGCAAATGTCTCTTTGCCTTGCGTGGGCACGCCTATGGCATCACCAGCGTGGCATTTTCCGCCGATGGCCGCCGCTGCCTGTCCGGCAGCCATGATTGCACTGCCCGCCTGTGGGACACGCAAAACGGACTCTGCCTGTTCATTCTGCAAGGACATGAAAAAGAGGTTTCCAGCGTGGCGCTATCCGCCGATGGTTGCCAGTGTCTGACCGGCAGCCAGGACATGACGGCGCGAATGTGGAACACCGACTCCAATGTCATCGAAGCGATGCGCCTGAAATGGATGCGGCGCATGTCACTCAAAGGCAAGCCCGATCTCGAAGCCTGGCGGCGCAACTTGGCGGGATTGAAACTGGATGACGCCCTGGATGAAAACGCGCAACGCGACAAGCAAGGCATGCCGAGAAAAGCCCCCGGCATCACACCGCTGGGCAGAAACCACGGATTGCGTTCGAAACTGTGGTCATACATGATCGACACCGAAATCGCCCCCTGCATCCTGATCCTCTGCGGCCATACCGCCGGAATCACCAGCGTGGCGCTAACCGCCAACGGCCGCCGCTGCCTGACCGGCAGCGTGGACAATACAGTCCGCCGCTGGCATGCCAAAAAGGGAAACTGTCTAGCCTGGAACTGGGCCGCCGGCAAGGAATGGTTCTGCCTGGACGCGCGCCGTATCGATGAGAATTGTACCGTGGTCAAACCGGGTTCGTTGCTGCAAACCGGTAGCCGTGGCGTCAGCAACCTGAAACTCGCTGAAGCCGAGAATGAAAATTCGGCCCGGCTTTCGCTTCAATGGCCCATCGGCGATTTTCCGGAATTTCTGCATAAGAAGAAAAAGAAGCTTTAATGCCGTCATTCCGGCGAAAGCCGGAATCCAGAAAAATCAACGCACTGGACTCCGGCTTTCGCCGGGGTGACGAAATTTGGCGAATCAGAAAATTCTTGTTTGACCGTCCAATTGTGTCAAGAACGGGTCAGCCGCGCACGCGGCGAATTGTCTCTGCCCCCTTTGATGTGCTGGAGCAGATCAAGAATCTGCTGGCCGCTTGACCGCCTCATGCAAAAGGGCGGCCATTGCAGATCGCCGTTTCTTTTCGTACCGACCCGTCGACCGTCAACGCACCGAGCGTTCCTCCTTCCAGGTCACGCCGTCATCGCGCGTGAGGTAGAGTTGTCCGGCATAGGTCATAAGCAGAAAATTCCCGTCTGCCGGCAGCTGAATCAAGCGCGCGGATTGATTCGGAAGCGGCCCAGCATTCGTCCAGGTGCGGCCACCGTCGGCGGTTTTCCAGAACGAATTAGTCAATTTGGAGGGATCGAAGGCCGGAATGCTTTCGATCCGGATACCATAGCCCTTATTGGTATCGCGGAAAACGGGCTGTCCCATCCAGTTCGGCGAATCACGCTTCTCCCAAGTCTTTCCCCAGTCACGTGTGACAAATAAATTCTGGGAGATGTTGGCACCAGACATGGAATAAATGCTCCCGTCCGGCATAGGCGAATACGCCAAGCTGTAGCGTTCGATGGGGTTTTCGTGCCAGAGTTTGCGCTTGATGTCGTAGACATGGAACGCCACGTTGAGCGTGAATTGCACCGAGCGGGTAACCACGACCAAGGAATCTCCCGCCATAAAGGCGTCGGCCTTTGTATCCATGGCCGGGTTGGCAAACATCTCGACGGGAATCCGTCGCATCTCGGTCCAAACCGGTTTCTTCAAATCCGGGCAACTCAACACCACGATATTGCGCCGATCCTGGGCGACGACGATCCCGCCAAGGTCGGGATGCTCGCCGATGAAGCGAACCGAGGCGTCATGCAACGGAAAAGGCAGCGGAGTCCAGGTGTCGGCGCCTGCAGATTTCGCCAAGATCAGGCTTTGATCGGTACCGGCATACAGCGTTCCATCCCGGGCCACGTGCAGCGAAAGGATGGTATTGAGCGTTCCGGTATCCAGCCAGCTCCAACGCCCTTCGGAATCCCTGCGCGCGATCATTCCCAGCGCCTCGCCAAAGAGTATCTCCTGGGTCGTTGCAGGACGTTGGCCAGCGGCACACTTGCCTCTGTCGATGCAACTGGTCTCCGCCGGATGCGGATCGTTGAGGAACATCGAGAACACTTGGCTCTTCACGAGTCGAGGGCGTGTCTCTTCCCCGATAGGCACCAGCCAGTCGAGGGCGCCTTTACGCGCGGAAACCGCAACGGCCGGATCAAGCGAGGCAATGACGTTTTGCGATTCGAACGGCACGCGCGAGAATGCGAGCCGGTAGAGCCGGGTATTCGTAGGGTAATAGGGGCGCAAGTACAGGATCGTTCCGAGATCCGTGACCTTGCCTTCTTCGATCAAGAAGCGCCCATGCTTCGGGCCGAGATCAGCCCACGAATTGATGGATATGTAGCCATGCGCAGAACTGCCGAAACGGCTGAGAAAATAGGTGCCTGCCGGCAAGGCGCCGACATAGAGTGAATAGCCGGCATAGGGCGGCGAACGGTTGATGATGGAGTGCTTCTCGCCGGTACTCTGATTGAAGACCGTCAGTTCCTGCCACTTCTCGAAGAAGGTTCCGATATTGCGATTGGAACTCGCCTTGACAATGAGCACCCCTTCCTTGGGTGCGAATTTGATGGCTTGCGGTTCGATCGCGGCCCGCTGTTCAGGCGTGACCGCACAACCGGCGGCAAGAGCGATTGCGAAGACAAGAATGAATGCTTTGGACGGACGAGCAAGGCGCTGAAGGCCACTAAGGATTGATGTCATGAAAGATAGGAGCGTTGTTAAGGAAAGGAAATTCAACCGCATTCCCCGAAGTATCCCTGTGACCGCAGCCCATCGTCAACCGCGATTTCCCTTCCGATTTCCGGATTTCCTCACCCGGTTTTCCCCATAACCCGTGTCTGTTGCCCGAAGGCCGAAGGGGTCAGAGACATTTAGCTATTCTCATTCAGGCTTGCGATAAGTGGCCCAAATACCGCCTTTACCAATCGCTCAAATTCGGCACCAAGCGGGTCGACCACGCCGCGCAGCACCAACCGCCAGACTGGGTCATCGCCTTCACCATGGCCACGTCCGCTGGAATCGAGCCATTTTGCACGGGCTTTGTCGAGGCGTCCGCCTTCCGAAACATAGACCCAAGCGCTTTTCGGGAAAAAATGCAGCGGCGCCAATAATCCGGCCCGGTAAAGGCGCAACAAATGGGCCAGTTGTTGTTGCGCTTCTTCCGCCGCCAACGGTTGCAGCGCATAGCTGCCGTCGCGCCCGTGCCAGAGGGTTTGCGCCGAGACATTTGGCAGGCTAGCGGCGCACAGAAACAGGTGCTCGATCCAGCCGGACAGGTAATCGCTGGCGCGCAATTCATCGTAGCGGTAGCGAATCAGGCCAGCGGGTCGTAGATCGGCAATTTCGCCATGCAATTGCCAGCGCTCGCCGGCCAGTTCAAACTCGAAAAGTGCCGCTTGCGGCGGCAGGCAGGGAGTTGCCAATAGCGGCACCAGATTGGCGGCAAATTTGCGGCATTCTTCCACTTCACGCGCCAGCAGCCGCTCGCCGAGGACACCGGGTGGAAATTCGTTGCCGGCGTGGGCCAACGCCTCTGCCTCGGCAGCTTCGCCCTTAAGCAGCTTTGGCAGCAGGCGTTCAGCCAGCCGCTGGCGACCGCGCCAATCGGAAAGGAAAGGTTCGTCATCCTGCAATTCTTCCGGGCTTTCAGGTAGACGGACGCTGAGCCGCTGCAGTAGCGCCTTGCCGGGATGACGGAAAAAACGGATCAGCTGTTCGAGGCTCACCGAACGCCACTCCTCACCCGGAGGTGCCAGCGGTGCGCTGAAAAATAGCGCCTGATCACTGCGGTCGAGCGCCGATTCATCGGCTTCTTCGTCTTCTTCAGCGAATTCATCCGCCATCGCAACAGGCAGGCATTGTGCGCCGAGGCTGGCACGCAAGGCTCGGCAATATTCCTGATTGAAGCTGCGGTGGCACTCATCGACTTCGCCAGCAAAATACGCTTGGGAGAACGGCTGCAGAGGATGGTCGACCAGCAAGCGGCAGCGTGCCGCTTTCAGGCTTTCCGGATCGGTGGGGTTGGCGGCTGTGGCCATGGCCAAGTAATCAAGCAATTCAGCCAGCAGCACCGAGGGCGGACGAACGCTGTCGTCACGGATGCTGCGGCCGCTGTAGCTCAGATAAAAGCGCTGCCGCGCTGCCAGCAGCAGGTCTAGAAAGAGGTTGCGCTCGTCCAGCCGGCGCTGGCGGTCGCCACGCTGCGGGAAACGCGCCATCAGGTCGAATTCCGCCGGGCGCTGGCTGCCGGGGAAAGCGCCATCATCCATGCCGATCAGGCAGATGACCTTGTAGGGCAGACTGCGCAGGCCGGCCAGGGCGGAAAAGGTGAGCAGGCCGCCGGGAACGGCGCCACGCGCCGGATCGTCAAGCACTGCCGTCAGCGCGGAACGAACCACTTCGCCGGCCACTGGCGTGTGCAGCCCACCCTGCGTCATGTTGCGGTGCAGTTCGCCGATGGCGGCGCGCACGACATTGAGATCATCCAGCCACTCATTGCCAGCGGGGATGAAGCGTTCGAGAAATTCATTGAGCAGGCTTTGCCAGCCGGCTGCGTCACGCGGGCGCGACCATTCGCGTTGTGCCCATTCCAGCACCCGAACGAATTGCCAGAAGGCACCCAGCGCCTTGGCGGCGCTGCCTTCCGGATTGCCGGCGCCGATGCTGCCGGCGATGACCGTATCGCGGGCAGCGTTGCCGTCGCCCAAGGCATAGGCCAAAAACAGGCGATTGAGGCCATCGGCCAGCGTGTGCTTTTCTTCTGCCGGCAGGCCGAGCGTCTGGCGCTGGCCGCCATCCAGCCCCCAGCGCATGCCAGTTTCGTTCATCCAGTCGTGAATGCGTTCGAGATCGTCGGCGGCAAGGCCAAAGCGCGCTGCCACTGGTGCTTGCTGGAGCAGATCGAAAACGCTGCTGGCGGCAAAACGTGAATCACACAGGTCGAGCAGGCGATCAAGGACGGCGGCCACAGGATTGATGCGGGTCTGGGCGCGGCCGGTAATCTGGTAGGGAATGCGGCGGGATTCCGGCGCGGTACCGAAAACAGCGTCGATGAGTGGCGCGGCGGCTTCCAGATCGGGGGTTAAAACCAGAATATCGCCGGGCTTGAGTATTTCATCTCCGACAAACAGGCCGAGCAACTGATCTTGCAGCACTTCCAGTTCGCGGGTCAGCGAATGGCAGACGTGGACTTCGATGCTGCGGTCGCTCTCCACCATGGTGCATGAACCGGGCGGCAGTTCTTCAAGATCGAGGATGGCGTTCTGCAGCGCCGCCAGCAGGCTCCTTTCGCTGGCAGGCTGAAAGCGGCTGTCTTCCTCGATGATCTGGCCTTCATCGGCAAACAACAGGTCGATGTGCGCCTGCGTTTGCTTGCCCCAGGAGGCCAGCAACCCATTGCCGACTTCGTGGAACATGTCCTGCTGCCGCGCCGCCAGATAGCCGAGGCGCTTCTGATCGACAATTTCGAACCAGTATTCGCGGCAAGGATTGAGGGCATAGACCTCAATTTCCATCCATTGCGACAGGCGGCGCAGGATTTCCAGATAGAGCGGCGGCATGGCCGGCAGGCAGAAAATATGGGCGCTGGCCGGCAGACCGGCGCGACGCGGTGCTTCGTCACCCAGTTCTTCGATTTTCTGGAAAAAAAGCGTGGCCGGATGCTGGCGGCGAATACCCAGTTCGACAGCAATGCGCCGCCACAGAGCCGCCTGCCAGATTTCATCTTCCGCGCCGCCCGGCAAACCCGCCGGCTTGCCGGCCGACCAGGCCACCAGCCATTGCGGACGATAGGTGATGTAGTGTTCAAGCAGTTGCGCCACCCGCGTCGCCAGATCAAGGCGCATGACGGCATCGGCCTGTTTCAGGTAATGCTGCAGGCGCGGCTGGGCATCCACGAATTCGGCATCGCCGAAAATCTCGAAAATGCGCCAGGACAGTGAAGCCGGCGAGAAAGGCGAAATCTCGGGAATATCGACCACGCGCCCCATCTGCTGCCACAGCCATTGCGCCAGATAGGAAGATTCGATATTGGCGGCGATGCCCAAGCGGTCGGCACAGGCCAGATCGATCTGGCGCCGGATGGCGGCGCTCGGCACGATGATCTGCCAGGGTGAAAAAACCGCGCCGCGCTCGTGCGCCAGACGCTCCAGCAGTTTTTCCTGCAGCAATTCGTAGCGGTTGGAAAAGGTCAGCCGCAGCATGAATCAGGCTTCTTTGGTGACCTTCGGCGCCACCATAGGGAAAATAATCGTAAAGGTGGTACCACGACCCACATGGCTATCGACCGAGATGTGCCCGCCCAGCACGCCGGTCACAATGGTATGCACGACATTCAGGCCCAAACCGCTACCGCCCTGCCCGAGCTTGGTGGTGAAGAAGGGGTCGAAGATGCGCCGCAGGTAGGCTTCGGGAATTCCCTTGCCGTCATCGCTGACCCGCAACATCACCTGGTGGTCGTCGATAGGCCGCGCCTCGATCAGCACCCTGCCCTTCGGACCACCGTCGAAGCCGTGCACGATGGCATTCTGGATAAGGTTGGTAATGACCTGCCCAAAAGGCCCCGGATAATTATCCATGAGTACATTTTCCGGCACTTCGGAATCGATGACGTAAGGCGTTTTCTTGACCATCGGTCGCAGGGTCAACAAGATTTCGGCCACCACTTCCGCCAGGCCAAATTCCCGGCGCTGAGAGCTGGTCTGATCAACCGCCACCTGCTTGAAACTGTTGATCAGCTCGGAAGCACGGTGCAGATTGCGCTGCAACTGATCGCTGGCTTCCGTGGCTTCGCTCAGGAAATTTTCCAGTTCTACACGGCGCAGACCAACAGCAAAAGCCTGATTGATCTCCTTGGTCTGGTCGCTCAGGGTACTTGCCACCATCAAGCTATTGCCGATGGGCGTATTCAACTCGTGCGCAATGCCCGCCACCAGCGAACCCAGTGCCGCCAGTTTTTCGCTACGCAGAAGTTCATCCTGCGCCTGATTGAGGTGTTCGAGGGCGTTGGTCAACTGCGCATTGGCTGCCAGCAATTCAGCAGTACGCTTTTCAACCCGGGATTCCAGCTTGATGTTGAGTTCGTGGATCTCGCTTTCGATGCGACGCTTTTCGGTAATATCTTCCTCGGCCAGCAGCAACAGACATTCCCCGCCCACCTCGAAAAGTCGGGCAGAAATGGCACAGAGTAACAATTCGCCATCGCCGCGCTTGCGCCAGGCTTCGTAATCATGCAGTTCACCGGCCCCTTCAACGGCAGCCAGCATGCGCGCGCAGTCATCAGCATTGCCCCAGAACATTTCTTCCCCAATGTCGCGATTGATCGCAAACTCGCGCGCCACAGCAAATTGCTGCACCCAGGCCTCATTGACCTCCATGATGAAATACTGCTCATGAAAACGTGACACCGAAAGCGCCACCGGCGAGGAGTGAAAAATGGCCGAGAATTTTTTCTTGTTCTCCAGCACCTCAGCCGTATAAGCCGAAAGATCGCGGTAGGCATGGGTGAGATTCTGCCGCATGGTATTGATCGAACTCACCAACTGATCAAGGACATCCGGGGTTTTTCCGGAACGCCGCAACAGTTCCAGATCGGGAGCATCAACCTGCTGGATGTCGAGTTGCCGGGCATAATCAGCCATGCGATAAATATGCCGGGTCACTGATTTCTGAAAGAAGACCAGTGCAAAACCAGCTATCGCCAAGGTCTGCAGAGCATTCTGCAAGAGCGTCAACAGCGCGCCTTGCCACAAATGCACGTACACCTGGTCAAGACTGGCAGTCACTTCAAGCACGGCAATCGCAACCTTATCGCCTTCCCGCACAAGAGGAAATTTCTCGGTCAGGACATTTTTGGAAATCAACTTGCCGGAAGACCACTTTATCTCACTTTCAACGGCAACGCTGGCGGTTTCCATGTAGGGCAACTGGGTAATTCCCTTGAGCTGAACATTGATCTGATCGCCTTCATAAGCCCAGACGCTGTTGGCAAGAACGGGGATCTGTAGTTCGCGCAGTTCGGCGAAACGCGACCGGATGGTCGCCATTTCCTCGCGATACTGAAAATAGGACTGAATCGCCGTCGCTATCAGCGCAAAAAAAGCTGAAAAGAGGACGATCGCTACCACCAGACGAACCGCAAGCACATCGCCCAACCCGGCAGCCGTGCCGACGCCGCCCAGACGGGCAGAAATCCACCGTGCCAGAGAGCGACGGTTCTCAGCCATCATCGGCCGGTGGTGCTACCCGCACCACTTCATCCAGCGAAGTCTGCCCTACTGCCACCTTCTTTGCGCCCGAAATGCGCAGCGGCTGCATGCCCTCGATGCAAGCCTGTTCGCGCATTTTGGCAACATCCATGAGCGGGCGGACATGTTTGCGCAACTCAGGCGACATGAGCATGATTTCGTAAAGACCAACCCGGCCGCTATAACCCGTCATGCGGCATTCCAGGCAACCAACAGGGCGATGAATCTGGCTTGGCTCATTGGCTTTCCACGGCCGCACCAGGGCGCGCCAGCTTTCTCTTTGATCCTCCGCCATGGGCAGTGGCGCACGGCAGTGCGGACAAAGCGTGCGTACCAGACGCTGCGCCATCACGCCAAGCAAAGTGGCATTGATCAGGTAGGCCGGCACGCCCAGATCAAGCAGACGGGTAATCGCCGAAGGCGCATCGTTAGTGTGCAGGGTCGACAGCACCAGATGGCCGGTCAGCGCCGCCTGGATGGCCATTTCAGCCGTTTCAAGGTCACGGATTTCGCCGATCATGATGATGTCCGGGTCTTGCCGCATCAGCGCCCGCACACCCCCGGCAAAAGTCAGGTCTATCCCGGTCTGCACCTGCATCTGGTTGAAAGACGACTCGACCATTTCAATCGGGTCTTCAATGGTGCACACGTTGACTTCGGGCGTCGCCAGTTGTTTGAGGGTCGTGTAGAGCGTCGTCGTCTTGCCGGAACCGGTCGGCCCCGTCACCAGAACAATGCCGTTGGGCATACTGGTCATGTGCCGCCAACGCGTCTGATCGTCGTCGGAAAAACCGAGATCATGGAAATCGCGTACCAGCACTTCCGGATCGAAAATCCGCATCACCAGCTTTTCGCCAAAAGCAGTCGGCAAGGTGGACAAACGCAATTCCACTTCCTGACCATCCGGCGTACGCGTCTTGATGCGGCCATCCTGCGGACGGCGTTTTTCGATCACATCCATGCGCGCCAGCAACTTGATACGGCTAGTCATGCCGGTCATCACCGCCATCGGGATTTGATAAACCTGATGCAGCACGCCATCGATGCGGAAACGCACGATACCCACTTCGCGGCGCGGCTCAATGTGAATGTCGGAAGCACGCTGGTCGAAGGCATATTGCCAAAGCCAATCGACAATATGGACGATGTGTTGGTCATTGGCATCGAATTGCTTGTTGGTTTTGCCCAGTTCGACCAGTTGTTCAAAACTGGAAAGCCCGGAAGTGCCGCCGCCCCTGCTCGCCGCATTTTTGACCGACTTGGCGAGATTGAAGAATTCAACCAGATAGCGTTTGATATCCTCAGGATTGGCCACCACCCGGCGAATTTCCTTGCGCGAAAGGTGCTTGATTTCAGCTTCCC
>Ga0316605_10000895_pt1 | contig 18299 bp, 17 predicted proteins | sample OWC_soil_day20_n_FD_207666 | JGI IMG/M metagenome (GOLD analysis project Ga0316605, IMG submission 207666) | Wetland soil microbial communities from Old Woman Creek delta, Ohio, United States - OWC_soil_day20_noCT | ecosystem: Environmental > Terrestrial > Soil > Wetlands | place: USA: Ohio...
CTATACGACGGATTGGCTTTCCCGCTTTTACTAGAGAAATTATTTTCAATTTCTCTTCAATTGTGTGTTTGGACATAAATAATAAACCCCAAAAGTTTTTTGTCTAACTTTTGGGGTGCACTTCAAATTTAGTATTGCCTTTTTTATTTCCAAAAAAAAATTTAAAGTAAATTAAAACGAAGAGTTAGTAAATTAGAATAAGGATATAGAAAAATGAAATAAGAAGTTATTGATTTTTTTGACTATAAGTTTTTAATCTTATATTTGCATCAGTGAATTAATATTATTTACATGAATTTGGTTAAAAGATTCTTCAAACACGATTACAAGTCCATACAATCTAACTTTGAAATATTCAAATATATTGGTCCTGGCTTACTTGTAACTGTTGGCTTTATTGACCCAGGCAATTGGGCTTCAAATATTGCAGCAGGAAGTATGTATGGATATTCTCTACTTTGGGTTATTACCTTATCTACCATAATGCTTATTATTTTACAACATAATGCTGCCCATTTGGGTATTGTAACTGGGAAATGCTTGAGTGAAGCTGCCACAGAATATTTACCAAAAAAAGTTCATAGACCAATATTAGTTTCTGCAATGGTTGCCTCTGCATCAACTTCGCTTGCAGAAATATTAGGAGGAGCCATTGCATTAAAGATGTTATTTAATATACCAGTAGTATTTGGTGCAGTAATTATATTTATTACTTCATTATTAATTCTATTCACAAACTCATACTCAAAAATTGAAAAATGGATAATTGCTTTTGTGTCAATTATTGGATTAAGCTTCTTATATGAATTATCTCTGGTTAATGTAGAATGGCCAGAAGCAATAAACTCATGGATAGTTCCTTCAATACCTGATGGTTCAATGCTTTTTATTATGAGCATACTTGGAGCTGTTGTTATGCCTCATAACTTATTTCTTCACTCCGAAGTAATTCAAAGTAGACAATGGAATCTTAAAGATGAAAAGGTTATTAAACGACAATTAAAGTTTGAATTTATAGAAACCTTATTTTCCATGGGTATAGGATGGGCAATAAACAGTGCAATGATAATACTTGCTGCTACAGTATTCTTTAAAAATCATGTTTCAGTTACTGGACTTGAACAAGCTAAGGATATGCTTATACCCCTTCTTGGAAATTCTGCATCAAAAATATTTGCATTAGCACTATTATTCTCTTCATTATCTTCAACAATTACATCTGCAATTGCTGGAGGATCAATATACGCAGGGATATTTAGTGAATCTTATAATATTAAAGATCCTCATACTAAGGTAGGAGTTTTAATATCATTCCTATCTGCCCTTTTAGTAATATTCTTTATAAAAAACCCTTTTATGGGACTTATATATTCTCAAACCCTTCTCAGCATACAACTTCCAATTACAATAATCTTGCTGATATACCTCACATCATCAAAGAAAATTATGGGTAAATATGCAAATACCAAGTTTCAGAAAATATTATTATGGTCAATCACAACAATAATTATTATTCTCAATATAATATTATTTAGTGGAATACAATTGTAATATTAGATTTCTTTTATCCTCTAATAAAGCTTACAAATAAAACCTTACTTTAATAAATTAAAACAGCGTTTCAGTAAATTAAAACAAAGAAAGAAAAAATTAAAATAAAGAGTTAGAAAATTAAAATAAGGAGTTATTAAAAAAAGTCAATCATAATGAAAAATAAGTCCTTTATAAATAAAAATATGAAGGACATATTCAGAAATATAAGGGACTTATTTCAAAATATAAGGGACATATTTTTCATTATGATTGATGTTTTTTTGAACAAGCTTAAGTTTAATATTTACAACTCCAAATAAGGAATTAATCTATTATAGGTTTCTTGGTCTAAAAGGTGAATTTGCTTGATTTCTTCAATTGATTTGAATGATTTTAGGTCAAATCGGAGTTTAACAATGGCTTTTGCTAAGTAAAAATCAATATAGGGATGAGAACTTAATTCTTTTATGGTTGATGTGTTTAAATTAAGTTTCTTAGGATTGGGATTATTTATTTTCAGGTAAGGTTTTATGGACAGGTATAGAGTATCTGTCATTCCATATACTTCTTTTAGCTGTTCTATTCTAACATAACCTCCAAGTTTCTGCCCATATTTGAATATTCTTCTGGAATATGATGGTCCTATTCCCTTTAATGCTTGAAGATCTATGGTATCAGCTTTGTTAAGGTCAAATATTGGTTGTGGTTTGGAAATATATTTGTTTTTAGAATAGGTATTTGAATAAGAAAGATTGTTTGTTTGTGTTGAAGGCTCAATTACAACATAGGGAGACATTTGACAATAAAGGTCTTCTGTCATAAAATATAGTTTCTTGAGATCTTGTTTTGTTTTAAATCTACCTCCTGCATTTACATAGTTTACAAATATACTTGCTTGTTTTGGACTTAAACCAAAAGACATTAATTGTTCTTTATTAATATTATTTGGATTAAAAGATTGAAACTTGTAGGTATTTCTTTCTCCTATTGCAAATTTGGTTTTGTTTTCCCCAAAAACTACATTTTCTTTTTTAGTATTTTTTTCTTTATCTGTTATTGGTATTGGAGTTTTTCCATTTTCAAACAACAACAATACTAACATTAATACTACTCCTAAACCTATCCCCAATAAAAGAAAAACCCCAGGCTTAAACTTCTTTAGTATAAGTGGGGATTTTGGTTTCATATCTTTTTAATCTCTTTTTTATTTGGAGAAATAATCTTCCAAGAATTTATCCAATTCAGCTCCATGAAGGTTTTTTGCAAGTATATTTCCTTCAGAGTCTGCAATTAAATTGTAAGGTATGTATTGGAAGTCATAGCGTTTGGTGAAAACATTTCCGTCGCCAAAAAGAGAAAGCCATGCTACTGGATTGGAAGAAATGTATGCTTTCCATTCTTTTTCAGTTTTATCCATAGATAATCCAATCATAGTTAGCCCTTTGGATTTATATTTGTCGTTGATTTGTTTCATATGTGGCATTTCTTCTTTGCAAGGTTTACACCATGATGCCCAAAAGTCAACAAGGATTAATTTCCCCTTAATATCTCTTTCTGTATAGTTTTTGCCATTTACGTCAACTGCTTGAAAAACCAATTTCTTAGAAGTTTCTTGTGCTAACTTTTTCTCTCCAAGCAATGCACAGAAAACTTCCTTCCAACGATTATCTTTAGAACTCACACAAAGAGTGTTACAATAATCAAGAAGTGGGTTTGATTTGTCAAACTGCATATTATTAACTTGAGAAATCAAAAGCATATAAGGGAACCCAGATTGAGGGTATTTGTCAATGTAAGTTTTGTAGGTTGGAATAAAATTTTTGTAGCCTTCATTAATCTTTTCAATTGGTAATTTTGAGAACTCAAGCAATTGATCTTGAATTTTATCCCAAAAGATAGTAAAGTCTTCAGCATGCTTTGTTCCTTTATAACTTAGTTTTATTTTTTCTCCTTTTTTGTAACCTTCAACATTGGTAAATTTAATATCTATTGTTTTTCCTCTTTCCACAGGAAGGGGAACATTTACAAAAAATGATTCATCATTGCTTGTTACCAATAGAGCACAGTCAATAAAATCTTTTTCAAATTTTATACTATCAAGGTTTATTTTTATCTTAGAGTCTTTAAAACTTTCACTGTAAATTATGGCAGGACTTGTGTTTGACACTTGGTCTGGGTTAGCAAAAACTATTGAAATCTTTCCTTCTTTCATTTCAGGAATTTCAATATTTACCCTTGTAGAATTTTTGGAGCAAGAAGATAGCCCTAGCACCAAAAACAAATATAAAAATATTCTTTTCATCTTTTTTCTTTTAATTTAATTGTATTGCAAAGGTAGTAAAAACAATATTTACACCAAAACTAATAACTTATTTTGAAAGAATTTATTTTCTTATAATTTTAATTGAGGAAAAAAACTTCCTCTGCACTTTTAGTTGTTACTGAAGCTACTTCTTCAATATCAATATTTTTTATTTCTGAAATTTTCTGAGCAATAATTGGAATATAGCTACTCTCATTTCTCATTCCTCTATATGGAACAGGAGGCAAATAAGGAGCATCAGTTTCTAAAACTATATCTTTAAGATCAATCTCACTCGCAATTTGAGCTAAGGAAGCATTCTTGAATGTTACAACTCCTCCTATTCCAATCTTAAATCCCATTTCAATAGCTTTCTTTGCTTGATTCCTATCTCCAGAAAAACAATGGAAGACTCCAGAGAATTTCTTATTTGAGGATTTTAGATTATCTTTTAGTTTACCCAATGACTCAAAAGTTTGCTCAAAACCTTTTCTAATATGTATAATTAAAGGAAGGTCAAGGTCAATTGCCCACTGAACTTGAGTTTCAAAAGCATGAATCTGCTCATTAACATAAGTTTTATCCCAATATAAATCTATTCCTATTTCTCCAATTGCATAAATTTTTACCTTTTGAAGGTATAATTCAATATTTTTTAGCTGAGAAAGATAATTCGAATCAACAGAAGTTGGATGTAAACCAAGAGTTGGATAAAAACAATTGTCTTTTTTGCTAAGACTTATCATTTGTTCAATTGAATCAACATCAATATTTGGAAGTATTATCTTTGCAACCTTTGCCTCTTTGGCTCTTAAAATTACTTGGTCAATATCTTCCAAAAACTCTTCTGAATAGAGATGAGAGTGAGTGTCGATGTAATTCATAATGGGTCTTAAACAAAAAAAGCCCAACCTGAAAGGAAGGGCTTCTTCAATCAATTAAATATATTATAAACTTGCAATTCTTTTCATACATTTTGACTTAAGGTTTGAAGCCTTGTTTTTATGTATGATAGAACGTTTAGCCAATTTATCGATAGATGACAATAACTTAGGAAGTTTTTCTTCTGCAGTTGTTTTATCCTCTAAAGTACGAAAATCTCTTAAAGCATTACGCATAGTTTTTGCGTAATAACGATTAGCTATTCTTTTTCTTTCGCTTGAACGAATTCTTTTTAGTGCACTTTTATGATTTGCCATAATTATTATTCTATATTAATTGTACCCCGTAGGGGATTCGAACCCCTGATTTCAAGAATGAAAATCTTGCGTCCTAGGCCAACTAGACGAACGGGGCGTCTTATTGTTTTTTCGCCGTGCAAAGGTACAATCTTTTTAATTACTACCAAATTTTATGACGAAAAAATATTTTTAATTTAATCTCTCTAATCTTTATCTTGCTTAAATTCAAAGCCTAAACGCTTTCCTGTAATTTGTTTTTTAGTTGATAGATTTGATTGAATTTCCCCCACTGTAATAATTTTTACCTCATCAAAAGGTGGTGTTAGTAGGTCAAAATTGTTCACATACTCCATCGAAGAAACAATAATATTATAGATAGAATCTTTATCAATAACTGCCTTATGAAAGCTTGTGTACATCAATCCAACCTCTCTTTTACCTTCAATAAAATAATGATTTTCCTTATTAATAAAGACTCTTCCAATTAAATAACCAATATCCAAATCACGGTGATAATCAAAAGAATCAGAAAGAAAATTATATATATTAATCATCCCACAATATGATCGCTTAATATCTTCTTTAATGTAAGGCGATTTCATTACTTCGTGCAAACGAGGAAATTCAAAGATATTTGTGTGAAGAATAAAAACCAAAGTATCGGAGCCAAAACTAATTTTAAACTCAAAATCGCCTTTGTTTTCAAACATGCAATTAATAACTGGAAAGTTTTTGTTCAGTTCTGAAACAATCTCTTTTGATACTTCTTTAAAAGTATTGAACGCTTGATGAGTATTTTCGCTCACCAAATTATTTAATTCTGCCTTTTGTTGAATTAAATTACCAAGTTCATTACAATTCATAATCAATAAAATTTAAATCTTAAATCTAAGTTAGAAAAAAGCCCTGAAGAAAAAATTTCATCAGGGCTCTATCTTAATCAATCCGATGATTTATTCAGGATGGATTGCTTCAACTGGGCATGCATCAGCACAAGTACCACAATTAGTACAAGCAGCTGGGTCTATTTTGTAAATATCTCCTTCAGAGATAGCTCCTACTGGACATTCATCTATGCATGTTCCACATGCAGCACAGTCTTCAGAAATTTTATAAGCCATGACTTTAAATATTTTTGGTTTGTATTAAAGTGCAAATGTACGAATTATTTCTTAAATTTGCCACGTAATTGAATTAAAACAACACGTAATTATGACAAAAAAACATCTAACTAACTCTATTTCAAAGATTATTGCTATATTTTTATCAGTATTAATTTTTACATCCTGCTCCAGAAATAACAAGGAAGTAATCTCTTATTATGAAAATGGAAATCCAAAATTAGTTTATTACACTAAAATGGATAAAAATATTAAGTATAAGGTTGCTGAAAAGATGTACTATGAAAATGGTAAACTTCAATATGAAGGAGACTTTAAAAATAATGAAAGAACTGGCAAATGGACTTACTATTTTGAAAATGGAGTTGTATTTTCTAAATGCGATTTCACCAACTCAAAAAGTGGATTTGACTGGGAAGTGTACAAAATGGATAAGACCAAAATAGTTGGCTCCAAAGACAAAATCAATCAAGTAAGTTTCTATCCCGATGGAGCATTGGCAGCAATAAAAATTGAGAGCAAAGGAAAAGAAAAGGAATATAAATTCTTTACTACATACAGAGTTTTGGAAGAAAGAGAATACAAAGGAAATATATTAAATGGACAAACTCTTTCTTTCTATGAAAATGGGAATATAAACTCAAAAAACTATTTCAAAGACGGAATGCAAGATAGTGTTTACTTACTATATTATGAAAATGGTACAACACAAATAAAAGGTAATTACAAATTAGACTCTAAGATTGGTAAATGGGAGTATTTTAAAGCAGATGGCACTCCTGATGGAGAAGAAATATATGGACAAGAAGGCTCATTATTAAAACCAAGAGACACTGGACTAAAATATTACGACAAAAACGGTAATGAAATAAAATTTTAGACAATAAGACCATGAATAAAATCATACCAATATTATTTGTGCTAATGATGAGTTATACAAATTTATTCTCACAAGCATTCAACAAAATACCTATAGAAAGGAAAGGCTCTGAAGCAACATTCAAATTAGAAAAAGATTTATATAAGGCACATTTTGGAATAACAAGTGAATCAAGAAGACCAAAAATTATCTTTTCTTGTAAGTCAAGCTATACTTATAACTCCATTTATCAAGATGCTAAATTGGATTTTGAAGTATTTTCTTGTCCTAAATCAAAAGTAAGCTTTCTTCTAATAAATAACTACTACGATTTTTCATTAGGAGCAGATTTATATGTAATTGAAAATGGGCAGTTCACCTTTGTAGGTACTTTAAGTATTGGAGCATATAATAGCATTGGTGGAGAAAATATGAATTATAATTCAATTTTACCATATATTTCAATTGTAAACACAACCGAAAAGACTTATTTCTCATTTGAAGTTCCATTGGTTGTGCTTAACCCAGGAGGACAAGATGAAAGAATAATTGAAGGAAATAAAATACACTACACTCTCTCAAACAAAAAACTACAACAAAACATAACACAATAAATGAAATTTGAAGATATTGAAATAATGTCACCCGTTGGATCCTACGAATCTCTAATGGGTGCAATACAAGGTGGAGCAAACTCTGTATATTTTGGCGTTGGAGAACTAAATATGCGTTCTCGAAGTGCCAATAATTTTACAATTGACGACCTTCGAAATATTGTTGCAATTGCTCAGGAAAATAATCTAAGAACATACCTAACTCTAAATACTATTATATATAATGATGAGTTAGATTATATGCGAAAGGTTATTGATGCAGCAAAGGAAAGCAACATTACTGCAATAATTGCTTCCGATATGGCAGTAATTTCTTATGCAAGAGAAAAAAACGTTGAAGTTCATCTTTCAACTCAATGCAATGTAACTAATACAGAAGCAGTGAAATACTATTCTCAATTTGCTGATGTAATTGTAACTGCAAGAGAAGTTTCTCTTGAGAAGGTTAAGCAAATAACCACTTATATTAAAGAAAATAATATTAAAGGACCATCAGGACGTTTAGTGCAAATTGAATGTTTTGCTCATGGAGCTTTATGTATGGCAGTTTCAGGCAAATGCTATATTTCATTAGATAATGCAAACAAGAGTGCCAACAAAGGTGCTTGTTTACAGTATTGTCGCCGTCCATATAAAATTACTGACATTGACGGAGGAACTGAACTTGTTGTTGACAACCAATATATAATGTCTCCTAAGGATTTGAAAACAATAGATTTCTTAGATAAAGTTTTAGATGCTGGAGTTAGAGTTTTAAAGATTGAAGGTAGAGGTCGTTCAGCAGAATATGTAAAAACTGTAACTAAAACATATAAAGAAGCAGTGAAAGCCTATTTTGATGGAGAATTCACTCAAGAAAATAAAGACAAATGGAATAAGGAACTTAGCAAAGTGTACAATAGAGGTTTTTGGGATGGATATTATTTAGGACAAACTATTGGTGAGTGGACAGAAAAGTATGGATCTCGTGCAACAAAAGTAAAAGAATTTATTGGCACCATAACAAACTATTTCAAAGATATTAATGTTGCTGAAGTAAGACTCGAAACAGGTGAACTAACTATTGGGGACGACATAATTATTCTTGGAAAAACAACTGGAGTTTATGAAGACACAATTAAAGAAATTAGAGTTGACTTACTCTCAGTTGAAAAAGCTGTAAAGGGAGATATGTTTTCTATACCAACACACGAAATAATTAGACGAGGCGATAAACTATATAAAATTAAAGATGCTGAAATTTAACTATCACAGTCATTCCACTTATTGCGATGGTAAGAATACCCTTGAAGAAATGGTTATTTCGGCTATTGATAAGGGATTGAAATATTTTGGATTCTCTGCTCACTCTCCTGTGCCTTTTGAAAATGACTTTGGACTTCAACAAGAAGAAATATCAAACTACTTGAATGAGACCAAGCGTCTAAAAGCAAAATATGAGGATAAGATTAAGCTATTTACCTCAATGGAATTTGATTATATTCCTACAATGTCTGAAGACATAAGAGAAAGAGCAATTAAATACCAATTAGATTATATTATTTCTTCTGTTCATTTGGTATATTCTCCAAAGGGATTATGGTTTATTGATGGCTCCAAACAAGAAAGCTACGATAATGGACTGCAAAATTGCTTTGATGGAGGTATTAAAAAAGCTGTTGGAGCATTCTATGGTCAAACAATTGAAATGATTGAAACTGCAAAGCCAGATATTGTTGGGCATTTCGACAAAGTGAAGATGCATAACAAAGACAGGTACTTTAAAGAAGATGAAACTTGGTATAGGGATTTGGTTATGCAGACCATTGAAGCAATGAAAGAAAATGATTCAATTTGCGAAATAAATACAAGAGGGCTTTATAAAGGACGTTCAAATGACTATTTCCCTCAAACTGCTTGGATAAAAGCTCTTGCCAAAGAAAAAGTTAGAGTTACAATTTCAACTGATTGTCATAAAGCTGAAGAAGTTGATAAACTTTTTGTGGAATGCAGTAATCATTTAAAGGATTGTGGACATAAAGAAATTTGGTACTTTGATGAAATGTGGAAATCAACACCTCTTTAATGGAAGAAATTGACAGTCAAATAGAAATTCTTATAACCGAAGATGGTTCTTCAAGTCTTAGAAGAAAAGATTTGCAGGAAGGCTATCATTCCACCTATGGAGCAATTGCCGAAAGCAACCATATATTTATTAATGCAGGACTGAGAAACATTGAGAGAAAATCTCAAATAAATATTTTAGAAATTGGATTCGGCACTGGTCTTAATGCTCTTTTAACTTGTGAATTTGCTATAAAAGAAAAGCAAAAAATCTTTTATCAAACAATAGAAAAATATCCTCTTTCCAAAGAAATAACATCTAAACTCAATTATGGGAAAATCCTAAATATGGAAGAAGAATTTGAAATGTTACATTCTATAAATTGGGAAGAAAATAATAGCCTTAATACCTATTTTGAAATAAGAAAAACAGCCCAGGCAGCAGAAGAAATCTCCTACAAGGAAAACTTCTTTGACTTAATTTACTTTGATGCTTTTGCACCTCAATTTGAAGAAAAACTTTGGCAAAAAGAAGTCTTTGACAAACTTTTCCTTTCTCTAAAAGACAATGCAAATCTTGTAACCTATTGCTGCAAAGGAGATGTTAAAAGAACTCTTAAAAGCTCTGGTTTTCAAATTGAAAAACTCCCTGGTCCAAAAGGTAAAAGAGAAATTCTTAGAGCAAATGCTGTAAAAAAGAATGACTTAGTCTAATTTATTTTTGACTCAGTTAAAAATAATTTAGACTCAGTTAAAAAACGCATTTGACTTAGTTAAACTGATGTTTTTGGGGTTTTGGGTGGCTTTTCAACACCCTGAGCAAGTCTGTAAATAACTACATACTAATTCATTACCATAGGACAAAGGGGGCTTTTCCTATGACTTAGTCTGAGCGTTTTTTTATGGAATTTGGTCTTTTTTAGACTTAGTCTAAAAACAGGCAGACTTAGTCTAATTTCACTCTGACTTAGTCTTTTTTTGCTTAGACTTAGTCTTTTTTCAGCCTTCTTTTAATGCTGGGTTTTTGGAGTTGGTTCCTTGACTTCAAGACTTACATTGTATTGATTTTTCCCTGATTGTGCTTTTATTTCTTCTAATGGAAGGCTGGTGACTTTAATCATTGTTGAATCAACTTTCAAGACTTGAGTAAAATGCTCAATTACCTTATTATTTCTTTTCTGCATTATAGAAATCATTTGTTGTTCTGCTTCTTGACTGAAAAGAATTAATGCTGTTTCTGTTATGGAATTTTGCTTACTTAAACCTTTTTGCTCAACAAGTCTATTTGCAAATGCAATAAATGAATCATCCTTTTCGCTTATCTCCTTTACCTGTGCAATATCAATTAGTTCAAGACCATTTTGTGAAGCGGAAGGATTATTATTCTTATAGTAGGCTATCTTCAAATTTGCTAATGAAAGTTCTTCAATTGTTTTCTTGTAGTTAGCTTGCTGTGTAAGAGTTAAAACCAATTCTGGTTTGGCATTAGATATTTCTGATAATTGCTTGAACTTTTCAAACTGTTCAGAAGTAAATTCTCTTTCCAAAGGTTCAACAGGTATATTACTTATTGCATCTGGATCAAATCCCAATTGTTCAGCAACTAAACTTACTGGAGAGGTTGCAACCTTAACTAAAAGATTAATCAAGGTTTTAAATATTAATTTCTTATATGAAAATTCTGGAGAGTTTACGTTTCCCTTAACTGGCAAGTCAAGAACAATTTTATCTTTTCTATCCTTAAGCACATAAAGACCAAGTTTAAGAGGAATATTTGCGTATTCAGCCTTTACTTTTTTGTCTTTATCCCCTACCTCACATTTATAAATATCTAATTTGTTTGTTCCTTTAAGGTTGTAATTGGTAATAATGTTCTGAGATGTAAAAGATAGATTTCCTTTTGTTAGAGGTCTTGCGAAGTATTCAAGTGAATAAGGAGAGAAGTCTTTTAAATCAAGATTATTAATAACAAGCATCAGGTTATGATTAGCAATTCCATCTGCAAAACCTTTCCATTTAATATCTATCTTACCAGTTTTAGCAAGAGAAGCTGATAGTTCAAGTTGATTTTTCTTGTCTAAGGTAAAGTTATTTGATTTAATATATATGTTTTCAATTGGATAAGAAAGAGGGACTTGAATAGATTGGTCGTTGAAAGTTAAAGAAGAGTTTTCAACAATAAGTTCCCTTATAATAAAATCCATCTTTGGTTGAGAAGATTTTTTTGTTGTGTCGGTTTGAGCTTGTTTTGTTTCAGGTTCTTCTTTTGAAGGCTTCATTAGGTAGGTGAAGTTATTAGTGCTGTCTTTGTAAAGGTCAAATTGACTTTTAAGAGCATCAATTCTTAATTTGCCTATATGATATTTGTTATTACTAAGGCTAACCTCATCAATCTTTGTTTGAAAGTCATTAAATGAAACGACATTTCTTTTCTTATTATCCAACAAAGAAAAGTTTTTGGCACCTACATTTCCTTTTAAAACAAAATTCATTACATGATTAACATCACCCTTAAGACTAAGATTGGTGGATAGCAATCCTGAAACTTCACTAACATTCATTGACTGTTGCAAGTATGGTAGAATATTGTTTAAAGCAAAGTTTTGAAGATTTATATTTAAGTTGTAATTGGTTGTTTGCATATTATATTTTGCATCCAAAACCAAAGAACCTCCATCTTTAAATTTGAGATTAATGCCTATATCCGAACTTTTATTATCAAAATACATTGAAGGGATATTTAGAGCAAAATCTTCAAGAGCCCATGTGGAGTTTAACTCCAAGTCTTTATAAGTAATATTTGTTTGTTTTATAGTAATATTGTTTAGAGATATTTCCCATTTTGAAGCCGTTGTGTCTTTAGGCTTTGGAGTTGAGTCATTAGAAGAGAATTTCTTAATGATATCGTCAAAATTAAACTCTGAACCTTTTTGATTTATATTAATGTCTGCTCCAGCAAGAAGTATTTGTTGAACAACAACCTTTCGAGCCAAAAGAGGATAAATTTTCATATTAAATTTAAAGGTATCCACACTAATAAATTTAGTCTTGTTGTCCTTTTCAAATATATTCAATTTCTCAATCCTCAAACTTCCATTAAATATATTAAGTTTAAACTTATCAATGGTAACTTCTCTCCCCAGCAACTCTTTATCATTTTTCTCAATATAGCTTTTTGCAATTGGTGAAATTAATATTGCAATCAATAATATTAATGTAAGAATAGAAGCAAATACTATTACTAAAACTTTAATCCACTTTTTCTTAAACATAAACTATCCTCCTAAACCAAATCCATTCTTGAGGCATCTTGACGAACAAAAATAAACAATAAAAGAGTAAATGCCATTAGAGATGAACCTCCATAACTAATAAATGGCAAAGGTATTCCAATAACTGGCAATAGACCAATTGTCATTCCAATATTTACCGTAAAGTGAGCAAAGAGAATAGATGTTACACAATAACCATAAACTCTTGAGAACTTGGAACGCTGTCTTTCCGCCATTTTAATAAGCCTAATCATTAAATATAAATACAGACCTATAACAAATACAGAACCTACAAATCCCCACTCCTCACCAATTGTGCAGAAAATAAAATCGGTATCCTGCTCAGGAACAAAATTATATTTTGTTTGAGTTCCCTTAAGGAAGCCTTTCCCAAAGAATCCTCCAGAACCAATTGCTATCTTTGACTGGTTAACATTATATTCCACTCCCTTTGGATCTGATTTTTGACCTAAAAGAACTTCAATTCTGTCTTTTTGATGTGACTCTAAGGCATTATCATAAACATATTCAACCGACAAAACAACTCCTGCTGCAAAAACAAACAAACCCAAACATAGCCAAATTGATAATTTTCTTCTTCTATTCAATTGCCAAATAACAATGGTAACAACAAAGAGAATACTAATTAATACATATGGATTTATTACAAGTGAAAGCACAAAGAGAATTGCCATTGCAGCTCCAAAAATCAAAACAGAAAGTGATAGTCCTTCTCTAAAAAGAACTAAAACAAAAACCAAGAAAACCAAAGCGGAGCCAGTGTCATTTTGTAACAAAACCAACAACATTGGTATTGCCACAATGGTAATTGCAGCAAACTTAGTTTTAAGATTTTTCATATCAACATCAATTCCCGAAAGTATTTTGGCTAAGGCCAATGCAGTTGTGGCTTTTGCAAACTCGGAAGGTTGTATTCCAAAGTCTCCAACTCCAAACCAACTCTTAGCTCCTTTAGTTTCAGAGCCAATTGCCAGAACTGCCAGAAGCATTACAATAAAAATCCCATACCAAAGATATGATGTTTGAGAAAAGAATTTGGGGTCAATAACTAATATAAAAAGAGCAATAAGTAAAGATACTCCAATCCAAATAAGTTGTTTACCATAACGAGCATCTAAATCAAGTATACTTTTATGAGCTTCGTCATAAACTGCAGAATAAATGCTTATCCAACCAATAAGAACCAATGCCAAATAGGTTAGTATGGTTGTCCAGTCAATGTTTTCTAATAATCCTCTTTCTCTTCTTTCCATTTAATTGTAAACTATTTAAGCATTATTAATCGGATTCTGACTTTTGAACATATCTTCTCAGTGGAAGACTTTGGCAAGGAGCTGCATTAATGTAGGTTTCTTCCATTTCTTTTCTCAAAACCTCTCCTTTTATATATTTTTCAACAAGCAAACTTGCAATTGGTGCAGCCCACGTTCCTCCTCCTCCAGCAGCATTTTCAACATAAACAGAAATTGCAATTTTTGGATTATCCTTTGGAGCAAAACATATAAAAACAGAGTGGTCAGCTCCAACATTTTGTGCTGTTCCTGTCTTTCCACAAACAGCAATATCGTCCATTCTTGCTCTTCGTGCTGTTCCTCCTCCTTCATTAACAACTCCCCACATTCCTTCTACTGCAAGATTCCAATATTCTCGAGGAATCATTGAAAAGTTTTTCTTCACATATTGAGTATTTCGCTTTTTCAAATTCTCATCTCCATAATATCTAACCAAGTGAGGAATAATATACCATCCCCTATTTGCAACAATTGCAGCAAAATTGGCCATCTGCAAAGGAATTACTCCAACTTCTCCTTGTCCAATGGAGTTGGAATAAATTGTAAAGAAGTTCCATCCTCCTCCTTTATAGTATCTATTATAAAAACTTGTGTCTGGAATAAATCCTGATTTTGAGTCTGGAAGGTCAATACCTAATCTTTTACCAAATCCCAACTTATACATTGCTTCATCCCAAATAGATAATCCATACTTGCTTTCAACCTTTTGAGTTGTTGGGTCTTTTTGTTGAATGATTTTTTGATATACTCTATAAAAATAAGGATTGCAGGACATCTTTATTGCATCTCTAACATTTGAAGCAGATGGGTGATTATGGCAACCAACCAAAGACTTGTCGCAAGGAAAACCAGTGTCAGGATAAATTACTCCCATATCCAAAGCAATCATTGCTTGAGCAACTTTGAAAATTGAGCCTGGAGGATATTCTGCCATTAGAGCTCTATTGAATAATGGTTTGGAAATATCGTTGAGGAGTTTCATATAATTATTTCCTCTAACTCTTCCTACCAACATATTTGGATCATAAAAAGGAGCTGAAACAAAACAAAGTATTTCTCCAGTTGAAGGTTCAATGGCAACAATGGAACCTCTTTTGTTTGCCATTAGTTTTTCTGCATAGAGCTGCAACTGCAAATCAATTGAAGAATAAAGGTTACTTCCTGCAATGGATGCAGTATCATATTTCCCGTTTTGGAAACTTCCTTTTTCTCTGTTGTGAACATCAACCAAAGTTATCTTACTCCCTTTTGTTCCTCTTAAAAGTTCTTCATAATATTTCTCCATACCACTCATTCCAATATAATCTCCCTTTTTGTAGTATGGATTTTTCTTAATCATATTTTCATTTACTTCCCCTACATATCCTAAAACGTGAGAAGCAACAGAATGAGGATAATAGCGCAAGGTACGACTTTGAGCATAAAATCCAGGGAACATATAGAGCTTCTCCTGAATTGGCCCAAAGTCTTCTTTGGATATTTGCTTTTCAAATGAAGATGGAGCATAGGTAGAATAAGTTACAGCCTTTTTCATTCTTGTTAAGAACTGCTCTTTATCAATTCCAACCAACTGACATAAAAGAGCTGTATCTAAATTTTTAACTTGACGAGGAATAACCATAAGGTCGTAAACCAACTCATTATAAACCAAAAGTTCTCCATTACGATCATAAATCAAACCTCGAGCTGGGTACTGGGTAACAAACCTTAATGCATTCCTGTTTGCCAGTTGAGCATAGGAATCATCAAAAACCTGAAGGAATAAAAGTCTAATAACATATATAATCCCCACGGTGATAAAAATTCCCATTAAAATAAAACGCCGTGAGGAAAGTGTATTTTTCATATCTTTGCAATATCGGTTGCAAATTTACAATAAAAACCTTTAATAAAATATACTTGGGAATGGAAGAATTAATAAATAGAATTTTTAATATTAAAAACTCAAACGAATTTGAAGCCATTGCTCTTGAAGTTTTTAAATTCCAGTATGAAAACAATAAGGTTTATGGCTCTTGGTGTAGATTGATGGGCAAAAGTCCAGAGAATGTTTTTAGCATAAATTCAATCCCTTTTCTTCCAATTTCTTTTTTCAAAACACATAATGTTGTAAGCTTTCCAACTTCCCCAGTTCATTTTTTCAAAAGCAGTGGTACAACAGGCAACGAAACAAGCAAACACTTCATTTATGACCTTTCAATTTATGAAAGAAGTTTTACAGCTTGTTTTGAACAATTTTTCTCAAAGATTGAAGATTATTGCTTTATCGCTCTTTTACCAAACTATTTGCAACAAGGCAATTCTTCTTTGGTTTATATGATTGATAATTTTATAAAGAAAAGTAAATACGAAGAAAGCAATTTCTATAATGGATCTTTGGAAGATGTTATTCAAACGCTTAAAGAATGCGAGAAAGAAAATCGTAAAACCATACTTTTTGGAGTTACCTATGCTCTTTTGGATTTGATTGAAATTGAAAAACTCAACCTCAACAACACCATAGTTTTTGAAACAGGAGGTATGAAAGGAAGAAGAAAAGAATTAATTAGAGAAGAACTTCACAAAACTCTTTGCCAGGGATTTGGAATTAATGCAATTGCTTCTGAATATGGTATGTGTGAACTCTTTTCTCAAGCCTATTCAAAAGGAGAAGGAAGATTCTTCTGCCCCAATCAAATGAAAATTTTAATAAGAGATACTTACGACCCATTAACCTATATTTCTGATAACAAAACAGGAGGAATAAATGTTATAGACCTTGCCAATATTTACTCCTGCTCTTTTATCGAAACCCAAGATTTAGGGAAAATTCATTCCGATAATAGTTTTGAACTCTTAGGAAGAATAGATAATACAACAATTAGAGGTTGTAATTTAATGTATGAGTTTTAAAAAAGATATATTTAACAATAATATTTATTGCTCAATATATAATATCACTGTATCTCTTGGATTTTCTACTTTAAAATTATAATTTTCATGATTATTATTATAATAACATTGTCCCCAACCATCATTAGCAGCTACTCTAAAAAGCTCATATCTCATTGAATCATTAATATCTTTTGAGTAGAGGAACTTGTCTTCATATCTTGGAAATTCATAAGTGCTTGTAATTCCTCCTAAACCCCAAATAGCATCTTTAGGCATAATAACTTTTAAATAACCATAACTTATAGCTCTAATATCTGCTCTCACTCCAACTGAATCAAATGGTTTCCCAACCCATTTATCACCTACACAAAATTCTCCTTTAGCAAATTGATATCCAGCAATATTGTTAGGTATGGAATAAACGTGATCAAATTTTACATCTTTATTCCTAATTGGAATACGTATCTTATAATATCCTCTTGAATCAGTTTTAGCAACTCCATAATAAGTTTCTCCATCGCTGGATATTCCCATACCATAAGCTCGTTTTATACAAGCTAAATCAAAAGTAACATTGGCAAGTGGTTTTCCAGTATGATAATCTGTAACATATCCATATAATGTATAAGGATAAAATTCTAAATCTTCATATTCTTCATTTTGTTCGCAAGAAAAGAATAATGGAATAACAAGCAAGGTTAATAATACAACTATTTTATTTAGACTTAAAAACTTCATTCCCATTTTGATAAATTTATTTGTTAATAGATAAATCTAATTTTTTAAGACAACAAATATATAACTTTATTTTTAACTCGCATAAAAAGGAAAATATTTCTGTTTTTATTGCCCTTTTCTCTATTAATATATTCTCTCATAATAACTTCTATTTACTTTCCAAAAAACATAGAATTTACGCAAAAAAATCTAAGATAAATATACTTGAAATTAAACAAGCTTTACAACCTGAAAAACAAGGCTATAAACTAAAAAGACAGGCTTTCAATCTCACTAAACCTTAAGTTAATCTCAGTATAATGGCATTATATTCTCCATTTAATGCCATTAAACCAAAACTATAATGCCATTAATGTCGTTTCCTGAAATAGGTTTACACTTTTTAGGTTATTACTAATTCAAATTTACAGTTTATTTTTTTATTTCTAAAACTAGTTTATTGATAAAAT
>Ga0316605_10000896_pt1 | contig 18293 bp, 13 predicted proteins | sample OWC_soil_day20_n_FD_207666 | JGI IMG/M metagenome (GOLD analysis project Ga0316605, IMG submission 207666) | Wetland soil microbial communities from Old Woman Creek delta, Ohio, United States - OWC_soil_day20_noCT | ecosystem: Environmental > Terrestrial > Soil > Wetlands | place: USA: Ohio...
ATTTCAACTTTTCGCTTACAGCGATTAATATAGCAAAGGTTGTACATTGGTATTCCATTCCTATTGAGGAGCGTAAATCATTCTCAATGGCAGATATTAAGACCATCAATCACAATACTTTACTATTGGAAAGATTTATTACCATGTTTGCTATTAAACCAAACGTACTCAAAAATAACCAGAATGTCAAAGAGCTTCTATTTTACGGCACTATTGCCGCATAAAGTTAAATAACTTTTACCGAACTATTGAGATTAAAAAGATTATGAAAATTCATATGTTAAAATCAGTTTTGCTAATTGTATGTTTTTTTGGTTATTTCAGTCTGAATGCTCAGGACTGGGCTAATCTGAAGCGCTATCAGAAAGAGAATAATACACTTTTGATGAAGGACAATACTGAAAACAGGGTGGTATTTATGGGAAATTCCATCATAGAAGGATGGAAAAGTACGCATCCTGAATTCTTCAGCAAGAATCCATATATCTGCCGTGGCATCAGCGGGCAAACTACACCGCAAATGCTGATACGGTTTCGTCAGGATGTAATTAATCTGAAGCCCTGCGTTGTTGTCATTCTGGCCGGAACAAACGATATTGCAGGCAACACCGGTCCGTCGACACTGGAAATGATCATGGACAATATCAGGTCTATGGCCGAACTGGCAACGGCCAACAACATTCGTGTCGTGTTGTGTTCAGTGCTTCCTGCATACGATTATCCATGGAAAAAAGGAATGGAGCCAAACATAAAAATACCGCAACTGAACAAAATGATTAAAGCGTATGCCGAAGAAAAACGATTTACCTATCTGGATTATTTCGGCGCTATGGCTAATGAAAAGAATGGTATGATCACCGAATATACAACAGATGGTGTACACTGCACATCAGCAGGATACGATTTGATGGAAAAAATGGCAGTACCAGCGATTGCTAAAGCATTAAAAACAAAACCGGTAAAGAAATAAATCAATAACAGTTGAAAGAAAGAGGGTGTTCAAATTGTTTTTGGACACCCTCTTTTCATATATTTATGTGTATTTATTTTCCAATCATTTAGCTGATAATTCCCTGGTATGTTTTATCAGTTCGAGCCCTCCAACAGCTCCATGACCCGGAATAATTATTTTTACTGTCGGAAATTTAAGTAACAATTTATCAATAGTACCGGCATATGCTTTCAGGTTTCCGTCAGCAACATTTCCCAAATTTCCGAATTCTATGCTTTTTACCATACAGCCTGCAAACAAAATCAGCTCTGACGGAATCCAGACAACAATATTGTCAAGCGAATGAGCGGCACCGGGGTAATAGCACATTATCTGTTTATCACCCAACTGCAGTTGCAGCGAATCCTTAAAACCATGATCCGGAACCGGTAAGCCTTTCGTTTTGGCTATATCAATAGTCATTTGGTTGGCGTAGGACGTAATCCCCTGATCCTGCAGGAAACCCAATCCACCCATACAATCGCCATGCCAGTGATTTGGAACAAATCCAACTATCTTCAATTTCATGGAATCGGCAAGCCACGTGACCAACTCCTTTGTAAGAGTATTGGTAGCCGGTGTATCGAAAAGAAAAGCTTCATTTCCGGAGATAAAAACCAGACCGTTGGAAGAAATGCGGCCGAAACCGGGCAAATCGGAATACGAAACGTGCACAAAGGCATTTTCGGATAACTGAATTAGCTCAATATCATCTGAAACGCGGATTTGTTTATAATCAGTCTGAGCGAAGCAGATAAATTGCATCACCGTCGCAATGATCAGAACAACTAATTTCTTCATAAATTTATCCTTAACTTCCGCAGGTTTATTAAGTGTATCCTGCTGGCACGGATTACAAAAATCCGCGCCAACAGAGGATAATAAAATTCAACCCATGAACTTACCGGTCTTTTTTACAACTTTATATTCAGCAGATAAAATGCTTTGGGAGCAAGTTTCAGCTCGAAGTCATTACCCGGAACGTTGATTTCTTCGGATTTAGGTACAACTGTTTCGGGATTATCCAGGGAGTTTTCAGCATCAGGGTTTGTTGATTTCAGAACTGTCTTCGTCACTTTTCTTTCAGCGGTTTTCAGACCTTTCAGGTGATAGGTTACCGATTTTTCACTGTCAGAAGTATTGGCAATTTTGAGAATAATTTCATTTCTTCCGCTATCGAAAACCGATGACGCATAGATTCCATCCTGACCCGTGAGTGCCGTTTTATTTTCGGTGGTGGTCAGCACATTTGTTCCCGCGTTGTGGCCGTACAACTGTTGTACATAATAATTTACCGAACGGACGCTTCTCAAATTGTCGAACCAGATCAGGTCAGGTTTCCATTGCCAGCCTTGTACATGCGAAAACAGGGGAGCATAAGTACACATCTGCACGACATCGGCATTGCGTTCAAATCCGGTCATAAAGGCGGCTTCGCATAGCGCTGCCTCGTAGTTATTTTTTCTGTTTGCCGGGTGGCAGGCATATTCTCCCGCGAAAACTTTGGGTCCTTTGCGGTCGTACTTGTCGTAGCGGGCAGCTCCGGACAAAAACCATTCCAGACTGCGGTAATAATGTTCGTCCACGAGATCGGCTTTCAGTCGTTTCATTTCCTGCCATCCGTAATCAAAGTCTTTTCCATCGGGACTTGGACCCGCCGAGCCGATGATCTTGATTTCGGGATGTCTGGCTCTGATGGCAGTGATAAACGGTACTAATCGCTCGGGATAGAGTTCGCCCCACTGTTCGTTGCCAATGGCAATCAGTTTGAGATTGAAGGGAGCCGGATGTCCCATTTCGGCACGGATTTTTCCGTATTTGGTAGTAACATCCCCGTTTGCAAATTCGATTAAGTCAAGAGCATCCTGAACATAAGGATTTAATTCAGCTACAGGCACATGCGCGTGAATATCTTTATTCTGAAACTGGCACGCCAGACCGCAACTGAGAACCGGAAGCGGTTCTGCTCCGATATCTTCCGAAAGCTGGAAGAACTCATAAAATCCCAATCCGTACGACTGATAATAATCCGGGAAAAAGCGGTGAGGAAAAGTATATTGCCAGCGGTTTTCGTTGAGCGTTCTGTTTTCAACCTGTCCGATGGAGTTTTTCCACTGATAACGCGAGTTCAGGTCGGTCCCTTCAACAATGCAACCTCCGGGAAAACGGAACACGCCAGGTTTGAGATCATAAAGAGCTTGTGCCAGGTCTTTACGGAGCCCGTTTTTGCGTCCTTTCCAGGTGTCCACGGGGAACAATGAAACGTGTTCCAGATCCACCTCCGATTTTGATGTCAGGAAAATACGCAGTTTAGCATCGGGAAGGGTTCTCGATGGCTTCAGGATCAACTCGTACAGTTTCCATTCCGTCGAGGGAATGTCTAATTTCGCATTTGCTATTACGTTGCTTTCTGTGTCGATAATTTCAACCCGAATACTTCCGTTAGCGGATGAAGCTTTTTTTGCCCACACCGAGAAGCGGTATTCCGCATCTTTTTTCACACCGATACCGAAATAACCTTCGTTGTCGAGACCGGTTTGTTTTTCATCGTGTCCGGCATAAGCAAGCCGGATGTAGTGCGGATTGTTTTTGAAAGGTCCGTCGGCTTTAACTTCCACTTTCCCGAATGTATTCCAGCCCATCAGATGTTCCGGAAATTCGAACGAGCGGTTTTTTACCAGTTCTGCATATAAACCACCATCGGCGCCATAATTAATATCTTCGAAGAAAATGCCGTACATGGTTTTTTGAACGGGAATTCCATTTTTCTTGAAATCGACCTGGATATTGTGAGTTTGAGCCACAGAGAGTTGTACTCCCAGGAATGTTACGAATAAGAAAAACAGTTTAATTTTTGGTGTTTTCATGATTTATGAATGTAAGTTGATTAAATTTAATATCGATTTTGTGCACATTAATAAGTGAAGGTTTTTCATTGAATTCAACCCCGTCGGAACAGACACCAACCTTCACAAGTTGTTTTAGCCTTTGGTCAGCCCGTCCGGTTTGTGCTGTACTCCTGCTGATTACATAATATTTAAATCGAAAAACGGGTCAACGAAATTACAGATTTATTTTACAATATCAAGATTATTCAAGTATGTTTTTTGATATTTCTTCTTCGATAATTGGCAGGTATTCAATTTCCTGATCAGCACTGGAATTTGCGGGTCTTAAACTCATTCGGAGTATAAAAACCATCAGTAAATTTACCTCACATTCTGAAATATAATTTAATTTTTAGAAAACTTTTCAATATTTTATTTTATTTATACACCTCTATATATGATACTTACAAACTATTATTGAAAACTTTACAGGTTTAATGAATTATGTAATTATATTTCCGGTGTAACCTGTACAAAAAATATACTATCTTTGCATTGCAAACGGTTCCACTTGATGGATCAAAAAGGGAATCGGGTGAAAATCCCGGACTATCCCCGTAGCTGTAAACTCCTTTATACAATCAAATCAGATTTTATTGTATAAAAAAAGGTTTTGAATAATCCTGATGCCACTGACTACCATGTTTCCCGCTCCGGGAAATATTGGAAAGGTCGGGAAGGCCATTCAAAAACCGAAGTAAGTCAGAAGACCTGCCGTGTGTACAACATAAATCTGGGCTTTCGGGTGAAAGGCAACGGAATGATTTTCAGCAGTATTCCTTTCATCTGCAGAATTCTCATTTTATATCACACCAACCCTTACCCGTGATTCTATTTTAATTTCGATGTATCTGTAATCAAAACGATCGTGTATTGATGTAAGTTCAGCGAGGTAGCTACACAAATAACAAAAACTATATGAGCATGGAAACAACAATCATTAAACGGGATGGTAAAAAAGAAGCATTTTCGCTGGAGAAAATTAAAAGTGCAATCCGTAAAGCATTCTTATCGGTAGGGAGTTTTGCAACCGACGAAGTGATAACGAACATACTTTGTCGGGTAAATATCACCAATGGCACTACCGTAGAGGATATTCAAAATCAGATAGAAATCGCATTAATGTCCGAAAGATATTATGCTGTTGCAAAAGCATACATGCTCTATCGGCAAAAGCACCTGGAGGACAGGGAAGTAAGGGACAAACTGCAATTTCTAATGGATTATTGTAACGCGCAGAATGCTGCTTCGGGCAGCAAATACGACTCAAACGCCAATGTTGAAAATAAAAACATGGCAACCCTGATCGGTGAATTACCAAAATCAAACTTCATACGTCTTAATCGTCGCATGCTCACTGACCGGTTAAAAGAAATGTATGGCAAAGAAGTTTCCGATCGGTATATCGACCTGCTGAACAACCACTACATATACAAGAACGACGAAACCAGCCTGGCAAATTATTGTGCCAGTATTACCATGTATCCATGGCTGATAAGTGGTACTGCGTCAATCGGAGGTAACTCCAAAGCGCCTACCAACCTGAAATCTTTTTGCGGAGGCTTTATCAATATGGTTTTCATGGTATCAAGTATGTTGAGCGGAGCTTGCGCCACGCCTGAGTTCCTTATGTATATGAACTATTTTATCGGGTTGGAATTTGGTGATGATTATTTTACGGATACCGAAAAAATTGTGGACTTATCTAAAAAACAGCGGACGCTGGACAAAGTTATCACAGACTGTTTCGAGCAAATCGTATATTCTATCAATCAACCTACAGGCGCTCGCAATTATCAGGCTGTTTTCTGGAATATATCTTATTACGACAGCTACTACTTTAACAGTTTGTTCGAACATTTTGTATTCCCTAACGGAAGCAAACCCCACTGGGTATCACTCAACTGGTTGCAAAAACGATTTATGAAATGGTTCAACCAGGAACGAACAAAAACAGTTCTTACTTTCCCGGTCGAAACAATGGCGCTCCTTAGCGAAAATGGCGAAGTAAAGGACAAAGAATACGGCGACTTCACAGCGGAAATGTATGCCGAAGGTCATTCTTTTTTTACTTACATGAGTGACAATGCCGACTCGTTGAGCAGCTGTTGCCGTTTACGAAATGAAATAACAGATAATGGCTTCAGCTATACACTGGGCGCCGGAGGCGTATCAACTGGCTCAAAAAGTGTACTGACAATCAATCTTAACCGTTGCATTCAACATGCTTCAAAAAGAGGAATGCACTACCTGTTTTTTTTGGAAGAAGTGGTTGAACTGGTACACAAAGTACAAATTGCATACAATGAAAACCTGAAATACATGCTTGATAAAGGAATGCTCCCTTTGTTCGATGCAGGATATATCAACATGAGTCGTCAGTATCTGACAATTGGCGTGAACGGACTGGTAGAAGCAGCCGAGTCAATGGGCATTGAAATTACAGACAATCCCCGTTATCTGGAATTTGTACAACAAGTGCTCGGTTTGATCGAATCATACAATAAAAAATACCGCACTAAAGACGTGATGTTCAATTGCGAAATGATACCGGCAGAGAACGTTGGTGTTAAACACGCCAAATGGGATAAACAGGATGGACTTGTCACTAAACGGAATTGTTACAACAGTTATTTTTATATAGTGGAAGACGAATCGCTAAATATCGTAGACAAATTTCGTCTACATGGTCGCAAGTATATTGAACACCTTACCGGAGGATCGGCCTTACACATGAATCTCGATGAGCATTTAAGCAAGGAACAGTACAAACAGCTTTTACGGGTAGCTATACAGGAAGGTTGTAATTATTTTACATTCAATATTCCGAACACCGTGTGCAACTCTTGTGGACATATTGATAAAAACAACCTATACGAATGTCCCGAATGTAAAAATCACGATCTGGATTACCTCACCCGCATTATCGGGTATATGAAACGGGTTAGTAATTTCTCTGAAAGTCGTCAAAAAGAAGCAGCTCAACGCCATTATGCTACGCTATCACAATTATAATATTGTTTTTCAGGAAGTGCCCGGTGAGATCACACTGGCCATCAACCTAACCAACTGTCCGAACGGTTGCAAGGGGTGTCACAGTTCATATTTACAGGAGAATACAGGAAAAATACTGAATGAAAATGTCATTGAAATCCTTCTGAAAAAGTATGGCGATGCAATTACCTGCATATGTTTTATGGGTGGAGACAGCGATTCGCAAACAGTGGAAAAGCTTTCGTTGTACGTTCGAAATTACTCAGGCTTCAGACTGAAGACCGCCTGGTATTCAGGGAGAGCAGAACTGCCCGAAAGTTGTTCTTTGGACAATTTCAATTTCATCAAACTTGGTCCGTATGTTGAAAATCTCGGCGGATTAGCTTCTCCGACAACCAACCAGCATTTCTACCGGATCGAAAATAGTAATTTAATTGATGAAACACATCATTTTCAAAGAAAGAATATCCGGCAGACACACGCAACAAATAATTAATTCATAAGTAATCAGACACATGACGCAATAACTGAATAATTAAATAAACGAAAGGCAATCAAAATCCTGAGCGAAGGACAATTTACCTTACAAACGGTAAAGAAACTTGTTGCTTTCGGTTATTTTGCTTATTAATCAGGTTCAGACCAAAAAAATCCGCTGCAAAATCTGCAACGGACTTTTTTAGTTTTATTTTTCGACTACCCCCTTACAGGAAAGTTTGAATGAACCTTAATCTTTGAATTTGGCTCCGAGGAATTCTCTGTTCATACGGGCAATATGCGAAATCGAAACGTTTTTCGGACATTCGGCTTCGCAGGCGCCGGTGTTGGTACAGTTACCAAATCCGAGTTCATCCATCTTGGCAATCATCGCCTTGGCACGATGAGCAGCCTCTACCCGTCCTTGTGGGAGGAGTGCAAGCTGACTTACCTTTGCCGAAACGAAAAGCATGGCTGACCCATTCTTGCAGGCAGCAGCACATGCACCGCAACCGATACACGAAGCAGCATCCATGGCTTCGTCAGCATTTACTTTCGAAATAGGAATTGCATTGGCATCGGGAGTTCCGCCGGTATTAATAGATACGTAACCGCCAGCCTGAATGATTTTATCATAAGCGCTACGGTCAACCATCAGGTCTTTGATAACCGGGAATGCTGCCGAACGCCACGGTTCAATGGTAATCGTTTCACCATCGCTGAAGTTGCGCATATGCAACTGACAGGTAGTGATTTCACCATCGGGTCCGTGAGGATGTCCGTTGATATACATACTGCACATACCGCAAATACCTTCGCGGCAATCGTGATCAAATGCGATTGGTTCTTTGTGATCGCCAATCAGTTTTTCGTTGAGGATGTCTATCATTTCGAGGAACGAAGCATCCGTTGATATATTTTCCACTTTATAAGTCTCGAAACTGCCTTTAGCTTTCGGACCGGCCTGACGCCATACTTTTAGAGTGAGATTTAAACTTTTTTCCATTATGTTTGCCCCCTAACCCCCTGAAGGGGGAATTTAGAAGTTAATAAATGATTTATATATATTTTTTTTTGCTCCAAATCTACCTGTGGTAGTCAACTCCCTTTTCATGGAGTTTGATGGGGCAGCTTTTTACGCTTTGTAATTACGTTGCTGACGAACAATAAATTCGTAATCAAGCGGTTCTTTGACCAGTTCTGGTTCCTGGCCTTCACCTTTGTATTTCCAGCAAGATACATACGCAAATTTATCGTCGTCGCGAAGAGCTTCGCCCTCCGGTGTCTGATATTCTTCGCGGAAGTGACCACCGCAGGACTCTTCGCGCAGCAGTGCATCGCGTGCCATCAGATCGCCTGTTTCAATAAAGTCGGCCAAACGCAGCGCTTTTTCAAGCTCAACATTCAGATTGTCTGCATTTCCGGGAACATACACATTTGTCCAGAAGTCTTTTCTGACCTGGGCAATTTTCTCCAGACCTATTTTTAGTCCTTCGGCAGTACGTCCCATACCAACATAATCCCACATGATAAGACCCAATTCACGGTGAAGATGATCTACCGAGTATTTGCCCTGAATGCTCATAATTTTATTAATTCTGTCATTGATAGCTTTCTCTGCTTCATCAAATTCCTTGCTGTCGGTGCTGATACGCGGAACGCGAATCTGATCGGCGAGGTAATTCTGAATGGTGTACGGAAGCACGAAATATCCGTCGGCCAATCCCTGCATGAGTGCGGAAGCTCCCAGTCGGTTAGCTCCGTGATCGGAGAAATTCGCTTCGCCGATGCAGAACAATCCTTTAACCGATGTCTGGAGTTCATAATCCACCCAGATACCGCCCATGGTGTAATGAATGGCAGGATAAATCATCATCGGGGTTTTATATGGATTATCGTCAACGATTTTTTCGTACATCTGGAATAAGTTACCGTAACGGGCACGAACAACATTCTCGCCCAAGCGGTCGATGGCTTCCGAGAAATCAAGATAAACAGCCAGTCCGGTGTTTCCTACGCCAAATCCGGCATCGCAGCGTTCTTTTGCAGCACGTGAAGCAACGTCACGCGGTACGAGGTTACCGAAAGCCGGGTAGCGGCGTTCCAGGTAGTAATCGCGGTCTTCTTCCTTGAGGTCGGTTGGTTTAAGTCTGCCTGCGCGGATAGCTTCAGCATCTTCTTTTTTCTTTGGTACCCAGATACGACCGTCGTTACGCAACGATTCAGACATCAGCGTCAGCTTTGACTGATAATCGCCATGAACAGGAATACAAGTCGGGTGAATCTGAGCAAATGCCGGATTAGCAAAGTATGCTCCTTTCTTATACATCTGAATAGCAGCTGATCCGTTCGAAGCCATTGCATTGGTCGAAAGGAAGAATGTATTACCGTATCCACCGGTACCTACCACAACTGCATGTGCAAAGAAACGTTCCACTTTACCGGTTACCAGATTGCGGGCAATGATGCCACGTGCACGTCCGTCGATAATCACAACGTCAAGCATTTCGTAACGAGCATAAAGTTTTACGGTTCCTTTTCCAACCTGACGGCTCAGCGCGGAGTAAGCTCCCAGCAGGAGTTGCTGTCCGGTCTGACCTTTGGCGTAGAATGTACGCGAAACCTGTGCACCTCCAAACGAACGGTTGTCGAGCAAACCTCCGTAATCACGTGCAAAAGGTACACCCTGAGCCACACACTGGTCGATAATATTGTTTGATACTTCGGCGAGGCGGTACACGTTAGCTTCACGTGCACGGTAGTCGCCCCCTTTGATTGTATCGTAGAACAAACGGTAAACAGAGTCACCGTCGTTTTGATAATTTTTTGCAGCATTGATACCACCCTGAGCAGCAATGGAGTGCGCACGGCGGGGTGAATCCTGAATACAGAAATTCAATACGTTGAAGCCCAGCTCGGCGAGCGAGGCTGCTGCTGAAGCTCCGGCCAAACCTGTTCCTACAACGATAATATCCAATCGGCGTTTGTTCGCCGGATTAACAAGTTTCTGATGGGCTTTGTAATTGCTCCATTTTTCAGCCAACGGTCCTTCAGGAATTTTAGCATCCTGTCTTGTCAGTATATTTTCCACTTTCGTGGTTTCTTCTTTATTTGCCATAATCTTTAGAATAAATTAATCGGTTACACAATTACATTGGGCGAAATCCGAAAAGGAAAAGCACCGGAATAGCTATAAATAACAAAATGATGAAGGTCGAATAAATGTTAGCAAAACATTTCAGGCGGGGCAACCAGGTCTTGTTATTCAAACCGATTGACTGTAATGCGCTCCAAACACCGTGAGTAAGGTGAAACCACAACGCTGCCAACCATACAATGTAAAGAACACAATACAATGGCTGACTGAATAATTGAATGATGAAAGCTGTTCCGTCGGCAGGATGAAAATCGCCTGTAGGAACACCGGACAACTCAGCATACTGCATTTTATACCAGAACTGGAAAAGGTGCAGTGCCATAAAACCAAAAATGACACCTCCCAATATCAACATATTCTTTGATGCCCATTTTACACCTTCCTGACGTTTTGTTACAGCATATCTGTTTGTTCCGCGTGCTTTGTAATTGAGGATTGAAAGATAAAGCGCATAAATAATATGCACCACAAATCCAGCCGCAAGCACCATTGAACCTACCACTGCATACCAGTTAGCACCTAAAAATTCGCAAACTGCATTGTAGGCCTCACCACTGAACAGCACCGTAACATTCATAATACTGTGAAAAGTCAAAAACAGTATGAGAAAAATTCCCGATACACTCATGATGACTTTTCGCCCAATAGAAGAATCGATTAACCACATAGATTTTCTGTTTTTTTGTTTGAAATATAGTTAGTATTTAATTAAATTCGAGATCAAATAATAATTTTCCCGGAAAGTTATTATTCCATAAAAGTCAGGCTTTCAGGAAAAGATAATGAACATTACCTAAATTGGGGACAAAATTACTCATTTGACCTTGATTAAAAAAATAATTACGGAAATAATTCCTTAATTTAGTGTAGTTATTATTATCTTTGTTACATAATACTTTTGTTATGAAATTCACACCTGAAACCTACAAGCTTCCCGATAAGCCCATGACACCCTTCATCGACACCGATGAAATAGAGGGATATCTGAACAACACGATTCCTTCCAGAGAACGTGTGCGGGAGGTGATTGCCAAGTCACTGTCAAAGAAACGGCTGAACCTGGAGGAAACAGCTGTGTTGATCAACGTCACCGGTTCAGAACTTATTCAGGAAATAAAAGAAGGCGCCAAACAACTGAAAAAGAACATCTACGGCAACCGCATTGTGCTTTTTGCACCACTCTACGTGGGCAATAAATGTTCGAATAACTGCACTTACTGCGGTTTCAGAGCATCAAATACTGCGGAAGTGCGCAAAACACTATCGGATGAAGAGTTAGTCAAAGAAATTGAAGCGCTGGAAGATAACGGGCAGAAACGGCTTATCTTGGTTTATGGCGAACATACTCAATACGATGCGGAATACATAGCACACACAGTAGAAGTGGCTTACAGCGTGAAAAAAGGAAATGGTGAAATTCGCCGGGTAAATATCAATGCCGCGCCAATGGAAATTGAAGGTTTCCGGACGGTGAAAGCAGCTGGCATCGGCACTTTTCAGATTTTCCAGGAAACCTACCACCGCGAGGCATACAAAACCTATCACCTGCGTGGCAAAAAAGCAGATTTCGATTACCGACTCACTTCGCTCGACAGGGCGCAGGAAGCCGGTATCGATGATATAGGCATCGGGGCGCTGTTCGGACTGTACGATTGGCGCTTCGAGGTAATGGGGCTGGTGCGCCATACCAACCACCTGGAAGCCTGTTACAATGTAGGTCCGCATACCATTTCCTTTCCACGCGTAAAAGACGCATCCATGCTCGATATGGGCGATACGTATTTTGTTTCCGATGAAGATTTCTCCCGCCTGGTGGCAATTTTGCGCCTGGCAGTTCCCTACACGGGGATGATACTCACCGCCCGAGAACCGGCAGCGCTGCGTAACGAACTGATCCAGTACGGCGTTTCGCAAATTGACGGCGGAACAAAAATTGAAATAGGGAGTTATGCTGAAACCCAGAATACCAAACAGGATCTGAACAGAGGTCAGTTCAGAATTGGCGACGACCGCTCGCTGAATGAAGTCATTGAGGAATTACTGTCACAAGACATGATTCCATCGTTTTGCACGGCTTGCTACCGGCTGGGTCGCACCGGTGAGCATTTTATGGAGTTTTCTGTTCCCGGATTTATCAAACGCTACTGCACCCCAAACGCCATCCTCACGCTGACAGAATATCTGGTGGATTATGCCCCGAAAACAACAGCAGAGAAAGGATGGAAAGTGATTGAAGAGAACATCCTGACACTGGATGAAACAATGCAGAAACAAGTGCGTGAACGAATTGAAAAAATTAAGGGAGGAGAAAGGGATTTGTATTTTTAAGAGCTCACCTAATCACTTATAGGGGAATATTATAACCAAAATTTCCATGAATAATTCAACTATAAATAACAACTTTACAAAAGGTTCCTTCAAGAGGGAATTTAGAGGAGCTTTTATCGGTATTTTCGGTCGTCGAAACACCGGTAAAAGTTCGCTGATCAATCTGTTGACGGGGCAGGATATTGCTATCGTTTCTGATAAACCCGGTACTACCACCGATCCGGTAAGCAAATCGGTGGAGATATTTGGCATTGGCCCCGTAGTTTTAATTGATACTGCCGGAATTGATGATTCGGGCGAACTGGGCGAAAAACGGATAAAGAAATCGAAAGAAGCCATTAAAAAGGTCGATTGCGCCATCCTGCTGATTGCTGAAAATGTGTTTGATACGTTCGAAACAGATTTAATAAAACTATTTGAAATGTTTGATGTGCCTTATCTGATTGTGCATAACAAAAGTGATATTTCGCCATTAAATAATGATACTATCGCTGAAATAAAAAGTCATTCATCTTCGGAAATACTGGATTTCAGCACACTGAACGATGAGAAGAAAGAAGCGCTTATTTCATTGATAAAAAACACTATCCCGACTACCTCCTACCAAAAGCCATCGTTGCTCGGCGACCTGGTACAACCGAAAGATGCTGTTTTGCTCATAACACCTATTGACAGTGAAGCGCCCGATGGCAGGATGATTTTACCGCAAAATATGGCCATCCGCGATGTTCTTGACAATAACTGCATCGGCGTGGTGGTGAAAGAAACCGAACTGGAAGATTTTTTCAAACTCGGCATCGAACCAGCTCTTGCTATAACTGACAGTCAGGCTTTTAAGTATGTGTCATCGATTGTTCCCGCAACTGTTCCGCTAACCAGTTTCAGCATCGTTTTTGCACGTCTGAAAGGTGATTTTAACAAGTATATGGAAGGAACACCAAACATTTCAAAACTTAAAGACGGCGACCGTGTTTTAATCCTTGAAAGCTGTACGCATCAGGTCAGTTGCGATGATATCGGGCGGGTAAAAATTCCTGAACTGCTGCAAGAGTTTACGGGCAAACAGCTTCATTTTGATTTTATTTCAGGACTTTCGGAACTAACAAACCAGGTTGAAAAATACAGTCTGGTTATTCAGTGCGGCGGTTGTATGGTGACCCGCAAGCAGCTCCTCAACCGACTGAAACCATTTACCGAAGCCGGAATTCCGGTAACTAACTACGGCATGACTCTGGCGTATGTGAACGGAATCTTCGAACGGGCTACGGCATCATTTTTGTAGTAAATTTGCCAAAATAAAGCTTAAAAAATATGAGAACTCTTATTCTTGCTTTCCTTCTTTGTATAAGCAGCTATGTATGCGCCCAAACAGTTGATATTGATATATTTGGAAATATCCAGATTAATAACACCATAAATGATAACTGTGACGGTCAGAAAAAAGTGATTAAGAAAGATATTTTCGGAAATGTAGTCATTGAAGAAAATAACGGTAAGAAAGTTACTGTCATTAAAAAAGACATTTTTGGAAATACAATTGTTGAGGATGGTTCAGGAAGAACTATCAATGTATTTAAAACCGATATTTTCGGAAATCAGGTTATAGAAGACGGTCAGGGCAATACTGTTGGAAAAATCAAAAAAGACATATTTGGAAACACAATTATGGAAGATGGTCATGGTTTTACTACATTAAAAATTGAAAAAGATATATTTGGCGATACCATTATCTCAGATGGCAGCGGACACAAGATCAGAAAGATAAAAAGAGATATATTTGGTGACAGGATTATTGAAAACGAAAACGGCAAAACAATAATCAGGTTAAAAAAAGACATACTGGGTAATTATATTGCTGAAGATGAAACCGGTTTCAAAATAAGAACTTTAAAGAAAGATATTTTTAATAATTATCAAATTGAAGATAAATACGGACAAACAATATTTGACATAAAGAAGGACATTTTTGGAAAAATATCAGTAACTGATCAAAACAACAAAGTAGTAAAAGAGATTTCAAAAGACATATTCAATGATATTATTTACCAGGACAGAGTTTGCAATAAACATAATATAGATGCTTATCTTATTGATTTTGCTATACAACAAATCGGGATCTGATAAATTATGTCTGTAACAACACTTTTACATAAATCTCAATTTTCGAAACCAGATATTGTCCGGCTTCTTTCTGCTGCCGGAGAAAACGAAAAATTGTTGTTTGATTTTTCGTCCGAAATAAAGCAGGTGAATGTGAGCAATACCGTTTATTTGCGTGGTTTGATTGAGCTTTCAAACATCTGCGAAAAAGATTGTTACTATTGTGGTATCCGAAAATCCAATGAAAAAGTCCACCGCTACACAGTGAGCGAAGAAGAAACGCTGGAAACCATCCGGTACGCTTATGAAAAAGGCTACGGCTCGGTAGCAATACAGTCGGGCGAAGTTCAGAGCAAGGCTTTCACCGAGAAAATCAACCGCATTTTAAGGAAAGCGATGGAAATGAGTAACGGCGAATTGGGCATTACCCTCTCCTGCGGCGAACAAACCGAAGAAACTTACCGCCGATGGTTCGAGAGCGGTGCGAAACGCTATCTACTTCGCATCGAAACTTCCAGTCCGGAATTGTACCGTAAATTGCACCCTGAAGACAAAAAACATTGTTTTGAAAAACGATTGGAAGCACTGAAAACGCTAAAATCCATTGGTTACCAGACCGGAACGGGTGTGATGATCGGACTTCCTTTTCAAACTGTTGAAGATTTGGCGGACGACCTGCTGTTTATGCGGGATTTCGATATCGTAATGTGTGGCATGGGATCGTACATTGAACATCACGAAACGCCTTTGTATCGGTACCACGATCAACTGCTGTCCCTGAATGAGCGACTGGAAATGAGTTTGAAAATGGTGGCGGTTTTGCGGATTATGATGCCTGATATCAATATTGCTGCCACTACCGCTCTGCAAACCATTGAAAAAAACGCCCGCATAAAAGCCATCAAAATCGGTGCCAACGTACTGATGCCCAATATCACGCCCCACCGTTACCGCGACGATTACTTCCTCTACGAAAACAAGCCCGTTTCCACTCAAAGCGATGAAGATGATCTGGAAAATCTGGATAAATCACTGCAAGCCATAGGACACCGGATCGGGTACGGCGTGCAGGGAAACTCGTTACATTTTATAAGCCCCCCAACCCGCTGAGTGGTAAAAATGTGTTGAATAATCAGGATTATCCGGATTTCATAACATCATCAAGTTGTCTGATCTACCACGAAAAAAAACGAGGTAAACTTGTGAAAATCTACCCCGTTGATGACTGAAAATGAGTTTTTATTTATATTCATCCAGAATATTCCGAACTTTATCCGGCGAGACGCGTCCGAATACTTTCTCGCCCACCATCACCACCGGTGCCAGTCCGCAGGCGCCCACGCAGCGCAGGCAGTTGATGGAGAAACGCCCGTCTTCGGTAGTTTCGCCCACTTTGATATTCAATTCCTTTTTGAATTCATCGAGCACTTTTTCGGCTCCGCGGACGTAACAGGCCGTTCCCATGCAAATCGAGATCGGGTAATCACCTTTCGGAAGCATGGAGAAATAGGAATAGAACGTTACAACGCCGTAAACATGGGCAGCTGATACTCCAAGATTGTGCGCAATCAATTCCTGCACCTCAGCCGGAAGGTAGCCAAACGTGTCCTGAGTCTGGTGAAGAACATTGATTAGTTCACCCGGTTCATTGTCAAAACGGGCGCATATTTCATTGATCAGGCTGATTTTTTCGTCCGATAACCTGATTTTTATATTTACTTTTTCCTTATCGGGAGCCATTACCGGAATAGCTGTTTTATTTTCGCAACTACTATTTTCTAAGGCCATATCTTTATTATTTACTATGAATAAACTATGAAAAATTAATCCAGAACAGATACTTCCTCACTCTTATCGAAATAATGAGTATGAAGTAATTCGTGTGCTTTCGGGCTTCCCGGCTCTCCCAGAAATTCGTCGTAAATCCGGACAATCTGCGGATTTTCATGCGATTTCCGTAATGTTTTACGTTCGTCTTCAGTGTAGAGAGCCCGCGCTCTCTTTCTCAGAATATCGCTTTGTCCGTGGTGGTACGGTTGCCCGCCGCCACCGATACAGCCGCCGGGGCAAGCCATAATTTCAATGGCATGATAGGTTGATTTTCCTTCGCGCACTTCGTTGAGTAGTTTGCGGGCATTTCCCAATCCATGAGCGATGCCGATATTCAGTTTCAGCCCATCGAAATCAACGGTTGCTGAGCGAATACCTTCCAGACCGCGGAGTTCGGTAAATTCCAGTCGTTCCAGCGGTTTTCCGGTATAAATTTCATAAGCTGTGCGACAGGCAGCTTCAATCACGCCTCCGGTTGTGCCAAAAATAACACCTGCGCCGGTCGATTCACCAAGAGGATTGTCAAAACCTTCGGAAGGAAGATCCATGAAGTCGATGTTGGATTGCTGGATAAAGTGTGCCAGTTCGCGGGTGGACATGGAGAAATCGACGTCCGGATTGCCGTTGACCTTAAACTCATCGCGCTGACATTCGTATTTCTTAGCCAGACACGGCATGACGGAAACGACAACTATATCTTTTCTGTTTACTCCTATCTTTTCGGCAAAATAGGTTTTTGCAACAGCTCCGAACATCTGCTGTGGAGATTTTGCGGTTGAAGGCACATCAAGCATATCGGGGAAATTGTGTTCAAAGAAATTGACCCAGCCGGGACAACAGGAAGTCAGAATGGGTAATTTCACCGTTTTATCGCCATTCAAATGCCTTTTCAAGCGGCAAAGCAGCTCGGTTCCCTCTTCCATGATGGTGAGGTCGGCAGCAAAATCGGTATCGAAGACGTATTTGAAGCCCAACCGGCGTAATGCTGCTACCATTTTGCCCGTAACCAGCGTTCCGGGTGGTAATCCGAAGGCTTCGCCCAGCGCGGCACGCACAGCAGGAGCCGTTTGAACGATCACCGTTTTTGACTTGTCGGACAACACGCGCAGAATTTCGTTGGTGTGATCCACTTCGGTCAGAGCACCTGTCGGGCAAACCGAAACACACTGTCCGCAATAGGTACAGGGAGAATGAACCAAATCCATTTCGAATGCAGGCGCCACCACCGACATAAACCCGCGGTTCACAGCCGATAAAGCTCCGACTGTCTGAACTTTGTTGCACATCATTTCGCAGCGGCGGCACATAATACATTTATCCACATCGCGGATGATGGAGGGTGAGGTATCTTTCCGGTAAGTGGATTTTTCGCCCTGATAGGGAATGTCACGAATACCAAACTTCTGAGCAAGGTGTTGCAGTTCGCATTCGCCCGATTTTGCACACACGAGGCAATCGAACGGGTGATCGGAAACGATTAGTTTCAGCACCGTTTTGCGGGCATTTAGTACCCGGGTGTTGTGGGTAT
>Ga0316605_10000897_pt1 | contig 18275 bp, 18 predicted proteins | sample OWC_soil_day20_n_FD_207666 | JGI IMG/M metagenome (GOLD analysis project Ga0316605, IMG submission 207666) | Wetland soil microbial communities from Old Woman Creek delta, Ohio, United States - OWC_soil_day20_noCT | ecosystem: Environmental > Terrestrial > Soil > Wetlands | place: USA: Ohio...
GATCAAGTCGCAGGTGCTTTGGGTGGTGGTGCGTCCGAAGGTGGCAATTCCTCCCTCGCCATGGTCATGCAATTGGTCAACAACCCCAAGATTGGTGGGATTGGCGGATTGGTTGGCAAGCTCCAGCAGGGTGGGCTTTCAGAAGTGGTTGGTTCCTGGGTTTCCACCGGCGAAAATCTTCCCGTTTCTGCCGATCAACTGAGCGGCGCACTTGGCTCAGATACGATTGCCAGCCTCGCCAACAGCATGGGCGTCAGTAACGAAGAGGCCTCCGGCAGCCTTGCCGAACTGTTGCCGCAAGTCGTCGATAAATTGACGCCGGATGGCCAGGTTCCTGAAGGCGACCTGATGTCGCAGGGTCTTGATATGCTCAAGGGTAAGTTCTTCGGGCAGTAGGCCGCAATGCGCTTTATGGTCTAGCGGTGCCGGTATAATCGCGCCCGAATTTACGCGAGATGACTGATGCCGCTGACCGTTGATGATTTTGATTTTCCCCTGCCGCCTGAATTGATTGCCCAGCACCCGGCGCCTGAGCGTACGGGCAGCCGGCTGTTGCATGTCGATGGCGGGCGGCTGATCGACCGGCGTTTTGCCGATCTGCCTGGATTGCTGGCGGAAGGCGATCTGCTCGTTTTCAACGATACCCGCGTCATAAAGGCGCGTTTGTTCGGGCGCAAGGCCAGCGGCGGCGCGGTCGAGGTGTTGATTGAACGCATTGTCGACAGCCGCCATGCGCTGGCACAGGTGCGGGCCAGCAAGTCGCCCAAGCCGGGCTCGCGGCTTTTTCTGGAAGAGGCTTTCGAAGTCACAGTCGGCGAGCGTACCGGCGAATTCTTCCAGCTTGAACTGGCAGGCGAGGGCGATTTCTGGCAACTGGCCGAAGCCCATGGCCGTCTGCCCTTGCCGCCCTACATTACGCACGCTGCCGAAATAGTCGATGAAACCCGTTATCAGACGGTCTATGCCCGTCAACTCGGTGCCGTCGCGGCGCCGACTGCCGGCCTGCATTTCGACGACGGACTGCTGGATGCGCTGCAGCGCCAAGGAGTGCGGACTGCTTTTCTAACCCTGCATGTCGGCGCCGGAACCTTTCAGCCGGTGCGCGTGCATCAGCTCAATGAACACCGTATGCACAGCGAGCATTTCGATATTCCGGCCGCTACAGCACAATCCATTGCCGAAACGCGCGCTGCTGGTGGACGGGTTGTTGCGGTCGGCACTACCAGCCTGCGGGCGCTGGAATCGGCTGCCGATAAAGCGGGCGGAGTACTTTCCGGCGCGGCGGAGACGGCTATTTTCATCACGCCCGGCTATCACTTCAAGGTGGTGGATCGCCTGCTCACCAATTTCCATCTGCCGCGCTCGACCCTACTCATGCTGGTTTCCGCCTTTGCCGGGCTGGAAAACATTCGTGCCGCCTACGCGCATGCCGTGGCCGAACGCTATCGTTTTTTCAGTTACGGCGATGCCATGTTGCTGGAGAAAAACGAAAGATAGAACGCACTTGACGGCATGAAATCATTTTCATATATTTGGAAACATGGAAAATACAGAAGCCGTCAATGCCCTTGCCGCTCTGGCGCAGGAAAGCCGCCTTGCCGTCTTTCGCCTGTTGGTGCGCCACGTCCCGACCGGGTTGACGGTCGGTGTCATCGGCGAACGGCTTGATCTGCCGGCGCCGACGCTATCTTTTCATCTCAAAACCCTGGCGCAGGCCGGTTTGGTCAGGGCGGTGCAAGAGGGACGGTTTGTGCGCTATCACGCTGAAATGGATCGCATCAATACGCTCATCTCTTTTCTTACCGACCAGTGTTGTGGCGGCAATCCGCAGCAGTGCCTCTCGGACAAAAGCCAATGACAGTCAATGTTCTGGTGCTCTGTACCGGCAATTCCGCTCGTTCGATTCTGGGCGAGGCGTTGTTCAATCATCTCGGGAATGGCCACATCCGAGCTTTTTCTGCCGGCAGCCAGCCGAGCGGCAGGGTGAATCCGGTAGCGCTTGAAACCCTCGAAAAGCACGGCATCCCCTTGCCGGAAGCGCGCAGCAAATCATGGGAAGAATTTGCCACGCCCAATGCGCCGAAGATCGATTTCATCTTCACGGTTTGCGCCAGCGCCGCCGGTGAAACCTGCCCGATCTGGCCCGGCCATCCGACGACAGCTCATTGGGGCATTGCCGATCCGGCCCATGTTGAACCGCTGGAAGCACGCCGTGCTGCTTTCGAAACCGCCTACAAACAACTAGAAACGCGTATTCGCGCCTTTCTCGCCCTGCCGCTGGAAACCATGTCGGCAAAAGACATCAAGACCGCTGCTCAGTTGATCCACGAAGCGGTGGGCTGATTTTTGGAGTCTCAATATTTCCGTCATTCCGGCGCAGGCCGGAATCCAGAAAAATCAACGAACTTGACACCGGCCGTCGCCGGTGTGACGAATGTTTAGAGCTGACCTTTATATATAGACCGAGGAAAACCATGTCCGAACATCTCTCCCAAAAACTCTCCTTCCTCGATCGCTGGCTGACCTTCTGGATATTTGCCGCCATGGCGCTGGGGGTCGGGCTGGGTTACTTTGTGCCGGGAACCGAAAGCTTCATCAACCAGTTCCAGGTTGGCACCACCAATATCCCCATCGCCATTGGCCTGATCCTGATGATGTACCCGCCCTTTGCCAAGGTGAAATACGAAGAAATGCCGCAAGTCTTCCGCAACGGGCGCATTCTCGGAATCTCGCTGCTGCAGAACTGGGTCATCGGGCCGATCCTGATGTTTGCACTGGCCATCCTCTTTCTGGCGGACAAGCCAGACTACATGGTCGGCCTGATCATGATCGGCTTGGCCCGCTGCATCGCCATGGTCATCGTCTGGAACGAACTGGCCAAGGGCAATACTGAATACGCTGCCGGGCTGGTCGCCTTCAACAGCATTTTCCAGGTGCTGTTCTACAGTGTGTTTGCCTGGTTTTTCATCACTGTGCTGCCGCCGCTGTTCGGGCTATCCGGCAGCGTGGTCAATATCAGCATCGGGCAGATCGCCGAGAGCGTTTTCATCTACCTGGGCATTCCCTGTATTGCCGGCGCGCTGACGCGGCTGATCGGTGTCCGCATCATGGGCGTCGAGCGCTACCACAAGGAAGTCGTGCCGCGCATCGGGCCGATCACGCTGATTTCCCTGCTATTCACCATCGTCGTCATGTTCAGCCTCAAGGGCAAGTTGATCGTCCAATTGCCGCTGGATGTGGTGCGCATTGCTATCCCGCTGCTGATTTACTTTGTCGTGATGTTCCTGGTTTCGTTCTGGATGGGCAAAAAGGCCGGCGCCGATTACAGCAAAACCACGACCCTAGCTTTCACTGCCGCCAGCAATAATTTCGAACTGGCGATTGCTGTTGCCGTCGCCGTCTTCGGCATCAATTCCGGCGCTGCCTTTGCCGCAGTGATCGGGCCGCTGGTTGAAGTGCCGGTGATGATTGGTCTGGTCCACGTTGCTTTCTGGTTCCAGCGCCGCTGGTTTGCCCAGGAATGAGCCTGCCCTGCCTGATGAATGCCTGGGCGGCACACGAAGCCGAGTTGCTCGGCTTTCTGCGCCATCATTCCGGCCATTCCGACGATGCGGAGGAATTGCTGCAGGAAATCTTCATCAAGGCGCTGCGCCAAGGCAAAAAGTTTTGCTCGGTGGCCAATCCGCGCGCCTGGCTGTTTCAGGTGGCGCGTAACACGCTGATTGACCACCATCGCCAGAAACGGGAGTCTCTGCCGCTGGATGAAGAAATCCTGCACCCGGAAAAAGAAACCCTCCCCGCAGTCGACGCGCTCAGTCAATGCCTGCCGCGCGTACTTGAAGAATTGCCCGAAGCAGATCGTCTGGCCATCGTCCTTTGCGACATTGATGGTCGTCCGCAGCAGGAACTGGCCGACCAACTTGGCGTTTCGCTCTCTGGCGCCAAGTCGCGACTACAGCGTGCGCGTCTGCGTTTGCGCCAGAAACTGGAAACCGCCTGCAAGGTGCGGCTCGACGCCAAGGGCGCGGTCTGCTGTTTTACGCCGCGTTCGCCGGCGCCAGAATAATGGCGGTGCGAACTGATTAGCCGAGATTGTAAAAGTCGATGTCAGTAATGTTCAGTTCTGGATCAGTCGCCTGAAAAAAACGGGCCAGTGTTTCACGTAGTTCGCTCTTGCGGCTTTCTGGCAAAGCATCTAAGAACTTGTACTGTTCAGTTGGCGAATCAATCTGGCAGACATGTTCCAGCGTGATCGCCATGCAACCGATTTCCGGTGCATCAGCTATCCGGAAAACCGATTTGCCGAGTACGCCAGCAATCTCTGAAAGCCCGCAGCGAAGAAGTTCTTCGCGAAGCATAAAGACTTCTGCGGGGGGCACGATTCTGGTTTTCAAGATTATTTTTCCGGGTTGTCAGGTCAGGTTTGGCCGGCAGCGAAAATCATTGTTTGAGCAGAGGGTCAGAACGAAAGAATTTTGTCACTCCCTGCGACCCACTCTGCCAGTTCCGGCATGGTCGATTTCTCGGCCCCGTCGAAATAAGGCTGGTTTTTGTAAATGCCGCAACGGGCCATACAGGTGCCGCAAACCTTGACAGTAACGCCACGGGCAATCAGCGCCCTCAACATCTGCGCCAGATCCTGGTCGTAGCCCTCGGGCGGGCGGCAGACTTCGCGCGCCATATCAACCGCGTCGTTCATCAGGAACAGGCGAACCTCATGGCCTTGATCCAGCAAGGTTCCGGCCAAACGCAGGCCGTTCCAGGTGACGTCAGTGTTGTCGTAGGGTTCGCGGTTGAAAATCAGCAAGCTCTTCATGTTTGGTTCTCCGTCGTGAGGCATTGGATTGCCTGAATTCAATCAGCCGGCACAGGAAGTCTCGACCGGTAGCCCGCTGGCTCGCCAGTCGCTCATGCCGCCGATAAACTTGGCGGCCGAAAATCCCTTGGCGCGCAGTAGCTTGACCGCTTCGTCCGACATCAGACAAAACGGGCCGCGACAGTAAGCGACGATGGGGAAATCGGCTGGCAATTCGGCCAGATGCCGCTCCAGTTCAGCGAGCGGCATGGAGCGCGCAAAGGGGAAATGCCCGGCCGCGTATTCGCTGCCCGGACGCACGTCGATCACCACCACATCGCCGTCGCGTGCACGACGCAACAAGCCTTCACGGCTTTCGGCATAGAGACAGTCCGGCTCCTGGCTCATCTGTTCCATCGCTAGGCGCAATTCGACCAGATGCGCCTCGGCTGTTTCCCGCAGGGACTGCCAAAGTTGCGCCACATCCGGCCCGCTCAGGCGGTAATGGATATATTTGCCATCGCGCCGGGTTTCAACCAGACGCGCTTCGCGCAAGCTGCGCAAATGGGCACTGGCCAGGCGCACATCAATTCTGGCCTGCTCGGCCAGGGTTTCGACCGGCTTTTCGCCCTGCATCAGCAGTTCCAAAATCTCCAGCCTTTTGGGACTAGAGACGGCCTTGCCGATCCGCGCAACGTATTCGTAAAGAAGATTTTGCATTTTCTGCCCCTTGATGTAACATCATACTAACGTTCGTTGGTATGTAAGTCAATTCCTGCGTGTGCCAACAGCTTTTGATTTCTCATCATCACAGGAGGCCAAGATGTCTGAAACCCTGCAACTGGTTTGTCCCCACTGCAATACCCTCAATCGTGCCGAAGCCAGCCGCCTGAGCGAAGGGCCGATTTGCGGCAAATGCAAGCAGCCCATGTTTAGTGGCAAGCCGCTGGAGCTGACGACGGCAAATTTCGAACGCCAGGTGACGCAATCCGACCTGCCGGTGCTGGTTGATTTCTGGGCGCCCTGGTGTGCGCCGTGTCGCACGATGACGCCCGTGATTGCGCAGGCCGCCCAGGAACTGCAATTCAAGCTGCGAATTGCCAAACTCGATACCGAAGCCGAAGGTGCGCTGGCCAGCAAATTTGGCATCCGCAGCATTCCCACCTTGGCCGTCTTCGATCATGGCCGCGAAATCGCCCGGCAAAGCGGCGCGGTCAATTACGCCGGATTGGAGACATGGTTACAATCGGTTTTGCCGGGGCTTGGACAGAACGGATAGGCCTGTGCCGGACGGGTCGGAAGCAAAAAAACCTCAACGCAGAGAAAGGGAGGGCGCCGAGTGCCGCAGAGGAACACACTCTGCGTGTTTGTGTTGAAGTATTTGGGGCTGTAATCAGCGCTTGAAAATTTATTGTGACAATCTGCCAGCGAAGTAACGACTGAGCTAATCCATTTCAGTCGGCCAGAAGATGTTGGTGAGTTTGTTGCCCCAAATCGGCCATTAGGTGTCATCAATATGCCGAAACGTTTATGCTTAACCATTGCGCCGATGTGTGAGGAGTGAATCAATGGCAACAAAACTTTCGCTCGACTTTCAAATGAATTTCGACGTAAGTGCAGCCTTTTCGAGAGGCTGCGGAATGACCAAAATCATCCCCTTTGCAAATGGCAGGGCAGTCGCCTTTGGTTGGGGAACTCATTCGGGGAACTACCAGGAGGGGCCGCATCAATATTGGTTGGCTGAGATTGGCCGGGAAGGGGCATCTGAACGGATTCTGCCGGTCGAGATGACGCACCGCACGAACGGGCTAATGGCACCGCTCACTGGGAAGCACTACCTGCAAGCTTTCAAGTTCGGGGAGCAATTCGGATTGCTGCTGTCGACCGAAGCCGTGTTGCTGTTTTCAAGCATCCATGACGAACCAGTCACCATCCCTATCGAAAACCACTTTTCGATGCTTGGCGAACCCAGGCATCATTCCCATTTACACGACAGTTATTTCGCTCCGACCCACTGTGGCAATGCCAGCGGCTGTCTGGTCCCAGTCGTCCTCTCCGCGCCAACCGAGGGTGCTGGCAGCGGTCGTCACGCCTGTTTGCTCGAAATCGACCAAGTTGCGGGACGTGCGCGATGGTTGCACACGCTACCGGACGGCACGCCGCACACGACGGTGATTGATGACTATGTGCCTTCCCACACTGGCTCCCAAGCTCCGGGAGGCATCAGGCTCGATAGCACGGGCCATCTAGTCTACGACCTGCCACCGCTAGTCTACGACTGTGCATGGGTCGATAACCACTGGTACCTTTACGTCGCCGGCTATAACAAGAATTACATTCGATTTGGAATCCCGCTCGGCGTTCTTTCCCGCAATTTAGTCGACCTAAGCATTCTCGAGTCGGTATTTAAAGCGCAGGAACAGAGCTTCGGGCATATTTGTGCGTCGCTTGACCGCCTTATAGTCTCTCCGTTACGCGCCAATGGCCCACACAAAGGGAAGCAGACAGTCTTCACGTTCGATGACCGCGAGGAACACTCCTTGACCCCGCCTCGCGGATATACCAAATACCATGTACAGGAATATTTCTCCGGCTACTATTGGCTCACGCCTGAGGAACTGAACTACAACCGTATGCCAGTGAAGATCGTGGCATGCAAATAGCTGCTGATAGGCATCTGCCCCTTAAAGCTACGTCTGCTTTCCACCGGCTCAGTACCTCATTAGGATTGAACGGAAACTCAGTCCGAAAACTTTTGCTTGTGCGGGAGATTGTATGAACGATATTACGGTTGACGTCGCCATCATTGGCGCAGGTACTGCCGGGCTTTACGCTCTGCGTGAGGTGCGGCGCGCCAAAAAGAGTTTTGTTCTCATCGACCACGGGCCGTTGGGAACGACCTGCGCCCGTGTTGGCTGCATGCCTTCCAAGGTGGCCTTGCATAGCGCCGAACTGTGGCGGTCACGGCAATATTTTCCGGATGTGGGCGTCAGCGATAGTGAGCATTTGTCGCTGGATATTGACCTTGCTTGGGCGAACTTGCGGGAGCAGCGCGACCGTTTTGCCGGCGGTGCGGCGCAGGGCGCCATCCGTGCCGGTGGCGAAAATCTGCTGATGGGCAGCGCCCGTTTTCTCGAACCGGGTGTACTTGAAGTGGCCACGGAAAGCGGCCGTAAAATTATCCGTGCCGGGGCGGTGGTCGTGGCTACCGGTTCGCTGCCAGTGGTGCCGAAATGGCTTGCGGGGCTGGGCGAGCGCGTTATCACTACCGAGCAGTTGTTTGAACTGGAAACGCTGCCCAAATCGCTGGCGGTTCTGGGCTTGGGCGCCATCGGTCTGGAAATGGGTCTGGCCTTGTCGCGCCTCGGTGTCAAGGTGATTGGCGCCGAGTTGGCGGCGGCACCGGCTGGCATCAGCGACCCGGAAATTGCGGCCAGCGTGATCGCTCGCTTCTCGCCGGAAATGGAGATGTGGTTCGGTGCGCCGGCGCAAGCGCGGCTGGTCTCCGATGGGGTCGCGATCAGCAGTCAGGGTCGGGAAGTGGTCGTCGAACAGGTGCTGGCTGCCTTGGGACGGCGCCCCAATCTGGACTCGCTCGATTTTGCTGCTGGTGGTCTTGAACTCAATGATCGCGGCCTGCCGCTGTTTGATCCGGCCACCTTGCAGGCTGGCAACTCCAGAATTTTCATCGTTGGCGATGCCAATGGCGACCGCCCCCTGATGCACGAAGCGGCCGATGAGGGTGCCATTGCCGGCTTCAATGCCGCCCGCCCGGCCTTGACCAGATTCCACCGCCGCACGCCACTGGCTATTGCCTTTACGCATCCCGATATCGTTACCGCCGGCGCGCGTTTCGACAGCCTTGACCCGGAAAAGCTCATCATCGGTACGGCGCGCACGGAAGACACGGCGCGCTACCGGGTATTGCACGGCGAAGGTGGACTGCTGCGCCTTTATGCTGAAAAAACCACTGGCCGCTTGCTGGGAGCGAGCATTTTTGCCCTTGAGGGCGAACATCTGGCGCACCAACTGGCCTGGGCTATCGATATGGGCATAACCGCGCAGCGCCTGCTGCAGATGCCCTTCTACCATCCCGTCGTCGAGGAGGCGCTGCAATCGGCATTGCAGGATATTGTCCGCAAGCTGCCGGAGCGTAGCGAATTGCCAATCGGGCTAGCGGCCGAAACGAGTGCTCCGGCATGAGGGAGACCAGCGTCGCCGCGACCTGGCTGGCCTTGCTGCGCGATCAGGCACAGCACCGTCGGCTGGCAACAGCAGGGCTGTTTCTGGCTTTGCTCGCGGTGCTTGTCCTGCTCGGGCAAAGCTTGCTCCAACTGGCCGGCGGCAATGCGTCGCCGGGGCTACGCCTCGCCATGCTGGGCGGCCTGGCCGGATTGGCAACGACAACGCTGGGGGCTTTGCCAGCTCTGGTGTTGCGTGGTTTGCCGCAGCGCGTTGAAGACAGCCTGCTCGGCATGGCGGCCGGGATGATGCTTGCGGCCAGTGCTTTTTCGCTGCTGCTGCCCGGACTCAATGCGGCCGCCGGCATTCTCGGCAGCAAACCCCTGGGGGCTGGCGTGGTCGTGATCGGCATGGCGCTCGGGGTTTTGCTCATGCTCGGGCTGGACGCCTTCACGCCACACGCCCATGCGCAGACCGGTTCTTTTGGCCCCGGCACCAAGCGCTACAGTCGCGCCTGGCTGTTTGTCTTTGCCATTGCGCTGCACAATTTGCCTGAAGGCATGGCCATCGGCGTCAGCTTCTCGCAGGGTGACATGTCGGTAGGCTTGCCGCTGACGACGGCGATTGCCCTGCAGGACATCCCGGAGGGGCTGGCGGTGGCGCTGGCCTTGCGCGGCGCCGGCTTTCCGCCGTGGAAATCCGTGTTGGTGGCGGCCGCCAGCGGTTTGCTTGAACCACTCGGCGCCCTGCTCGGTGTTGGCCTGTCGAGCGGCATGGCGCTGGCTTATCCGACCGGCCTTGGCCTGGCGGCGGGCGCCATGATTTTTGTCGTCTCGCATGAGGTTATTCCCGAGACGCACCGCAACGGCCACCAGACGCCAGCCACGCTCGGCTTGATGGTGGGTTTTGCCTTGATGATGGTGCTCGATACCACGCTGGGTTGAGTAGGGAAAACCCCAATATCTAATTGCCGGATTCCTGGGCAAAATCGGCCATCCCTATTTTGAGGAATTCCGAAATGTCCCTTCGTTCCTTGCGCCTCACCGCTCTGGCTGGTCTTTTCGCCGCCTGCTCACTTGCCGGCAATGCCGCCCTGGCGCAGAACAGCCCGCTCAAACTTCCTGCCATTGCCGCTTTCCAGTTTGACCGCGCCGATCTGCCCGAACACAAGGAGGTCAAGGATTACCTTTTTTCGAAGTCACGTTCAGCCGGCAGCGTCCGCCTCATCGTCCGTCTGCGCACCGAAGCCGCGCCGGAACACAAGTTGGCCTCCAATGCCCGCCTGACCCAGCGTTCGCGCATTGCTACCGCACAGAAAAATTTCATTCAAAAAATCATCCAGAAACAGGGTCGTGAGTTGAAGCGTTTCAAGACTCTGCCCTATGTTGTTCTGGAAGGTAACGAAAACTTCCTGCAATCCCTGTTTGCCATGTCGTCCGACGTTGCCAGCATTCAGGAAGACCGCCTGCACTATCCTTCACTGGCTGAAAGCGTTCCCCTTATCGGTGGCGACAAGGCCTGGGAAATCGGCGCAACGGGCGCTGGACAGACGGTGGCGATTATCGACAGCGGTGTTGATAGCACCCATCCCTTCCTGAGTGGCAAGGTGGTTGCCGAAGCCTGCTATTCGACAACGAGCGGTTCGCAAAGCACGACAGTCTGCCCGAATGGCCAGAATGAGCAGGTCGGTGCCGGCGCTGGCCGCGAATGCCTGATTTCCGGCTGTCTGCACGGCACGCATGTGGCCGGTATCGCGGCAGGAAAAGGCAACAATTTCTCCGGTGTTGCCAAGGACGCCAAGATTATTGCCGTTCAGGTGTTCAGCACCTTCAACTCCGGCTGCAGTACCAATCCCTGTATTTCGGCCTACACCTCCGACATCATGAAGGGGCTGGAATACGTCTATAGCCTGCGTGAGTCCTACAAGATCGCCGCCATCAACATGAGTCTGGGCGGCGGTTCCTACTACAGCAACTGTGATTCCGACGCCATGAAGGTGGTGATCGACAATCTGCGCGCTGCCGGTATTGCCACAGTGATTGCTTCCGGCAACGAGAGCAAGACCTATGCGCTGGCCTCGCCCGCCTGTATTTCTTCCGCCATCAGTGTTGGCGCCACCACCAAGACCGATACCGTGGCGTCCTACTCGAACAGCGCCAAGATTCTGACCATGCTGGCACCGGGCTCAGCCATTAATTCATCGGTGCCAAACGGCAATTTTGCGGCGCTCAATGGAACCTCGATGGCCACACCGCATGTTACCGGCGCTATTGCCGTGCTGCGTTCGGCGCATCCTGCTGCCAGCGTCGATGCGCTGCAGGCTGCCATTCTGGCTTCTGGCAAGCCGGTTAAAGACACGCGCAACTACATCACCAAGCCGCGACTCGACATCAATGCGACGCTGACCAAGCTGGCGGGTGGCTCAACGACTTCGACAACGAGCACGACGACCTCCACGGCTATTGGTACAACTTCGACGGCACCCAGCACAACAACCACGACCTCGACAACCACGACGACCGGCCTTGTCTGCTACTCGCAGAGTGTTTCTGCCACCTGCAGCGCGCACTACATCGCCAAGCGCCTGACGGTTAACCAGTATCTGTCGTGCGGCAGCAAAATTGGCTACACGGCTTCCGTGACGCTCTACAAAACCAGCGCGGCCTGGACCAACAAGTCGAACTGCGCGGCATTGGCTTTCTGATCTACCCGAAGCCAACCGAGAAATGGCCGGGAAACCGGCCATTTTCTTGTGTGGAACATCTCCTTCGTGCGTGGTGAGCCCTGCCGAACCATGAGCGGAAAAGAGCGTATATTTGAGCCGTAAAGAGGCGACGATATCACCCCAGATGAGCGAGAACTGCCACCACCACGGCCATACCCATGCCCCGGCGACCTACAGCCGGGCTTTTGCCATTGGTATTGGCCTCAATCTGGCTTTTGTCCTGATCGAAGCTGGTTATGGCTGGAAGATCAATTCGCTGGCGCTGCTGGCCGATGCCGGCCACAATCTTTCGGATGTGGCCGGTCTGGTGCTGGCCTGGGGCGCAGCGCTGGCCGGGCGCTGGCTGCCCGACAGCAGGCACACTTATGGCTGGAAACGCGCCTCGATTCTGGCGGCCTTTGCCAACGCCGTGCTGTTGCTGGTGGCGATGGGCGCGCTGGCCTGGGAGGCTTTGCAGCGACTGCAATCGCCGGCAGTCACCGAAGGCGTCACCATCATGTGCGTTGCTGCCGCCGGGGTGGTCGTCAATGGTGTGACTGCGGCTCTGTTCATATCCGGTAGCAAATCCGACCTCAACATTCGCGGCGCCTTCCTGCACATGGCTGCCGATGCGCTGGTCTCGCTCGGCGTCGTTGCTGCCGGTGCGCTCTATCTCTGGCAGGGCTGGACATGGCTCGACCCGGTGGTCAGCCTGCTGATTGCGCTGGTCATCGTTGGCGGCACCTGGAACCTGTTTAGCGGCTCACTGCATTTGCTGTTTGATGGTGTGCCGGCATCAATTGATCTGCGGGAAGTGCAGCAGTGCCTGCGCCATTTGCCGGGCGTGGCCGAAGTGCATGACCTGCACGTCTGGGCGATGGGCACGCAGGAAATCGCGTTGACGGCGCATCTGGTTATGCCGGCCGGACATCCCGGCGATGCCTTCTATCAGACGGCGGCATGTCTGCTACAGGAGCGTTTCGGCATCGCGCATCCAACTCTGCAGATCGAGTTTTCGTCCCTGCCGCACGGCTGCGCTTCGCCATTGCCGGACGACTGAAGCACCGGGTGCGTCTTTTTGCCGGGATTGACGTCTACACCTGTACTTAACAACGCTTTCAGTACAGGAAAAGGATTTTGCACATGAACGATTCAACACTACAAAACCGGCAACGCACGGCTTTCTGGCTGGCAGGGATTGCAGCGGCGACCTGCGTCTGGTTTGCCCTTTATCTTCATCTGGAGCTATTCGCAGACTGGTTTGTTGCGGCGTTTTCACTTAGCCGCAAAACGGCGCTGGGCGAGGCGATTCACTTTTTTGTCTATGACACGCCGAAAGTGCTGCTGCTACTGACCGGCATCGTCTTCCTGATGGGCATTATCCAGACCTTCTTCGCACCGGAACGCACCCGCGCCCTGCTGGCAGGCAAGCGCATGGGCATCGGCAATGTGCTGGCATCCCTGCTGGGTATCGTCACGCCCTTTTGCTCCTGTTCTGCGGTGCCTTTGTTCATCGGTTTTCTGTCCGCCGGTGTGCCGCTGGGCGTGACCTTTTCCTTCCTGATTTCTGCGCCGATGGTCAATGAAGTGGCGCTGGTGCTGCTCTTTGGCATGTTCGGCTGGAAGGTGGCCGGGCTATATTTGTTCATGGGGCTGATGGTGGCCATCATCGCCGGGCTGGTCATAGGCAAGCTCAAGATGGAAAAACATCTGGAAGACTGGGTGCAAAAAATCCAGGCCGGAGAACTGGCGCCGCATGTCGGCGAAAGCATGAGCTGGGTGGAACGGTTCGAAGCGGGCTGGAATCATGTCCGGCAGATCGTCGGCAAGGTCTGGCCTTACGTTCTGGTTGGCATTGGTTTGGGTGCCGGCATTCACGGCTATGTGCCGCAGGATTTCATGGCGTCCTTCATGGGCAAGGATGTCTGGTGGGCGGTACCGGCCGCTGTGGTGCTCGGCGTGCCGATGTACACCAACGCCGCCGGTATCATCCCGATTGTTGAAGCGCTCATCGGCAAGGGCGCGGCGCTCGGAACGGTGCTGGCCTTCATGATGGCGGTCATTGCGCTGTCGGCACCGGAAGTCATCATCCTGAGAAAAGCCCTGAAACCGAAGCTGATCGCCACCTTCCTCGGGGTTGTCGCGGCCGGTATCATGTTGGTCGGTTTTGTCTTCAACCTTGTGCTGTAAAATTACGGTTTCCTTATCGAGCCACGAAAGAATGAAAGTGCTGACGAAGCTTTTTGGCCAACATGGCCGCGCCCTGACCTTGGTGATGGCAGCTTGCTCGCTGTTGCTGGTGATCCTGTCGGTCATCCTGACCCAGGTCTGGATGCTCAATGCCTGTTATCTGTGCATGTTCCAGCGCTTTCTCTTTCTGGTGGTAACGCCCTTGCCGCTGCTGGCCTGGTGGCGCTGGCGAGATCGCTGCACACCAGTGGTGTTGCTCCTGCTGGTGGCCCTGGTGGCGCTCTGCGGCATGGGTGTGGCCGGTTACCAGAGCTGGCTGCAGTGGTTCCCGGAACTGAACCTGAGCTGTGGCGCGGGCAACCAGAACCTCATGGAGCAAACGGTGGAATGGCTGGGGCGGCTTTCGCCCACCATGTTCATGGCGACCGGCATGTGTGAAGACGACAATTTCAAGATCTTCGCCCTGTCACTGGCCAACTGGTCACTGCTTTCCTTCCTGGGCTTGTTCGTCGGCAGTCTTGGCTTGCTCTGGTTTCGTCGGTCCAAAGGAGAAATGGTATGAAAGAAGTCAAAGTGCTCGGTACTGGCTGCGCCAATTGCCGCAACACCATCGTCCTCATCGAGACCATTGCCAGGGAAAAAGGCGTTGAAATCAGCCTGCAAAAGGTCGATCAACTACAGGACATCATGAGTTACGGCGTCATGAGCACGCCGGGGGTGGTCATCGATGGCAAGGTAGTACATGCCGGCGGCGTGCCGGCCAGAGGCAAGGTGGAAGGCTGGTTCTGACGGTTTTCTACATCCATGCCATATCGGCATTGCCGAGCAGATAGGCCATGCGGCCGCTGATGTCGCGCAGACGTTCGGTGGTCATCATTAGCAATGCCATCAGGATCTTGCAGCCGGTGCCAGGTTCACTTCTGAGGATATCGTTCAGTCCTTCGCGGTCGAGTACGGCAAAGGTCAATTCGGAACTGGCGATGCAGCCCGCTGAACGCGGCTTTTCATCGATCAGCGACATTTCGCCCAGCATCTTGCCCGGGTCGGCCAGGCCCAGTTGCCTGTAGATGCCGTTGTTGTCCTTTTTGACAATCTCAATCTTGCCTTCCAGCAGCAAAATCACGAAATCGCCGGGCTCGTCCTCGTAAATAATGGTGCTGTGGGCTGGCACACGGTAACAATCCATTTTGGCCAGCATGGTCATCACATCGCTGCGCTCGAAGTCATCGAAAGGGTGAATGATTTGGAGGACCTCCAGCACGCGCTGAACAAAGTGCGGCTGCGTGGCTTCGCCAAGGTATTCAAAGCGGGAGAATCGTTCTGGTCTTTGCATGATGGGGCGCCGATAGCGTTGTGAAACTGTCCTCATGATAGCATCGGGTGGTCTATTTTTCTGTTGGGCAACCTGGGCTATCATGGTCGCTGCGCGAAACGATGAGTCCAATCCCAGAGATGCCATCCGAAGCAGAACGACAGGTGGAAGAATGGCTCGGCCAGCAGGGTTTTCCCCAGTATGCCGGGCTGTTTGCCGAAAACGCCATTGATTTTGGTCTTCTGCCGACCTTGTCCGAGGCCGATTTGCGCAGCATTGGCATTCCGCTCGGCCATGCCCGCAAATTGGCGACGGCAGCGGCTACATTGGTAGACCAAGTCACTTCTAAAATCCCGGTGGTTTCGCAGTCGGCTGTGGAAGCCGAACGTCGCCAACTGACGGTCATGTTCTGTGATCTGGTCGGCTCGACGGAATTGTCGTCGCGTCTTGATCCCGAAGATCTGCGCGATATTATCCGGCGTTACCAGAAAGCCTGCGGCGATGTGGTGGCGCGCTACGAAGGTTTTGTCGCGCAATACTTGGGCGACGGAATTATGGTCTATTTCGGTTATCCGCAGGCGCACGAGGACGCGGCCGAACGCGCCGTGCGCACCGGCCTCGACATCATTGCTGCGGTGCGGGAACTTAGCCTGCCGGCAGCTGCCAAGTTGCAGGTCAGAATCGGTGCGGCGACCGGTTTGGCCGTAGTCGGCGATTTGATCGGACGCGGTTCATCCGAGCAGGCGGCGGTGACCGGCCAGACGCCGAATCTGGCGGCACGTGTTCAGGCGCTGGCCGAGCCGGGCTGCCTGACCATTGCGGAATCGACACGCAAATTGGTCGGCGATTTGTTCGAATACCGCGAACTGGGGCTGCACCGCCTCAAGGGTATCGACGGCGAGGTGCGCGTCCTCGAAGTAACCGGCGCCCGACAGAATGCGGCGCGCTTTGAGTCCATCCGCACGATGCGTGGCGATTGCGTTGGCCGCAGCCGCGAACTCGATTTTCTGCGCTATAAATGGCGACGCGCTGTTACCGGCCAGGGGCAGGTTGTCCTGGCCTGGGGCGAGGCCGGGATTGGCAAGTCGAGATTGTTGCGCCTGCTTAATGAAAGGTTGCACGGCGAGTCCCTGATCCGCGTGCATGTGCAGTGCTCACCGCAACACGGAGCGAGCCCTCTCTATCCCGTCATTCATTCCAATCTGCGGGTGCTGGGTTTCCGGCCGGAAGATGGCATCGAGCAAAAACTCAACAAGATCGAAGGCTTTCTCGAACTGGGCGATCAGGTCGAATGCGCGCCGCTACTGGCAGCGCTGATGTCTGTGCCGGGCGAAGGGCGCTATGCGCCACTCAACCTGTCGGCGCAGGAACAGAAAGAGAAAACACTGAATATGTGTGTCGATTTCGTTGCCAATATGGCGACCCGCCAGCCGGTGCTGTATCAGGTTGAGGATGCGCACTGGATCGACCCGACCACCGAAGAAATGCTGGGCAGGCTGATTGCGCGACTGACGGATCGGCGTGTTCTGCTCATCGTGACCGGAAGGCCGGAATACCGCCCCGACTGGCTGGGTTTGCCACAGGTGTCGCCGCTCGATCTGGGGCGGCTGGGTGAAACGGAAATTCGTCAGATGGTGCGTGATCTGGCGGGCGGCAAAGACATGCCCGAGGAGGTGTTGACGCAAATTCTGACCAAGACCGATGGCGTGCCGCTCTTCGTTGAAGAATTGACGCGCAATCTGCTTGAGTCCGGGCTGTTGCGCGAAAATGGCACCGCCTGGGTGTTGGCCGGATCTCTGCCCGAAACCGCCATCCCGTCAACACTACGCGACAGCCTGATGGCACGGCTGGATCGTCTGGGTTCAGCCAAGGAAGTTGTGCAGGTGGCAGCGACCATCGGCCGCAGTTTCTCCTATGCGTTGCTGGCTCTGGTGCTTGATTATCCGGAAGCGATGTTGCGGGCTGCACTGGATCGTCTTTTTGTCGCCGGCCTGATTTTCCCACGCGGCCATGCGCCGGCTGCCGAATACTGGTTCAAGCATGCGTTGATTCAGGATACGGCCTATGAAAGCCTGCTGAAGAGCCGGCGCACGGCCTTGCATATGCGTATCCTGCGCGCGCTGGAAACGCATTTTCCGGACTGGGTCGAAAGCCAGCCACAAGTGCTGATGCACCATGCCCTGCGGGCTGATCTGGCGGAAAAGGCCATTCATTATGGCTGGAAAGCCGGGCGCGAAGCGCTGGTGCGTTCCGCCAACCGGGAAGCACTGCAACTACTTGGACAGGCCATCGCATTGGTACATGCCCTGCCGGATGGCAAGGAACGTATCGAAACCGAACTTGATCTGCAACTGGCCATGGGTCAGGCGGCGCTGGCGCAGTATGGTTATTCGGCACCCGAGACGGCTGAAATTTTTGCGCAGGCCGAGGTGCTGGCGCAGCGCGTGGATCACCCGCAACAGTATTATTCGATTCTGTATGGTCTTTGGGCGACCAATGTCATCAATGGCCGGCTCAGTCAGGGTGGTGACCTGGCGCGGCGTTTTCTCGAACGCGCCAGTCAGAGTGAAGACCATGCCTATCAATGCATTGGCCATCGTATGGTTGGTGTCGTTGCTTTTTATCGTGGACAATTGCAGACGGCGAATGAGCATCTTGAACGGGCAATTGCCTTCTATGATGCTGATCGGCATGGCGGACTGGCATTGCATTTTGGTACGGACATCGGGGTTACGGCGCATATTTTTCTGGCCTGGAACGATGCGGTGCGCGGTCGGTCGCAATCGGCTCGGCAACACGCCGAAACGGCATTGGCGTTGGCGACCCGCCTGGGGCATGCGCTTTCGCAGGGGCAGGCGCTGCACATTTGCGCATTTGTGCCGATTATTGTCGGCGACTTTTCGGCAGCGCTGGTCGCCAGCGAGCAAGTCGCGGCCTTTACGGAAGAGCATCAACTGGGCTATTTCCATTTTTGGGCGCGCAATTTCCGCGCCTGTGCCGAAGCCAAACTCCATGCTTCCGGGGCGTTATTGTCCCGTCGCACCGAGATCGAAACGCAGCAGGCTTTCAAGAATAGCGTTGCGGTCTGGTAT
>Ga0316605_10000898_pt1 | contig 18274 bp, 18 predicted proteins | sample OWC_soil_day20_n_FD_207666 | JGI IMG/M metagenome (GOLD analysis project Ga0316605, IMG submission 207666) | Wetland soil microbial communities from Old Woman Creek delta, Ohio, United States - OWC_soil_day20_noCT | ecosystem: Environmental > Terrestrial > Soil > Wetlands | place: USA: Ohio...
CGGGATTTTAGAGTAGAAGCCATTATTGCCGGCGGCACAGGAAGAGGGAGACTCTCAATGAAAAAATTCACGGTTTTGGTTGTGGCGTTAATGCTCGTCTGTCTGGCTGTGGTCGTTTTTGCCCAGGAAGGACAGAATCCGGCGGCCAACCCCTCTTCCGCTTCGGGCACGGTAAAAGGAATTGATACAGGGGATACCGCATGGGTTCTCGTGTCGACCGCGCTTGTTATGCTCATGACGCCCGGCCTGGCGTTCTTTTACGGCGGAATGGTGGGCAGGAAAAATGTGCTCGGGATCCTGATGCAGTGCATGTTCATCCTGTGCATCATAAGCATCCAGTGGGTGCTATTCGGGTATAGCCTGTCTTTTGGCCCCGGCAGGGGTTTCTGGGGCGGGTTTGAATGGGCCGGCTTAAGAGGTGTCGGGTCAACCCCCAATGCCGCTTATGCCGCGACAATACCCCACCAGCTCTTTATGGCTTTCCAGATGATGTTCGCTATAATCACGCCTGCCCTTATCATAGGCGCCTTCGCTGAACGCATGAAATTTGCTGCTTTCGTCATTTTTACCCTTCTCTGGGCGACCTTCGTATATGATCCCGTGTGCCGCTGGGTATGGGGTTCCGGGGGATGGCTCAAGGAGATGGGGGTGATCGATTTCGCCGGTGGGATCGTCGTCCATATCAATGCCGGCATAGCCGCCCTGATGACCGCCATCTTTATCGGAAAGAGGAACGGGGGAAGTAAAGCGATCCTTCCGCATAACCTGCCTTTTACCATACTCGGTACCGGTCTTTTATGGTTCGGATGGTTCGGTTTCAATGCAGGAAGTTCCCTCGGCGCTAATGCTATTGCCGTGAATGCCTTTGTCGTCACGAATACGGCAGGGGCAGCCGCGGGGCTCACGTGGGCCATTCTTGACTGGTTTCTCAACGAAAAACCTACAGTACTCGGGACGGTGACGGGCGCGGTCGGAGGATTGGCAGCCATAACCCCTGCCGCCGGATATGTCAGCGCGTTTTCGGCAATCATCATAGGCGTTGTCGTGAGTCTCCTATCCTATACGGCGGTATCCGTCATGAAACCTCGATTTGGTTATGACGACGCCCTCGACGTCTTCGGCGTTCACTGCATCGGGGGCATTTGGGGGACCATTGCCGCCGGGCTTTTTGCCTCGCAAGCGGTCAACCCGGAAGGACCAAACGGATTATTCTTCGGAAACCCGAAGCTATTCTATGTTCAGCTTATTGCTACAGGGGTTACCCTCGCCTATAGCTTCACAGCAAGCTTCATCATATATAAGGCCATCGATATTTTTATGAAAGTGCGTGTCAGGGAAAAGGAGGAGATCATCGGGCTCGACCTTACCCAACATCATGAAAAGGCATATACGGTCCTGGAATAAACAAACCTCGAAAACCTCATCATTCAACCTGCGGTAGATCAGGGGTAATCTAACAGTTAATGGGTAAGTATGGTATATATACCCATATTTTATGCCCAATAAATCGATATCACATAGTGCGCGTTTTCGTGATACCATAAGCAACGATTGAGGTTTAAGGGGGGCCTGGGGCATCGCGTCATATTTATCCCGAAAGACCATACATGACCTGTCCCTACCCCCGGTTTTAAACGCATATACTGTTGTCTTTCACAAATATCTTCATAGCCGTCACGTTTTCTCATTACCGTGAGTTTGCCTTTGGCCTCAGCAATTCCGCTTCACAGGTGGTCGTCCCTACTCTTGCCACAGTGCCTGCAGAGCATAAACATCACCGGCATCATTCCCCCGGCAGCTTCTTATAATCTTGATTAAACAAACTGCTGATGATACAAATTACAAATAGTGCAGGCTTCCATACTAGCATGAAAAGAATGAGATTTCGCGGCGTTTCTACCGGTGAATTTTTAAAATTCATGAAAGCAGCCAAAAGAATAACGGTACCGACTCCTTTTTGCGGTGAACTTTATACATTGAGGGAACATATCATACTCGTTCTCCGGGAATTGCTCGGATCAGGCGGGCCCCATGCCGCCTCCTGCCGACAATCCAGCCTGACATCCGGGCCGCGTTCTTAAAGTTACGCTATTAACAGTCTTTATGACGAAAGGGGTGTTAAATTTCACATCATGCGTAAAAACAGGCCGCAATGCGGGCTCTTGATCGAAAATTCCGAAGGTAAGGTATTATTGCAGCTGCGGGATGACAGGCCGGATATTCCCTATCCCAATTGCTGGGGAACATTCGGGGGGCAAGTCGAAATTAATGAGACCCCCGAGCAAGCCATCAAACGAGAGATCAAGGAAGAACTTGAATATGAGGCCTCTCATCCGGAATATTTCGGTAATTTCCCGTTTGACGGGTACGATATATACATGTACCGGATCATTGACCCTAACGTCACGCTCGACAATATACGGGTCAAAGAGGGCCAGCGGGGTGACTTTTTTGACCTGGAACAAATTCGCTATATCCCATGCGCATTTAACTGCCGTGATATTGTGATCGCTTATTTTTCGATATATCGTTGATCAGTACTCTGTCATTCCGAGAAATTGCACTGATATAATTTGTGCTTGTAAAAGGTTTGGAATGACAGGAGAATATCATAAAAAGAGTCGGAGCTTTCATGGATAATTTAAGAAAAATGCTTGATCCGAAAAATGTCGCTTTTATCGGCGCAGATCCAGTCAAGGGCCTCGCTGAAAGCACCATGCTGACCAACTTAACTCAGCCCGGAGTGCGCCGGGTATTTCTGGTTAATCCAAACCGGCAGCAGGCAGCTGGTACCGATTGTTTTCGATCCTTATCAGATATCAATGAACATGTCGATCTGGCCGTTATTATGGTCCCCGATGAAATGGTGTGCGCAATATTCGAACAATGTGCCGGAAGAGGTGTTGAAGGGGCGATTATCCTCCCGGCAGGCCGAAAAAGCCCGATCGGAGAGTTCGATAGAATAAAAAGGGGATTGTCTGAGATAAAGAATGTCTACGGGACCAGAATAATTGGCCCCGGCAGCGGCGGGATAATTCTTCCCAACAGTAAATTGAATGCCAGCTTATTAAGAGACCCTATGCCCGGCGGCACGGCCCTTATCTCTCAAAGCGGCACCCTGGGGAACGCGATATTTTATTGGGGCGTCGACAATAATATCGGCTTCAGTATGTTCGTATCTCTCGGATCTATGATAGACGTTGATTTTGCGGATATCATCGATATACTGCAGGAAGATTATTTCACGAAGAATATCATGCTCTATATGGAATACATACCCGATGCAAAAAAATTCCTCAGCGCCTCACGCTGTTTTGCACGAAACAAGCCGATCATAGTATTGAAGCCCGGCCGATATCCGGAAAGCACGTCAGCCCTTATTTCACATACAGGGTTTGAGATAGGGAATGACGCTGTTTATGACGCGGCATTCCAGCGGGTAGGCATAGTCAGGGCAAGGGAGACCGTGGATTTTTATGATGCTGCCAGGATACTTGTTTCACGGTCGCTGCCTAAGGGCGCAAGGCTTGCCATAGTTACCAATTCAGGGGGCCTCGGCATTATTGCCTGCGATATAATTGTCGAACAGCGCGGACAGCTTGCGGCGTTCAACGACGAGACCAGGGAAAACCTCGAAGCAATAATTCCGGAGCGTCCGGCCCTTCATAATCCCGTAGACCTTTCCGGCGATGCGGACATCAAGACATATTGCGACGCGATAGATATTTGCATCAAAGATGCCACAGTGGACGGCATACTCGTAATATATGCCCCCGCCCTCAATTGCGATCCGGGAGAACTGGGAAGACAGCTTGCGAGACTCGCTCAAAAAACGGCCAAACCGACCATTGCTGTCTGGATGGGCGGAAATTATTCGAACGAAGGCGAGCTTGCGCTCAAGCAGGCAGGGATACCAACATACGACACGCCGGAGGATGCCGTCCGGGCCTATATGTACATGGTAAACTACAGGAAGAATATCGAACTCCTCAATGAGACTCCGGAGGAGATCCCGGAAAAGGAGATGAGACTCTCAAATCATTTAAAGGCCATCCTCCGCAATTCGGCGAGGGAAAACAAGGAATTTATCACAGGGAGCGAGGCCCAAAGTTTTCTTCAAAATTACGGCATTCCCTTATTCAAAGCAGGTGAGGACAACAAAGGTTCCGAGGTGCCTGCGGTACAGGAATGGGCATTGAAGTCGATAAGAGACGTCGACTTCGCGACCGTTATTCTTCTTATTTCCATGAATCCTCATAATATGCCTGACCGAAAGGGTTTTGCCGTAGGACTGCCCCCGCTCAACCAGGTGCTGGCAAGACATCTCATGGAACAAGCGCAATTTGATCCTTCAAATAAGGAAATTGCATTCAACATGCAGAACCTGATCGTAAAGTTTTCCAATCTTGTCACCGATTTCCCCGAGATAAAGGAAATTGAAATAGAGACTTCCGTCATGCCCGATAATAAGATCTATGCCCTCAGTGCAGCGATCCATATTGATGGGGCCTACAAAAAGGGCCTTATCCAATATCCGCACCTTGCAATAATGCCGTACCCGTCCCGATATGTCATGCAATGGAAGCTCCGTGACGGCAGGCCCGTATTGATACGACCTATACGTGCCGAAGATGAACCGCTCCTCAAGGAAATGATGCCCGGATTATCGGAAGAAACTTTGCGGGTACGCTTCTTTGTTGCCCCCGCCGTAATTGATCACATGATGCTCATGAAATTCTGCAATGTCGATTACGACAGGGAGATCGCCATGGTAGTCGAGCTCACTGAAGACGGCCAGAGGAAGATCATTGGCGGCGGCCGGCTGGTCGTCGAGCCAGACACTCAAAGCGGCCAGTTCGCTCTCCTTGTATCCGATAACTTTCAAAAACACGGCATTGGAGAAAAAATGCTTGACGTGGTGATCGGGATCGCCCAGGATAAAGCCCTGCGTGAAATATACGGTATAGTGCTGTCAGAGAACTCCAAGATGCTTGGCCTCGCAGCCAAGATGGGTTTCAAGGCTCAAAGACTTCCTGACGGCATCACCAGGGTCAGCCTTGACCTTGATTAGAGGCTAAAGACCAGGCAGGGATCGCCGTTTAAGTAACTTTCTTGACATCATGCAGAATTTCCAGGTCAGTTATCCTGTATTGCGATCGAAGCAAATCAGACGCAGCAACAAGAACTGCCGGTCTCGCAATAATTTCTTTTTATTGTAGTTTGCTATTATTATAATTATAATATAGTACTAATATCACACTCATAACTCAATCTCAATACTAATTTTTCATTAATTCATATCATTGACAATATACCGTACACGTAATAGTATTTGTCGTGGGTTGATATGTCCTGACGGCCTGAAGAACCTATGCAGGCAATGATCGACCGGTGCTAAAGGAAGATGACGTGTCAGCGCTAACGTTATTGTTCGGGCTCTTATTCATTGTTATACCCGTTCTTGTACTGATTGGCGTGACCGTGCTCATATACATAAACCAAAAGCGCATTGAGCAAAAGAAACCCATCCCCCGGAACTGGCGGGCGGTGACGGCCCGGATAACGGCTGCAAGTGTGGAGAAAGCCGTTCGCAATCATGTTGAAGAAAATGCTTCCTACTATCCCAGCATCCAGTTTGAATATACGGATGAAGGCCGGGTATATAGGGGTACCCAGGCAGTTGGCAGGCCGTACAATGTCATCTCCGGGGCATGGCAGACATTATCACGCTATCAGGTGGGAACGGAGATCACGGTATATTGTAATCCTGAAAATCCTGGCGAGGCCCGATTGTGGGTGAAGTAGAAAGAATGTTTACAACGCTTTCTTTTTCAACCAGACAGGCTTAAATGGCGGGTCTTAGCCTGCAGGGAACAAAGATAACCCGGATCACGAAATGAAAACAAATGAAACAACCGGAACATAATTTTATTAAAAAGGAGAATCTTTTATGAAAATCACCAAAATCGTTGTTGTCCTTATCGCATTATTGATTGCCGCACCATTATTCGCCCAGAACGCCCCCTCCGACAAACCGGCAAGCAACAAGCAGCTTCTAATGGACAAGATCAAGGCTGACAAGAAACTCGTTGTGGCGGAGAACATGCAGTTGACGGAAGCAGAAGCCAAGGGTTTCTGGCCGGTCTATGAAGCTTATCAAAAAGACCTGGGCATACTCAATGACCGCACTGCCGCCACGATCAAATCGTATGCCGAGGCTTGGAATACAAAAACGATAACTAACGAGAAAGCAAAAAAGATGACTGCTGAGATGCTCGCCATCCAGGCAGACGAAGTAAAGTTAATGAAATCATATGTGCCCAAACTGGACAAGGTGCTTTCGGCCGTTAAGGTTGCCCGGTACCTGCAGATCGAGAACAAGATCCGGGCGATGGTCAAGTACGAACTCGCTGAAGGGATTCCCCTGGTTCCCGGAAAGTAATAAATAGTGACCGGACGTCAGGTCAAACGAATGTAATTTCCTGATCCATAAGAACAAATGCAAAATGTATTGGGGCCATCTCGCGGCCCCAATTTTTTTCAACAAAGGGCCGCGATCCGACGGGGATTAAATATCGGCTCTGCTCTCTACCCGTTAATGTACGAATTGTATTTTGTGATAGTGCTGTCAGGCCCCTGTTCGAACCTTCTGCAAAAGGATTAATTACTGCGTTGCTTCCTTGCGATCCATTTCGGGGAATGATTCCTGGGGCTCGAAGCATTCATTCATATCGCTTTCATGAAAACGGTAATTTAACCATAAAATAATGGATGATACTGCCGCCCAAACAGCGCCTATGGTATAAAGTGTTTTGATATGCTGCCTCCTTCGGTACAAGCGAGCCTGCCGTAACCCGAACACGGAAGCTCAAATTATAGGAACTTTAGACGATTTAAAGATTGAACATTAATCCCGGAGAAAATGCAAGACTTGAGTTTGTAATAAAAAGTAAATGTTGTCAGCCAAGCGGATGATAACTGCCAGAGCTTCCCCCAAGATGTCCGAAAAGCTGGTTTCATCGGGAATTTCTATTGTTACCAGAACGCGGGACCGACGGATTAGAAGTTATATTCAAGGAGAACCTCGCCTTTTCCCGATTTTCAACTTTTCGTCGTCCATCAATGCTTCAGCACCAACAACTCCCGAACCCCACTATCTTCGAGAGCCGTGAAGGGACCGTACAATTCGCCACCAAATTCACCGGGGACTGCTATAATTGGAATAGGCAGAGATTATATGCAAGGGAGCGACGAACGATGCTGATGCCAACCAGGATTCTTGTACCAACTGATTTTTCGGAATATTCGGATAGGGCATTAGGACAGGCGCTGGATATAGCGAGGCAGTACAAGGCAAAGGTTTTCCTTCTTCACGTTGTTCACGAGGATATTTACCGTGCCGCTCTGGAATTTGCTCTCTCTGAAGAGGCGGTGCAGCAGTTTAGAGAGGGTACGGTGGCCTGGGCCCAAGAGAGCTTGCAGAAACAGCTTGCCTACTTTCCGCAGGCTAAAGAGTTAGAGGTAGTCACGAATGTCCGTTGGGGAATTCCCTACAATGAGATACTGAAGGAGGGGAAAGAGCAAGGGATCGACCTAATAGTGATCGCATCTCTCGGCAGAGGCGGCATTGCAAAATACCTTATCGGCAGCGTGGCCCGTAATGTCCTTAAGGGTTCCAAATGTCCTGTATTGTTAGCAAAATAAAAAGTATGGGAGCCAGGGCCTTGAGGCCCGACCACATCAAGATCGCCCCGACGAGAAGGCTAAGTTGGGTGAAGTGAGGTTGAAGGGAGGCATCGTTTCCCGATTACCGTTCGGCTATTCGATGCTTATTAAAAAGCAAGAACATAATTCAATCATCCCTACTCGGCAAGGGGTACGGAAAGGAGGAAGCCATGTCGATAACGGAGGCTGAGCTATTCAAAGGTGTGAGCCAGCGGTTTGTAACAAGGATCGCTAATGCTTCAGATGAGCTGAAATACAAGGCGAACGCGGTCATCTTTAAGCGGGGCGAAGAAGCATCTCATTTCTATGTCCTCGTTGCGGGCGACGTCCATGCCGAGTTAGGCACAGCGGAGTCGACCCTGGCGGTAAATAAGCCCGGTGAAGTCTTCGGGTGGTCGGCCCTCGTGGCACCCTACGTGTATACCGCAACTGCCCGGTGCGTCAAGGACACGCGGGTAATCAAGATCTCCCGCGACCTCATAGAGGAGGTAATCGAGGAGCATCCCGCCGAGGGGCTCGCCGTATTGAAGAACCTGGCCGCTATCATAGCAGGCAGGCTGCGGTATGCCTATCAGCAGCTCGTGCCCGAGGCATAAGCACACAAGGCCGGTTAATAACGGGTGTGGGTTTGGAGCGCGCTGTCACCACCTATCCCTTGACTTCAAAAATGGCGGCCTTCATGGCGGCCCCTGCGCACTTCTTCAGTGGTCACAGCGGTGTTTCCCCAGGCACTCATCCGCCAGCTGTCCGTCCGGCTGCTGTGGGGAAATCCAAGGGGGCATAACCAGGCATAAGTAGTCAGCGAGGGAATAAAGATAGGGTTCGTCCGTGTATCTTCTATAACCCTGCTATAATCAGTATAAGAGGAGTACATTACCCTGTTCCCGGCTGACATACTGCAATGGTTAGTTTGAACTTCCGTCTGAGCGATGCCTTGCCACTGAACGATAGGAGATAATTCGCCCGTGAGTGAGAAATCCACCTATAAGGATCGGGAACAAAGAATCCAATTACCTGAAGATGCGACTTTGGAGGTCAGGCGGGTTCAAGATGCGCTGCGTGAGAGCGAGGAGAAGTTCCGGGTCCTTGCCGATTCGACACCCGCAGCGGTGGTGCTGTACCAGGATGACCGTTTGATCTTCGTCAACAGGGCTGCCGAGACTATTACCGGCTATTGCGCAGAGGAACTCCTCCAAATGAATTTCTGGGACATCGTTCACCCCGACTACAAGGCACTCGTCCAGGAACGCGGACGGATGCGCCAACGAGGGGAGGAAACGGCGGATCGTTATGAGTTGAAGATCATCACGAAAGACGGCACGGAAAAGTGGGTGGACCTGAATGGGGCATCCATGATGATCGGGGGCCGGCCCGCCGCTATAATCTCTATAGCCGATATCACCGAGCGTAAACAAACGTTGAAGGCGCTTAAGGCGAGCGAGGAAAGGTTCCGCAGCCTTTTTGATAATGCCGTTGAAGGAGTGTTCCGTACGACGCTTGGGGGCCGGATAGTGGATGCAAATATGGCTTATGCCAAGATGTTCGGTTACGAATCTCCCGAAGATGCCGTCAATAGTGTAACCGATATCGCCCACCAGATGTATGCCGATCCGGATGACAGGAGGAGAGCCTTAGGTTTTTTAACGGAAAAGGGATACCTCAATAACTTTGAATGCCGGATGCGCCGGAGAAATGGCGCTATTTTCTGGGTGGTTATGAACGGCCGATTGGCCTACTTCCCGGACGGCACCCCCTGTCTTGAAGGATTCATTGTCGATATCACCGACCGCAAGCAGGCGGAAGAGGCGCTCAAGGAGAGTGAAGAACGGTTCCGTATTACTTCGCTGACCACTTCGGATGCCATCTGGAACTGGAATATCAAAGAAGGTAAGGTCGAATGGTTTGGTGAGATAGATACAATGCTTGGCTACAACTCCGGAGAATTCCCCAGGACACTTGACGCCTGGGAAAAAGCGGTCCATCCCGATGATCATGACCGGGTGATGGCGGCGTTGGAGCAGCATCTGCACATGCAGACCCCTTATGATGAGGAATATCGCGTTGTGCAGAAAAATGGGAACCTGCGTTACTGGACAGAACGCGGCATCGCCCTGTACGACGAAAAGGGAAATGCCTTCAGTATGATCGGGGCCTGTACTGATATCACCGAGCGCGTTCAGGCGGAAATGGACAGAGAACGTCTGCTTGCCGAACTTTCGACAGAGCGGGCGCTTTGGCGGGCCACTGTCGAGAACATGCTCGATCCGGTCGCTACCTGTGATGCTCAAGGCGGGACCTTTTATATGAACCCCTCCTTCGAAAAACTCTTGGTGAGGCCGATACGGGCAGATCTGGATGTTGATGCCCATCCCGAGTACTATCAGCTCTACCGGCCTGACGGCACGCTGTTTCCACCGGAGGAACTCCCTTTGCAAAAGGCCATCCGTACGGGCGAGAACGTGCGGAACATCGAACTCGTCCAGCGTAGTTCGGGGGGGCGCGAGTTCACCGTCATATTCAGTGCGGCACCGTTACGTGATGCAGACGGGAAAATAACGGGCGCGGTCGCCGTAGGGCATGACATCACCGAAGTGAAACGGGCCGAGGAAGCGCTGCGTAAAGCCCATGATGAACTCGAACTTCGCGTGCAGGAACGAACTGTCCAGTTGAACGAAGCCTATAAATCGCTTCAGCATGAGACGGAAGAACGGAAGCGAGTGGAAGAGCAGCTCCGCCAGAGGCAGAAACTTGAGGCCCTGGGGACCCTCGCCGGCGGCATTGCCCACGATTTCAACAATATCCTTGCCGGTATTATGGGTTTTGCGGAAATGGTACGGGAGGATATGGCTCCCGACAGCCCCGAATATCACCGGCTGGAACTTGTGCTCAAAGGAGCGCATCGGGGACGTGACCTTGTAAGGCAGATCCTGACCTTCAGCCGCCAGACCGAACATGAGCAGAAATCCGTTGCATTAAGCGATATAGTGAAGGAAGGCCTTAAACTGCTCCGGCCCCTGCTTCCCTCAACCATTGAAATACGATCGAAGTGCCTGACCGGTGACGACACAATACTGGCGGACTCCGCACAGATACACCAGGTCCTTATGAATCTCTGCACGAACGGCGCCCAGGCCATGGGAAAGAAAGGCGGCATCCTGGAGATCAGTGTCACGCGGGACCACTTCAGGAAAAATGATCATATGCCCGTTCCCGGCATGAAACCGGGAAACTATGCGACTCTCACGGTGCGCGACACAGGTCCCGGCATGAAACCTGAAGTCATTGAACGGATATTCGATCCTTTTTTTACCACCAAGGCCCATACGGAAGGGACCGGGCTGGGCCTTTCCGTGGTCCACGGCATCGTGAAGAGCCACGGCGGGTTCATAAGGGTCGAAAGCGAACCCGGAAAGGGCTCGGCATTTTATGTATATCTGCCAAAGACAGAAAGACAGGAAGCACTTATAGTCGGCGAGGAAGTCCCCGTAAAGGGAGGAAAGGAACGCATACTCTTCGTTGATGATGAAGACCTCAACGTCGAACTGAATAATGAGAGGTTGACCCGGCTCGGTTATGAGGTTGTGGCCACGACAAGCAGCCTTGAGGCATTGGAGATCTTCAAAAAAGAGCCCCGGAGGTTCCATCTTGTCATTACGGATTATACGATGCCGCAAATGACCGGCCTCGACCTCGCAAGAGAACTGCTGAAGGTGCGCAACGACATTCCCATCATCCTCTGTACGGGTTATAACGACAGTGTTTCATCGGACAAGGCCAAGAGGGCCGGGATCAGGGAGTTCCTGTTGAAACCGCATGGTAAGAGTGAACTGGAACGGGCCATCCGCCGGGTGCTGGATGCAAAGACTGAACGATGAGGAACCTGCGAGGATGACGCTTTGCGGCCGGCCTTGACACAGGATAGATAAACTGAAAACTCATTGTATATTACGTCTGATAATCGATAATTCTTCTATTGCACAAGCGCACCATGTGTTTTGCCAGGATCCGAACAAAATATGCTAGAATTGCAGAATGCCGGACATAGACAGCAACACCATCATTTCTGTCAATGATCTTACAAAGACATTTGACGGGATTACAGCCGTCGATCATATAACTTTCTCCGTGAAGGCCGGGGAGATATTTGCTTTTCTCGGGCCCAACGGTGCTGGAAAATCAACAACTATCAAAATGCTCACCACACTCTTGCACCCAACAGGCGGCGCTATCTCTATGAACGGACATGATCCTGCCCATTCGCCCCACAGAGTGCGTCGGACCTTCGGCATTGTTTTTCAGGACCCCAGTCTCGATGAAGAGTTGACGGCTTATGAGAATATGGAATACCACGGTATACTCTACAATGTCCCGAAAGATAAGAGGCGACAGAGAACCAAAGAACTTCTCACCATAGTTGAATTATGGGACCGCCGGGATGATCTCGTCAAGAACTTCTCGGGGGGTATGAAGAGAAGACTGGAGATTGCCCGTGGCCTACTCCATCATCCAAACATCCTGTTCCTCGATGAACCGACCCTGGGCCTCGATCCTCAGACAAGGAACCTCATCTGGAATTACATCAAAGAACTTAACAGAGTGGAGGGGGTAACGGTCTTTTTTACCACTCATTATATGGAAGAGGCCGAGCGGGTCGCTCAACGCATCGCTATTATTGACCGGGGAAGAATCGTTATTCAGGGGACCCCCGACGAACTGAAGAACGCGACGAAGAGCGCGAGCCTCGAGGAAGCTTTCATCGAGCTCACAGGCCGCAATATCCGAATGGAGGAACCAAGCAGCCTCGACCGCTTGAGGGCCCGGCGAAAATTCTTCAAGAGAGCTGGCCGATGAAAGCGATCTATATCCTCTGGCTCAGGCAAATAAAACGGTATTCACGTTCAAAAGCGAGGATCATAGGTTCTCTGGGCCAGCCGCTTTTGTTCCTCGTTGCCCTTGGATTCGGCTTCGGGCCCATTTACACGAAGGCAGGGGGAGGAAACTACATCCAATTCCTCGCGCCGGGAATCATCGCCATGAGCATCCTCTTTACGGCAACCTTTGCCGGTATCGAAGTGCTCTGGGACAGACAGTTTGGTTTTCTTAAGGAGATTCTCGTGGCTCCCGTATCGAGGGTTGAGATCATGGTAGGCAGGACCCTCGGCGGAGCTACTGTGGCAGTTATTCAAGGCGTCATCGTATTCTGTCTGTCGCTCATCATCGGTTTTCGTCCCGCGAGCCTGACACTCCTGCCTCTTGCGCTCGTGTACATGGGACTGATCGCCATCATGTTTACGGCTCTCGGAACAGCCATTGCGTGCGTTATTGAAGATATGCAGGGATTTCAGTTCGTTATCAATTTTCTCATCATGCCCACCTTTTTTCTATCGGGAGCCCTTTTTCCCATGGAAAGCCTGCCGAAAGCAGTTGGTTTTATTGCCGCCATCAATCCTCTCGCATACGGTGTCGATGCATTGCGGGTTATTCTCGTGCAGGGCGCCCACCTGGGACTGATTGCCGATTTTACCGTGCTCATTGTCGTCGCCGTAGCGATTATGGTTGTGGGGAGTTATCTTTTTTCAAGGATGCAGGTTTAATAGCGTATATATTATTCTGCCAGCGGCGCCTCGCTGACAAAAAGGAGCCTCGAACAAGTCGAAACAGGCAACTCTGCTTGTGCCCGGAGCGATCGTTCAAGGCCTTGGGAAACTACTCCTGCACGTCGCGCGTGCCTCTGATTCCGGTTAATCAGCCCCATTCAACACTACCAGTAATACCGGCCTGGCAGCGACTTATGCTCGGGTCGGAATAGCTCTGTAGAAGTCTAGCACACCTTGGCACTTTGTCAAGAACGACGGTAAGACTTTTAGTTGGACACCGCCCTCTTTACCATCGATGCTTTATTGCCCCGGACCTACATGCTATCTGACAGGGGAGCGGTGGCCTGTTACGGATGGGCTTGCAGGCGCCGCAGGCATACCTGATCTCCCGTCTTCGCTCGTTCGGGACTGTGCACACGGGGTTGTCATTCAGAGGGTCATTCTCGTCTTCACCCACTACGAAGAGTCGTGCCGGGCAGGCTGATACACATGCTCCGCATCCGCTGCAGCGATCGGTGTCTACTATGATAAAGAAGTCGCCTGAGCCATCCTTATACCCGTAGTTGGCTTTCATTCGTCCTGCCCTCCTTCTCAGCCAGCGTTTTTGCAAATAATGCAGCGCCGGCTGCACCTGCGATCTGGGTATCAAAAGGAAAACCTTTGGATGTATATTCCTTGTTGTGCCATTTTGTCTCGCATGCTGCGATGCCCAGCTTTTTCGTCACCCTCTGGACGACACCCTGATTTTTTGCAATGCCGCCGGTTATGGCGAAATCCTCATCGATTCCCAATCTCTCGATAAGCGAAACAACTCTCTGGGCCATGGAGGAGCAATATGCCGCGAGCACCTTCTCTTTCGTCCAGCCCGCGCGCAACAATTTTGTGGCCTCCGATTTCGCAAAAACAACGCACGTGGAGCTAACAGGGGGCGGATCTTCTTCAACGTTCAATGATGTCTCGCCCACATCCTGTATAGGGATCAAAAGGAGGTCCGCAAAGACTTCCATGCCGCGCCCCGTACCCGCTGCGCATTTATCATTCATCAGGAAAGCGATGACCTTTCCCTTCTCGTCGATCTTTATGACTTTGCAGTCCTGGCCGCCCATATCCAGCACTGTCCTTACCCTCGGGCCGTACATCCAGTTAGCTCCCCGGGCATGGCATGCTATCTCGGTTATTGACCGGTTGCCAAAGGGCACATTGACCCGGCCGTAACCTGTCCCGACCGTGAAGTGAATATTTTCCAATTTTAATCCCGTATGTAAGGCAGCTTTGTTAAATGCCTTGACCGCGCTGTTGGTACTGTTGGACCCGGTCCTTACACTACCGTAACAGTAAAGTTCGCCATCGACCATGATAACGCTTTCCGTGCTTATTGAACCGACGTCAATACCGCATGTGATGATCCTGCCTTTTGTCCAGTCTATCTCCTTGTTTCTCCACCTTGATTCAGGCCACCTCCAAAATTCCGGTTTACCTGGCATGCCCTTAAACCTCTCCGTCTAATCCGCTGCGGTTAAAGCCGCCCCGATCGCACTTATATAATCCGGGTCCTTCGGGACCGTTATCTTCACATTGAGCTCCTCTTCAAGGGCCTTGATGAAACCGATGTTCAAGGCAACGCCGCCTATTACGGCCACCTGCGCCTCTATTCCGACCCTTCTTATCATCGAGGCAACTCTCACCGCTATTGCGCATAATACCGCCCGCACTATATCTGATTTAGGGGTCCTCGCGTGAACAAGGGATACGACCTCTGATTCAGCGAAAACCGCGCAGTGTGCATATAGGGTGATCTTTTTTTTTGATTGATCATAGAGGTCCGCCATTTTCTCGACCTCAGTCTCAAGGGCTCTTGCCATCGTCTCCAAAAAGATACCGGCACCTGCTGCGCATTTTTCGTTCACCGTCAGGTCGATCACCTCGCCTGAATGGTTTATTCTGAAAACGCTTCCCGCTTCCGCGCCTAATTCCACAACGGTCCGTACATTCGGCATCAGGAAACTTATACCTTTTGCACAGGCCTGTAAATCTCCGGTATCGCCGTCTGCAAACTCGCAATCTCTCTTTCCCACACCCGTGGCGAATACCTTCTGAACATCTTCTCTCGCAAGGCCGGTTGCATTCAGGGCAACATCGTACGCTTTATCCGCCGCACCCCTGGCATCGCGGCCAGCCGGTGCCAGGGCCTTACCAAGCACCTTGCCGTCTTTCATTATCACTGTTCTTACGTTCTGTGCCCCGCTATCAACTCCTGCTGTGATCATTTTTACCTCTATCTCCGAGCGTCAGGCTCGATACTAGAGGCCCATAAATTGGACCATGATGCCGCATACGAATATCGTTGCCCCCGCAAGCGCATGACTGTAACGTTCTGCACGCCCGAGCGGAATAAACTTAAGGCCCATGTAAGAAGCCAGGACCATGCCCAGCATCGTGGCAATGGTCGTCAGCCCGAAAACAGCTACGACCACGGTTATACCCAGCCAGTTACCCTTTACGGCAGGGTAAATGAGAAGCGGTATGAGAGCTTCACAGGGACCAAAGACAAGCACGGTAAAAAGGATCCAGGGGGTGAGGTTTGTTCCTTCCGGTTCATGAACATGAACGTGTTCTTTATGATGCACGTGCGTGTGCACGTGCGCTTTTTCATCTTCATGAAAATGGAAATGCGTGTGCGGCCGGTTCCTTATTGCCTTGCGTATCCCCCAGACAAAATAAACGAGGCCGAGCACAATGAGGGCCCATCCTGCAATGTTGCCTCTCAAAGAATCGAACGTTTCGAGTTTGGTCATGGCCACACCGAAAGTGACGCCTAAAACTCCCAGCACGACCGCACTTACAACATGTCCGAGCCCGCACAGGACCGTGACCCAACTCGTCCGGGCAATGGACCATTTTTTCGCTCGCGCGATCACCGTGAAGGGAATGTAATGGTCCGGGCCGAGCAGAGTATGCAGGAAGCCTGCCGAGGCAGCGATCAAAATGAGGGTCTTTAATCCTTCCAACGATTCTATCATTTTCTGTACCTCCCTGATTCCCCGGCATCGTTTGCAACGGACGATGTATGAGCTGGGTTCGGGTCCCGGCCCTTCAGTATTATTTTGTGTTTGGAGAGTAGAATTTCTTCAATTTCACCGTCGTAATACTTCTCCTCCCCGAAGAGGCTCCTCATATATATCCTGCCGCCATCGACTCTCACAACGTCAGCTGAATCAAAGAACAATACTTCGTCATTCTCGCTGCGAATATAGACATTGGATTCACACATATTCTCTACTCCTTGCAGCTGTCATTCATTCCTGTGTTCCTTGCCGGTTTTCGTCCCCTGCTGCTGCCTTAGTGAATTTACAACTCGACGGCAATGTTATTATACAAGTTTTATGGCCTCCTGGAATAGATGCTGCAACGTTCGCGCTTCACGGGAGATCTTTTCAAGGGCCGCCGCCAGATCCTCTCTTCCGGCAGATTTCATGATCTTTGCCCACGATTCGAAGCTATCTGCATGTTCTTCGTTATGCTCCATCCAATGAGGCAAGACTATCCTTAACTTTTCTACATCGTTCATGTTCTTTGCGTCAGTGCCATGGTTCTGAGGACCTGTCATAGAATGATCGTGATGATGATGGTAATGAGTCATTTAGAAACCCTCCTCCTCCATAAATCTCCGGTTTAGTTTTTGAGAGATATAAGCATCGAATCCGGAAGCCGCCGGGTTGGTAAAATAATTATTGATCGACTCATCTACCGGGCAGCCGAGAAGAGAGGTAACTCCCTTTCGATGCAGATCTGATATCCACAGGAGAAACGCCTCTTTCTTGATCTCATAATACCATATCTCGGGTCCGGTTAACCATTCGATCAGGTCATATTCACTGACGTTCGGCAATATCAATGCATAATCGGCGTCACGTCCGTGTGCAGCCTTCAAACAGAACAGGTCACGGCACCCGTTTAAAACCTGGCCAATATCACGCTTCACGATGCAGTATATTTCATGCGGTTTTTGTTTGACACCAGTTCCTTCCTTGACCGCATAGACGTCCGGTTTTATAAAACCCCTTCTCTCATTATCCCTTACTTCATATCCGGCATAGCCGAAAAAGGAGACAACGTTTTCGATAATGTCTGCAGAAGGAGCCGGGTCATGAGCCATGGTCAACCCTCCCTGGCTATATCTTCTTCAGGCCAGTCTTCACCCGGCCCTGGAAGCGTGATCATTACGGGTTCGCTGTCCTTCCAGTATTTCTCTATAATAGGATGTTTCTTCTCGATGAGGAACGGTTTGAGCTGATCGATATCCAGGGCATCATCCTCAGTGGCAATCTTGTCGTAGAGCTCCTCCGGGATAGCGTCAGCCACCTGGACCTTTAATTCTTTGTCAACCCACACAACCCTGTCCCATCCCCCGTCTCCCTGAAGGAAACGCTTCATACGGATGGCCCTTACCGACGTTCCCATGAAACCGTTGTTCTGGGAACCACCGCTCATGATGGCAGCCATTTTTGTGAACGGTATGCCGAGCGGTGTTTCTCCGAAGTAACCCCGGCTTACAACACCCATCGCATCAAGGTCAGGGATATAGAAGCTTGCACACTCGAAACAACCACAGTTGGTCTGGGGATATTTGATCGATGAGTAGAGGCTTACCTGCTTCACAGTCTGGTTCGATTTATTGTAGACCGCCCTGTTCACCTCGTCATAGATGCCCAATTTTTCGTTGAGGCAGTTCCCTTTCGGGATCTTGCACACATATCCGTGGGGATCGGCCTGCATGGTGATCTTGGCCCCATTGTATGAAAGGATGCCGCAATAGGGCAGGCGGTTCGGCGTTATAACGCACATATGGTTCGGAGCGAAGGTCTGGCATATGACGCACCCATAGAAGTTGTCCACGTCCTCATCGTCTATCCCGAGATATTTCGCGTCTACGATATCCCACTCTCTTTCAC
>Ga0316605_10000899_pt1 | contig 18245 bp, 15 predicted proteins | sample OWC_soil_day20_n_FD_207666 | JGI IMG/M metagenome (GOLD analysis project Ga0316605, IMG submission 207666) | Wetland soil microbial communities from Old Woman Creek delta, Ohio, United States - OWC_soil_day20_noCT | ecosystem: Environmental > Terrestrial > Soil > Wetlands | place: USA: Ohio...
CACGGCTGGATGGGCTGAGCGCTTCCACCGATGCCGCGGCCACCCTGCCCCGCCTAAACTATTCCGTCCCCGAAGCCCCCGCCTTCCATTCACCCCGGAGCCTTGTACATGAGTACCTTCCTGTTAAGACACGTGGCCGCCCTGCTGGCGGCAACCCTTGCGCTGGCCTGCTCGGTGGTGTCGGCGCAGGAGGAGGAGAAAGTCCTCAACATCTACAACTGGTCGGACTACATCGCCGAGGACACGATCAAGAATTTCGAGAAGGAAACCGGCATCAAGGTCCGCTACGACAATTTCGACAACAACGAGATCGTGCATGCCAAGCTGGTCGCAGGAAAGACCGGCTACGACCTGGTAGTTCCGTCCTCCAACTGGGCCAAGCTGCAGATCGACGGCGGGTTGCTGCGCAAGATCGACAAGGCGCAGCTGTCCAACTACAAGAACCTCGATCCGTCGCTGCAGGCGCAACTGGCCCGCCTGGACAAGGACAACGACTTCATGGTGAACTGGCTGTGGGGCTTCACCACGGTAGGCATCAACGTCGACAAGGTGAAGGCCGCGATCGCCCCGCTGCCGATGCCCGAGAACGTCTGGGATCTGGTGTTCAAGCCGGAGTACGTCAGCAAGCTGAAGAGTTGTGGCGTGTCCTTCCTCGACTCGGCCACCGAAGTGGTGCCGGCAGCGCTGCACTACATGGGCAAGCCGCCGTTCAGCAAGAACCCCTCCGACTATGCGGCGGCGGCCAACGTGCTGAAGGCCGTACGGCCGTACATCACGGTGTTCAGCTCCTCGGGCTACATCAACGACCTGGCCAACGGTTCGATCTGCGTGTCACTGGGATGGTCGGGCGACATCAACATCGCACGCCAGCGCGCCATCGACGGCAAGACCGGCAACAACATCCAGGCGCTGATCCCCAAGAACGGCGGGCTGCTGTTCTTCGACGTCATGGTCATTCCGGCCGATGCCGCGCACCCGGGCAACGCCCACAAGTTCATCAACTACATCCTGCGGCCCGAGGTGCACGCGTCGCTGACCAACAAGGTCTTCTACGCCAACCCGAACCTCGAGTCCAAGAAGTTCATCAAGCCCGAAGTGGCGAGCAACCCGACCGTCTTCCTGCCGCCCGCCGACATGAAGAACATGGTGCCGCCGGAGGCGCTGAACAACGACCTGCGCCGCTTGATGACGCGCACCTACACGACCTTCAAGACCGGCCTGTAGACCTGCTGCCATCGTGAACCCGTCGTCGGCAGGCAACGAACAACGTGCGTCGGGGGACGCCGCGTTCCTGCGCATCGAGCACCTCACCAAGGACTTCGACGGCTACAAGGCCGTCAACGACGTGTCCTTGGACATCGCCAAGGGCGAGATCTTCGCGCTGCTCGGCTCCTCCGGCTGCGGCAAGAGCACCTTGCTGCGCATGCTCGCCGGCTTCGAGACGCCGAGCTCGGGTCGCATCGTGCTGGCGGGGCAGGACCTGGCCAGCCTGCCTCCGTTCCAGCGGCCGATGAACATGATGTTCCAGAGCTACGCGCTGTTCCCGCACCTGACGGTGTGGGACAACATCGCCTTCGGCCTGCGCCGCGACGGCCTGCCCAAGGCCCAGGTGGCCGATCGCGTCGAGGCCATGCTCAAGCTGGTGCAGCTGGGCAAGTTCGCCAAGCGCAAGCCGCACCAGCTGTCGGGCGGCCAGCAGCAGCGCGTGGCGCTGGCGCGCAGCCTGGCCAAGCAGCCGCAGCTGCTGCTGCTGGACGAGCCGCTGGGCGCGCTGGACAAGAAGCTGCGCGAGGAAACGCAGATCGAGCTGGTCAACATCATCGAGCAGGTCGGCGTCACTTGCGTGATGGTCACGCACGACCAGGAGGAGGCCATGACCATGGCCTCGCGCATCGCCATCATGAGCGAAGGCCGCTTCCTGCAGGTGGGCGCGCCGAGCGAGATCTACGAAACCCCGGCGACGCGTTTCGTCGCCGACTTCATCGGCAATGTCAACCTGATGGACGGCAAGGTCGACGACGACCAGCCCGACCACGTGATCATCGGCTGCGCCGACTGCAGGCACTATGTCGGCCACGGCATCACCGGCAACGAAGGCATGGGCGTCACCGTGGCCTTGCGCCCCGAGAAGATCCACCTGTCGCGCAAGGCGCCCGACGATGAATTCAACTCCGCGCGCGGCACCATCAAGGAGCTGTCCTACTTCGGCAGCTTCACCGTCTACCACGTCGAGCTGGCCAGCGGCGCGAGGCTGAAGGTCAGCCTGGCCAACGTGCAGCGCCATCGCGACGACCAATTCACCTGGGGCGACACGGTCTGGGCGCACTGGTCGCGTTCGGCCCACGTGGTGCTCACCTCATGACACTGAGGGTGCGCCCCTGATGAACGCGCTGCTCGACCGCCTGCGCAGCCTGGTCAGCGGGCGCAGCGCCGTCATCGGTCTGCCCTACCTTTGGCTGCTGGTGTTCTTCCTGTTCCCCTTCGTCATCGTCTTCAAGATCAGCGTCTCCGAGATGGAGACCGTGCAGTTCAAGGACCTGGTCACGCTGAAGGACGGGGTGCTGCAGCTGTCGCTCAAGCTGTCGAACTACGTCTTCATCACCGAGGACGCGCTGTACTTGAAGACCTATCTGGCCAGCCTGAAGTACGCGGCGGCGACCACGCTGCTGTGCCTGGCCATCGGCTACCCCTTCGCCTACTTCATGGCCCGCGCCAAGTCCACGCTGCAGCCGACGCTGCTGATGCTGGTGATGCTGCCGTTCTGGACCTCGTTCCTGCTGCGCGTCTATGCGTGGAAGGGCCTGCTCAGCGAAAACGGCTGGGTCGCCGATCTGCTGATCAATACCGGCATCGACCAGCTGCTGTATGCGGCGGGGATGATTCCGGCGCCCGGCAAGCTGATGCACACGCCCTTCTCGCTGGTGCTGGGCATGACCTACACCTACCTGCCCTTCATGATCCTGCCGCTGTACGGCAACCTGGCGAAGATGGACCTGCGGCTGCTCGAGGCCGCGGCCGACCTGGGCGCCACCGCCTGGACGGCCTTCTGGAAGATCACCGTGCCGCTGTCCAAGGCCGGCATCATCGCCGGCTCGATGCTGGTCTTCATTCCCTGCATCGGCGAGTTCGTCATCCCCGAGTTGCTCGGCGGGCCACAGACGCTGATGATCGGCCGCGTCATGTGGGACGAGTTCTTCTCCAACAACGACTGGCCGATGGCCTCCAGCGTGGCCGTGGTCATGGTGCTGCTGATCATCGTGCCGCTGGCCATCTTCAACAAGTACCAGGCCGAGGCCCAGGAGGTGCGGAAATGAAGCGCGGCACCAGCGCCGGCTTCAACCGCTGGTTCGCGCGCGGCTGGCTGTCGGCCGGCTTCGTGTTCCTGTACCTGCCGATCGTGGCGCTGGTGCTGTATTCGTTCAACGACTCGCCGATCCCCAATGTCTGGCGCGGCTTCACGTTCAAGTGGTATGCGGCTCTGGTCGACGACCGCGAGATCCAGGCCGGCCTGTGGCTGAGCCTGAAGATCGCCTTCCTCACGGCCTGCGGCTCGGTGGTGCTGGGCACGCTGGCCGCCTTTGCCCTGGTCAAGTACAAGCGCTTCGCCGGGCGCACGCTGTTCAGCGGCATGGTCAACGCACCGCTGGTCATGCCCGAGGTGGTGGTCGGCCTGTCGCTGCTGCTGATGCTGGTGTCGGTGCAGCGCGCGATCGGCTTCCCCGAGCGCGGGCTGATGACCATCTGGTTCGGCCACCTGCTGCTGGGCATGGCCTACGCGGCGGTGATCGTGCAGTCGCGTCTGCTCGACCTGAACCCCTCGCTGGAAGAGGCGGCCATGGACCTGGGCGCCAAGCCGTCCCAGGTTTTCTGGCTGGTGACGCTGCCGATGATCTCGCAGTCGCTGATGTCGGCCTGGCTGCTGACCTTCACCATCTCGCTCGACGACGTCGTGCTGTCGGCCTTTCTGTCGGGCCCCGGTGCGACGACCATGCCGCTGGTCATCTTCTCGCGCGCCCGCCTCGGCCTCAACCCCAGCGTCAACGCCGTGGCCACGCTGATCGTGCTGGTGGTCGCCATCGGCGTGCTCGTGGCCAGCTACATGATCGCCCGAGCCGAACGCAAACGACTGCTCGATCTTGCCGAAGCGTCGCGCGGCTGATCCCGCCACCCGCCCCACAATTCATTGATGTAGCCCCTGGAGACCGTCCCCCATGTTCACCCAACCCAAGCTCACCCTGTTGGCGCTGGCCCTCGCCGCCGCCCTGCCCGCGGCCGCACAAAGCAATGCCGAGGTGATGAACGAACTCAAGGCCCTGCGTGACCGCGTCAATCAACTGGAACAGCAGCTGAAGGACAGCCAGGCCAAGGCCGCCGCGGCGCCGTCGCCGCAATGGGGCATGACGCCGGAGCAGGCAGCCGAGATGAACCGCCTGACGGTCAAGACCGAGGCACTCGAGGATTCGCGCGAAGCCAGCGGCTTCATGGGCCTGAAGATCAGCGGCCAGATGCAGGCGGCCTACATCTACAACCAGCGCCAGGACCTGGCGGGCTTCCAGTTCCTGGATTCGGTGGCCAACTACGGCTACAACTACTGGAACTCGTACATCGGCATGGCCATCCTCGACATCCAGAAGGAGATGACCGACGGCACCAAATGGCGCCTGACGCTGGCGCCGCAGCGCGGCGTCGGTTCGACGATCGACGGCTATTCGATCGTGCAGGAAGCCAGCGTGTCGGTGCCGCTGACCGACCTGCAGACGCGCTTCATCGCCGGCCAGATCCCCGACTGGTCAGGCTACGAATACCTGCAGCCGACGCTGAACAAGCTGATCACGCACAACCTGCTGTTCGACTTCACGCTGCCCACCGGCTACATCGGCGCCGGACTCGACCTGACCAGCGGCAAGTGGGTGACCAAGATGATGCTGGCGCAGATGAACCAGAACGCCAACTACTCGGCCGCCAAGGGCTCGGTGCTGGCCTTCCGCGTGGACTACGCGCGCGGCGAGTACCAAGGCTTCGGGCTGGCCGGCGTGTATGGTCAAGCGCCCAATTTCGTCAACGGCTACGCCTGCGAAGATTGCACTCCTACCAACTCCAACCTCGGCCTGATCGAGGTCGACGGCTACTTCATCCGCGGCGACTGGACGGTGCAAGGCCAGCTGAGCTACGGCTACCAGAAGGACGCCGCCATCACCGCCAACGCCAATGGCGGCCTGCAGACGGCCTCCTGGTACGGCCTGTCCACGCTGGCGGCCTACAAGTTCACGCCGCGCCTGGAAGGCGTCGGCCGCTTCGACTACCTGAACAACGGCCAGAACGGCGGCGGCCTGCTCGGCTACGGCATCGACGACGGCAACGGCATCGGCCCCAACGGCAACCTCGGCTGCGTGCAGGGCGCCGCCGCCATCGACCCGGGCTGCAACGACGGTGCCAGCCGCTACGCGCTGTCGGTCGGCTTGAACTACGTGTTCAACCAGTACACGATGTTCAAGGCGGAAGCCCGCTACGACTGGGCCAACCAGCCGGTCTTCCTGAACGTCAGCGACGGCGCTTTCCGCAAGAACAACACCGTGCTGGGCGCTTCGGTTGTGGTGTCCTTCTGACCCCAGGCTCGCGGGCCGGGCGCCCGCCGGCCGCGGCGTAGCATGCGGCGCTTGTGCATGTGAAGCGCGGGAAACACCGATGAAAGACCTGATCGAGCGCCTGCACGCAGCCGGCGTCCACACGCTGCTGGCGCAGTTCACCGACCTGCATGGCGTCGCCAAGGGCAAGCTGGTCCCGCTGAGCCATCTCGACGAGCTGCTCACCGACGGCGCCGGTTTCGCCGGCCCGTCGATCGTCGGCACCGGCCTGCCGCGCATCGGGCCGCGGGCCGAGTACTACGCCCGCGGCAATGCCAGCACCGCCGTCGCGCTGCCCTGGATGCCCGGCGTGGCGCGCATCGTCTGCGACGGCTTCGTCAACGGCCAGCCCTTCGATGCCTGTCCGCGCCAGGTGCTCAAGCGCGCCACGGCCCGGTTGGCCGAACGCGGCTGGCATCTTCGCACCGGCATCGAACCCGAGTTCTTCCTGCTGCGGCGCGACGCCGGACGTTGGCTGCCGGCCGATGACCAGGATCTGCTCGACAAGCCCTCCTACGACCTGCGCTCGCTGGCGCGACAGCAGGGTTTCCTGCACGAACTGCATGCAGCGCTGGCCAAGAGCGGGCTCGACGTGCTGCAGATCGACCACGAAGATGCGCACGGCCAGTACGAGCTCAACTTCGGCTTCGACGAAGCACTGGCCAGCGCCGACCACCTGATGCTCTTCAAGCTGGCCGCGCAGGCGCTGGCCGAGGCGCATGGAATGGTGTTCTCGATGATGCCGAAGCCATTTTCCGACCAGCCCGGCAGCGGCATGCATTTCCATGTATCGCTGTGGTCCGGCTGGAACCCGAAGCGGCCCGACAACGCGCAGTGCGTGTTCGTGCCGCACCGCAGCGACGGCAGCGCCGACCGCGAGACCGAACTCTCGCCGATCGGCCGCCATTTCATCGCCGGCGTGATCGCGCATTCGGCCGCACTCACCGCACTGGCCGCGCCCACCGTCAATTCCTACCGGCGGCTGCGCGTGTACGAGACGCTCTCCGGCACCAGTTGGGCGCCGGCCTACGTGGCGCAGGGCCCGAACAACCGCACCGCGGCGCTGCGCACGCTGCACGGCCGCTTCGAGTGGCGCGTGCCTGACGCCAGCGCCAATCCCTACCTGGCGACGGCCGCGTTGATCGCCGCCGGCCTGGACGGCGTGGACCGCAAGCTCGAGCCGCCGGCCGATTGCACCGAAGACTTGTTCGAGCTGTCGCTGGCGCAGATCCGCGAACGCGGCATCGCGCTGCTGCCGCAGTCGCTGGGTGAAGCGCTGGACGCGCTGGCCGCCGATGAACTGATCTGCACCACGCTCGGCGAAACGCTGACGCGGCAGTTCCTGAGCCTGAAGCGCGCCGAGATCGCCGACTACCAGCACCATGTCAGCGACTGGGAGTTGCGGCGTTATGCCGAGGCCTTCTAGGCGCATCGTCTGCGGGTCTGCGGCGCGTTCGTCATGACCGCCGCCGTGCGCGCGGGCGGCACCGTGCCGTGGCTGGCCTACGCCAGCCTGGCCACCAGCATGGCGGTGGTCGGCTCCTACGTCGGCCTGTCCAAGCTGCTGGTGGCCGCCTTCCCGGTGTTCCTGCTGGCCTGGCTGCGCTTCGGCATGGCGGCCGTCGCCATGCTGCATTGGGTGCGGCGGCGCGACGGCGATGCGCCGCTGTCGGCGCACGACCGCCGCCTGCTCTTCTGGGAGAGCTTCCTCGGAAACTTCCTGTTCTCGATCTTCATGCTCTATGGCGTCATGCTGACGTCGGCGGTGGCCGCTGGCGTGGTGATGGCGGCGATCCCGGCGGCGGTGGCGCTGCTGTCGCGCATCTTCCTGGGCGAGCGCATCCGCGGCCGCGCGATGGCGGCCATCGGCTGCGCGGTACTCGGCATCCTGCTGCTGGCCCTGGCCAAGGACAGCGGCGCCGTGGCCGCCACGGCCGCCGCGCATTGGGGCTACCTGCTGCTGCTGGGCGCGATGCTGTGCGAGGCCAGCTACGTGGTCATCGGCAAGCGGCTCACCGGCATGCTGTCGCCGCGCCGCATCAGCGCGCTGATCAACCTGTGGGGCCTGGCGCTGGTCACGCCGCTGGGGCTGTGGCAGGCGCTGCGCTTCGACTTCGGCGGCGTGCCCGCCGCCACCTGGCTGCTGCTGGGCTTCTATGCGATTGCCGCCAGCATGGTCACGGTGTGGCTGTGGATGCAGGGCCTGCGCCACGTGCCGGCGCCGCAGGCCGGCGTGTTCACGGTGATGCTGCCGATCAGCGCCGCGCTGGTCGGCGTGCTGTTCCTCGGCGAAGCCTTCGGGCCGATGCACTTGGTGGCCTTCGCGCTGTCGCTGGCCGGCCTGCTGCTGGCCACCTGGCCCGAGCGCGTCAACGCCGGCGCGAGCGCCCGTAGCGGCTGAACTTGTCCAGGACCTCGGCCATCTGCTCGGCGCTTAGCGGCGCAGGCTCGGCCACCGCCAGCGCCTTCAGGTAGACCTCGCACAGCGACTCGATCTCGATCGCGACCTTCATCGCCTGGGCCAGCGTGCTGCCCGCAGCCACCAGGCCATGGTGGGCCATCAGGCAGGCATCGCGGTCGCTCAGGGCCTGCGCCACGGCCTGCGAAAGCGCCTCGCTGCCGAAGACGTGGTACGGGGTGCAGGGCACGGTGTCGGTGCCGGCCACCGCCACCATGTAGTGGAAAGGCGGCAACGCGCGTTCCAGGCAGGCCAGTGCCGTGGCATGCACCGAATGGGTGTGCACGACAGCCTGAAGGTCGGCGCGGCGCGCCAGGACGGCCTGGTGGAAATGCCATTCCGAGGACGGCTCCCAATCGCCCTGCACGCTGCCGTTGACGCCGACCCAGACCATGTCCTGCGCACGCAGTTCCTCGGCACCCATGCCGGTGGGCGTGATCAGCATGCCCTCCACGCCGCCGCGCGCGCAGCGATGGCTCAGGTTGCCGGTGCTGCCGCGGTTCAGCCCCAGCGCATCGAGCCGGCGGATGGCCTGCACCGCCAGCTCGCGCAGCAGGGTCTCGTGCGCGCTCAACGGACTACCCTGCGCGCTCATCCGCCCTGCTTCGCCAGCGAACGCAGGGCCTCGGCTCGGGCCGGGACCACGCCACGCTCGGTGATCAGCGCGCTGACCAGCGACGCCGGCGTGACGTCGAAGGCCGGGTTGGCGGCCGCGCAACCGTCGGGCGCCAGCTGGACCTCGACCCATTCGCCGCTGCGGCCCAGTCCACGGATGTGCGTCAGCTCGCGCGCGCTGCGTTCCTCGATCGGAATCTGGCGCAGCCCGTCGTGCAGCGACAGGTCCAGCGTGGACAGTGGCATCGCCACGTAGAACGGCAGGCCGTTGTCGCGCGCGGCCAGCGCCTTCAGGTAGGTGCCGATTTTGTTGCACACGTCGCCGCTGGCGCTGACGCGGTCGCAGCCGACGATGACCACGTCGACCAGGCCACGCTGCATCAGGTGGCCGCCGGCGTTGTCGGCCACCAGCGTGTGCGGCACGCGCTGCTGGCCCAGCTCCCAGGCGGTCAGGCTGGCGCCCTGGTTGCGCGGCCGGGTCTCGTCGACCCACACGTGGATGTCCAGGCCGGCGGCCTTTGCCCGATACACCGGCGCCAGCGCCGTGCCCCAGTCCACCGTGGCCAGCCAGCCGGCATTGCAATGCGTCAGCACCTGCACCGGGCCGCTGCGGCGTGACGCCAGCTCGGTCAGCAGCGCCAGCCCATGGCCGCCGATGGCCAGGTTGGTGGCCACGTCCTCGTCGGCAATGGCTGAGGCCTCCTGCCAGGCCGCTTGCGCACGCTCGCCCCGTTCCAGCGGCAGCAGCCGCCGCAGCATGCGCTGCAGCGCCCAAGCCAGGTTCACTGCGGTCGGGCGCGCCGCGCCCAACCGTTGCGCGGCCGCCTGCAGCGCTGCATCGGCGGCGTCGGCCCGGGCCTGCAGCGCCAGCCCGTAGGCGGCGGTGGCGCCGATCAATGGCGCGCCGCGCACCCACATGTCGCGGATGGCCACGACCACCGCCTCCACGCTGTCCAGGCGCTCGATGCTGACGCGGTGAGGCAGCTGGCGCTGATCGATGACCTGCAGCGCATCGAGCGCAGCGGTCGGCCACAGGCTGCGGCGCGGCTGTCCGTCGACGAGCATCGGTCGCGCCGCCTACAGGTCCAGCGCACGCAGGTCGAGACGACCTGCGCGCAGCGGCGGACACCAGAAGTAGGCCCCGGTGACCGGCCGCGTGAATCCGAACAGCGCGTCGGTGATGCCGTCCTCGGCACCGATCATGCGCCGCAGCTGTGCCTCGAAGGCGTCGTAGGAGCCTGCAAAGGCCACGAACACCAGCCCCGCGCGCTGGCCTTCTGCCCAGGGCATCGAGCGGCGCAGCACGAAAGCTTCTGGGTCGAAGCTCTCCTGCGCGGTGCGCTTGACGTGCGCCGAGGCCGGTGCGTCGTCGAGCTCGACGTTGTCGCTGCGCCGCCGGCCGATCGCCCGGTCCTGCTGCGCCTGGCTCATGCGCTCGAAGCTTCCGAAGTCGTGCAGCCACTGCTGCACGGCGACGAAGCTGCCGCCGTCCAGGCCAGCGCCCTGCCCGTGCACGCCCGCCGTCTGCACGGCGGCATCACCGCCGGGGTTCTCGGTGCCGTCCTCGTAGCCGCTCAAGTCCAGGCCCTTGCCGTGGCGAAAGGCCTCGATCACCTGGTCCAGCCGCAGCGCCGTGCCCACCGCGGCCTGCACGCCGCGCGTCAGGTGAAGCAGGTCGCCGCGGTCGTCGCCGCGCAGCCAGCACCACAACGCGGCAGGTGTGGCCGGCAGTTCCAGGCCCGGCCCGACCGCGCCGTCGAAGCTGCGCAGGCCGGGGATGTCGCGGCCCAGCGCGCGCACCAGCGATTCGCCGAGTCCCACCACCAGCCGCTCGCCGTCGGCCAGCTCGCACAAGGCGCGCAGCGCAGCGCGAACATCGCCCTGCGGCATGGCGCCGAAGCTCAGGTAGCGGCCGAGGGCCGGCACGTCGGCCAGGATGCCGGGTTGGAGCTCGCTCATCGATCTTCCCTGTACAACGAATTCGCCGACCCGGCTCAGTCGGCCAGCATCGGCGATGCGTGGACCTCGCGACGGCGCGCCGCGTCGGCCAGACGCGCCACCTGCGCCGCCGGCTGGTCCTTCAGGCGGTGATTCGACCACACCTGGCGCCACCTGCGCGCGCCCGGCGTGCCGTTCCACAAGCCCAGCATGTGGCGCGCCGCATGCGTCCACGGCAGACCCCGGGCCTGCAGGCCCTCCATGTAGCGCAGCATCTCGGCCTCCACCTGTTCGCGCCGCGGCAGGCCCGCTGGCGCTCCCAGGAAGTCGGCGTCCCAGCCGGCCATCGTCCACGGATGGTGGTAGGCCTCGCGGCCGACCATCACGCCGTCGACCTGCTGCAACTGTTCGCCGATGGCCGCATCGCCGGCTATGCCGCCGTTGACGACGATGCACAGCTGCGGAAAGTCCCGTTTCAGCCGGTGCACCGTGGCGTAGCGCAGCGGCGGGATCTCGCGGTTGTCCTTGGGGCTCAGGCCATCGAGCCAGGCGTTGCGCGCATGCACGATGAACACCTGGCAGCCGGCCTCGGCCACGCAGCCGACGAAGTCGCGCACGAAGTCGTAGCGCTCGATGCGGTCGATGCCGATGCGGTGCTTCACCGTCACCGGCAGCGCACAGGCGTCGAGCATCGCCTTCACGCCGTCGGCCACGCGCTGCGGCTCGGCCATCAGGCAGGCACCGAAGGCGCCGCGCTGCACGCGGTCGCTGGGGCAGCCGCAGTTGAGGTTGATCTCGTCGTAGCCCCAGGCCTCGGCCAGCTTCGCGCAGTGCGCCAGCTCGGCCGCCTCGTTGCCGCCCAGCTGTAGCGCCAGCGGATGCTCCTCGGCGTCGTAGTCCAAATGGCGCGGCAGGTCGCCATGCAGCAGCGCACCGGTGCTCACCATCTCGGTGTACAGACGCGTGCGCCGCGTGATCAGGCGATGGAAGAAGCGGCAATGGCGGTCCGTCCAGTCCATCATCGGCGCAACGCTCAGGCGCCAGGGGGAAAGGGCGGGGGCTTCCGGCATGGGGCCGCCAGTGTAGGGGCAGCCGCGGGCCCTGCCGGGCTCGCGCCAGGTCATTCCGGCAGGCCCAGTCCAACGCGCGAAATGCGCGCGCCGTCGAGTTCGCGAACCACCAGCGTGGCCGTCCCCAGCGCCACGGCATCGCCGGCCACTGGCGGACGGCGCAGCGCAGCCACCAGCCATTGGCCCAGCGGCAGGTCGGCATCGGGCGGCCGCGGCAGGTTGTAGAAGTCGCACACGAGCGCCAGCGGCAGGCTCGGGTCGAGTTCGAAGTCGCGGAACAGTGCGCGCTGCTCGCGCTCGTCGCCCGGCTCGGGCATGGCCACACCCAGGCTGCGCGCCATCAGCCCGATGGTCGTGCCCTGCGTCAGCAGCGACACCAGCACCACGACGAAGGCAACGTTGAACAGCAGCATCGCCTGCGGCGTGCCGGCCAGCAGCGGGAACAGCGCCAGCACGATCGGCACGGCGCCGCGCAGGCCCACCCAGGAGATGAACCAGGTCTCGCGCGGCGTGAAGCGGAACGGCCACAGGCACAACCAGACCGCCACCGGGCGGGCGACGAAGATCAGCGTCAGCGCCACGCCCAGTGCCGGCAGCAGCGAGCCGACCATCTGCGAAGGCGTCACCAGCAGGCCCAGCAGCAGGAACATGCCGGCCTGCGCCAGCCAGGCATAACCGTCCATCGCCGCCAGCGTGGGCGCCACCACCGCGCCCGCGCGGTTGGCCACGATCAACCCGAACAGGTACACCGCCAGGAAGCCCGAGCCGCCGAGCAGGCCGGTGGCGCCGAACAGCGCCAGCCCGGCCGCGCCGATCAGCAGCGCAATGATGCTGCCGCCGGCATCGCGTGCCGCCACGCGCTTCAGCAGCGCGGCCATCGCCAGCCCGCAGAGCACGCCGCTCAGCGCACCCCAGCCGAACTGCTGAACGAAGGCCCAGACCACGTTGCCCCAGGCCGAGCCGGTGGCGGCCTGGCCGGCGCCGGCCAGCGCGATGAAGGCCAGCGTCAGGTACACCGCCATCGGGTCGTTGACGCCGGATTCGATCTCCAGCGTCGCCGCCACGCGCTCGTTCAACGTCACGCCCGAGCGCGTGAGCAGCGCGAACACCGCCGCCGCGTCGGTGGAGCCGACGATGGCGCCGAGCAGCATCGCGGTGCGCCAATCCAGGCCGAGGAACAGCATGCCAGCCAGGCCGGTGAACGCCGCGCACACCAGTACGCCGACCGTGGCCAGTACCGACGCCGGCCTCAGGCCGGTGCGGAAGGTGGCGAAGGCTGTGCGCAGGCCACCGTCGAGCAGGATCACCGCCAGCGCGATGTTGCCGACCCAGAAGCTCAGCCGCGCGTCGTCGAAGCGGTAGCCGCCGGGGCCGTCCTCGCCGGCCAGGATGCCGGCGAGCAGGAAGACGAGCAGGAACGACAGGCCGATGCGCGCCGAGTACAGCCCGGCCAGCACGCTGACGAAGACCAGCGCGGCGGCAGCCAGCAGCGGTGCATTGACGAAGTCCATCGGCACAGTATCGGTGCAGGGCCTTGGCCCCTGGCGGTGCCGGCGCTTCGGGCTTCGGCGTTGATGCACCGCAAATTGCGCGCGGCGCGCACCGGAACCGGCGTAGGAGTGCGCATTGAGAATGTCCGAGTGGCGCCGATGCGCCGCTCCAGTCCATGGCTGACCACGACCCGCCGCCCTCCCCGCCCACGCCTGTCACCGCCTGGCATGCGCTGACTGCCGCGCAGGCGCTAGACGCTCAGGGCGTCGATGCCGGCGTTGGCCTGTCGCCGCAGCAGGTGGGGCAACGGCAGCAGGCCCATGGGCCGAACGCGCTGCCCGAGCCGCCGCCGCGGCGGGCCTGGCGCAACTTGGCGCACCAGTTCAAGAGCCCACTGATCTACATCCTGTTCGTGGCCGCGGTGCTGGCAGTGGCGCTGGGGCACTACGGCGATGCCAGCGTGATCCTGGCGGTGGTGCTGGTCAATGCGCTGATCGGCAGCTTCCAGGAAGGCCGCGCCGAGCGCTCGATGGCCGCTCTGCGCCGGCTGTCCGCGCTGCAGGTGCGCGTGCTGCGCGAGGGCGGCGAGTTGGTGCTGCCGGCGCGCGATCTGGTGCCCGGCGACCTGCTGCTGCTGGCCGCCGGCGACGCGGTGGCGGCCGACGCCAGGCTCGTCGACTGCGTTCAGTTGCAACTGGCCGAGGCAGCGCTGACCGGCGAGTCGGTGCCGGTGTCGAAGTCGGTGGCCGCGGTGGCCTCGGCCACCGGCCTGGCCGACCGGCACTGCATGGTCTATTCGGGAACGCATGTCACGGCCGGCCGCGCGCGCGCGCTGGTGGTGGCCACCGGTCGCCACACCGAGGTCGGCCGCATCGCTGGCCTGACCGAAAATGCCGAGGAGCCGAAGACACCGCTGGAGCTGCGGCTGGCCGCCTTCGGCCGCGCGCTGGTGGCCGCGGCGCTGGGGCTGTTCGTCGGCGTGGTGCTGCTCGGCCTGTGGCGCGCGCTGCCGCTGGCCGAGCTGCTGATGGTGGCTATCAGCCAGATGGTGTCGATGGTGCCCGAAGGCCTGCCGGTGGCGATGACCATTGCGCTGGCGGTGGGCATGCAGCGCATGGCCGCGCGCGGCGCGATCATCCGCCGACTGTCGGCGGTGGAGACGCTGGGTTCGACCACCGTCATCTGCAGCGACAAGACCGGCACGCTGACGAAGAACGAGATGACGGCTGTCGAGCTTTGGCTGCCCGGTGCCGGCGGCGAGGCCGGCCAAGGCCGCATCGTCAAGGTGCAGGGCATCGGCTACGCGCCGCAGGGCACGCTGAGCGAAGGCGGCCAGCCGCTGCCTGCCGGCGACGCTGCGCTGCAGCCGCTGTGGCAGGCGGCCGTGCTGTGCAATGACGCCGAGCTGCTGCCGCCGCAAGACGAGCGCAGCGCCTGGAGCGTGCTCGGCGACCCCACCGAAGGCGCGCTGCTGGTGCTGGCAGCCAAGGCCGGCATCGACCCGGGCGCGCTGCGGCGCGCCGCGCCGCGCGAGGCCGAGCTGCCCTTCGACGCCGACGCTAAGCTGATGGCCACGCGCCACCGGCTCGACGAAGCGCCGCGCGCCGTGCTGCTGAAGGGCGCACCCGAAGCGCTGCTGCGGCTGTGTGGCGACGGCGGGCTAGCGGCCGCGGCGCGCCGCGCCGCCGAGGCGATGGCCGGGCGCGCGCTGCGTGTGCTGGCCTTAGGCCGCGTCGACGACGACGCACTGCAGAGCGGCTTCGACGCGCTGCAGGGCCGCGTGCAGCTGCTCGGCCTGGTCGGCCAGATCGACCCGCCGCGCGAGGAGGTCAAGGCGGCGGTGGCCGACTGCCGCGCCGCCGGCATCCGGCCGATCATGGTCACCGGCGACCACAAGCTCACCGGGCTGGCGATCGCCCGCCAGCTGGGCATCGCCCGCGACGGCGATCGCTCCGTTGACGGCCCGGAGCTGGAGCGCATGGGCGAAGCCGAACTGCGCGACGCGCTGCCGCAGATCGCCGTGTTCGCGCGCGTGCAGCCGGCGCAGAAGCTGCGCATCGTCGAGGCGCTGCAGTCGCGGGGCGAGGTCGTGGCGATGACCGGCGACGGCGTCAACGACGCACCGGCGCTGGCCCGCGCCGATGTCGGCGTGGCCATGGGCATCACCGGCACCGAGGTGGCCAAGAGCGCGGCCAAGATCGTGATCACCGATGACAACTTCGCCACCATCGTCGGCGCGGTCGAGCAGGGCCGGGTGGTGTACGGCAACCTGAAGAAGGTCATCCTTTACCTGTTCGCCACGGCCATCGACGAAGTCGTCGTGCTGATGCTGGCGCTGCTCAGCGGTTTGCCGATGCCGCTGCTGGCGGTGCAGATCCTTTGGATCAACATCGTCACCGAGGGCACGTTGACTGTGAATCTGGTGATGGATCCGCCCGACGGCGACGAGATGCGCAGGATGCCTGTCGCGCGCGGGGAAGCGCTGGTCGATCGAGCGATGCTCGGTCGCATCGCGCTGATGGCCAGTGCGTCGGTGCTGGCCACATTCGGCTGGTACGCCGCGCGTCTGAGCCAGGGCCTGCCGCTCGAGCTGGTACGCGCCGAGACCTTCACCGTGCTGGTGGTGTGTCAGTGGTTCAACGTGCTGAACTGCCAGTCGGCCACGCGCTCGGCGCTGCACCTCGGGCTGCTGAAGAACCCCTGGCTGCTGGGCGGACTGTCGCTGTCGGTCCTGCTGCAGGCGGCGGTGATCTACGCGCCACCGTTGAATGCGCTGTTCCATACCGTGCCGCTGCCGATCGATTCGCTGCTGCCGTTGGCAGCCGTGGCCAGTGCGGTGCTGTGGGCCGAGGAGCTGCGCAAGCTGGTGGTGCGCCGCAGGCGGCCGGCGCAGTGAAGGCCCTGGCCCGAAGCCCGCGCTATGCGCATCGCCCGCGCGCACGACGCGCCAGGCCAGCCAGGCCGCGGCCAGCAGCAGCGGCAGGAACACCCAGGCCATCTTGTCCGTGCCTGCAGGAATACAGGCCGGCGAAAGGGTCGGCGCTTCAGCCCTTGCGCGCAGCGTTGGCGGCGATGCCCTCGGCGATGCGCGGCAGCAGCGCCAGCGGCAAGTCATGGCCCATGCCGGGCACGATGTCGGCCACCGCGCCGGGGATCTTGCGCACCAGGTCGTGCGCCGCCGGCACCGGCACGAGCGGGTCGGCGTCGCCGTGGATGACGTGCGTCGGCGCGACGATGCGTGCCAGCAGCGGCGAGCGGTCGCCGTCGGCCGCCACCGCCACCAGCTGCCGCGCGGTGCCGGCTGGCCGGTAGGCGCGGCTGAACGAGGCCATCAGCCGCTGCTGCAGCCGCTGCGGTTCGGGCGGGTAAGCCGGGCTGCCGATCACCGACAGCACGTGCGACATGTGCGCCAGGTAGGTCTTCGCGTCGGCCTTCTGCGGACGCGACAGCAGCACGCGCAGCACCTTCGGGTGTGCCTGCTTCAACTGGCGCGCGCCCGAGGAGGTCATGATCAGCGTCAGGCTCTTCACGCGACGCGGGTGCTTGGCGGCGATGTGCTGGGCGATCATGCCGCCCATCGACGCGCCGACGACGTGCGCGTGCTCGATGCCCAGCGCGTCGAGCACGCCCAGCGCGTCGGCCGCCATGTCGGCCACCTGGTAGGGCGCGCGCACGCGCAGGCGCAGCCGGTGGCGAAGCGCCTCGACCATGACGTTAGGCACGCCGTGCTGGTCGAAGCCCTGGCTCAGGCCGACATCGCGGTTGTCGTGTCGGATGACGCGAAAGCCCCGCTCCACCAGCATCTGCACCAGCTCGTCGGGCCAGCCGATCAGCTGCATGCCCAGGCCCATGATCAGCAGCACCGGCTCGCCGTGCTCCGGGCCCTGGATGTCGACCTCGATCTGCAGGCCGTTGGCGATGATCCGCATCAGTGCGCCGCCTTCGCGTGGTGCGGCGCCTTCGCACCGCGGAACAACCAGCGCGGGACCTTCTGCGCATCGAATCTTTGCCAGTGCTGCGGGTCCTGGCGCAAGCGGTCGGCCACCGCATACAGCGCCAGCGGGTTCACGCCCAGCCCGAGGTGGCTGGCGTGGATCTCGATGTTCTCGGTGTGTGGCGCGTCCTCGTTGAGGCTGCACTGCCAGGCGACCACGCCGTCGGTCTTGCTGTAGATCGACGTCGTCGGCACCGCCGGCGCACGTTGCAGCCTTTCGGCACGCACCGGGTCATGCTGCAGCGGCCGGCCGCTGTAGAGCTCGTAGGCCCGTGCGGCATTGCTGGCCCGCACGTGGCCGGAGAACGGCGAACCGAGCGTGATGACGCAGCGTGTCTGCGGCTGCAGTTGTTTTGCCAGTTCGCGCGCGTACACGCCGCCCAGGCTCCAGCCGACCAGGCTGACCTTGCGGCCGTGCTGGTTCGCAACCTCCAGCACGCGCTCGCGGCAGGCATCGAGCAGGCCATTGCGCGGCCGGTTGCGCCCCAGGCCCCAGTCGTGAACGGCATAGCCCAGCTGGCCCAGAAAGCCGCGCAGCGTGCGCGTGCTCAGCTCCGACGCGCCCAGGCCGGGGAAGACGATCACCGGATGCCCGTCGCCGCGCGGCAGGCGGCTGAGCCAGGGCATGACGGCGATCGTGGCCGCGTATTCCCAGGGCGCGCGGCCCTCCAGCAGCATCAGCCAGGGGCTGGGCGGACGAATTGCAGTGGACGAATCAGTCATGCCGGGTCCCCGTTGCTCCATTGGCGCGAATGGTAGCCGCGCGCTTCCGGCCTGGTTGGAGCCTTCGCCCTAGATCAGGTCGCCCGCGCGACACCGCGCAGCGCCAGCGCCTCGTTGGCGGCCAGCGCCGCCAGCACCAGGGCGCCGCCACCCAGCACCGCGGCCGACGGCGACTCGCTGCTGCCGAGCCAGACCCAGAGCACGCCGAAGACCACCTCGAGCAGCCCGAGCAGCGAAACTTCCGGCGCACTGAGCACGCGCGCCACGCGCACCGCCATCAGGCAGGGAATCGCCAGTTGCACGACGCCGAGCAGGCCCAGCAGTGCCAGGTC
>Ga0316605_10000900_pt1 | contig 18220 bp, 13 predicted proteins | sample OWC_soil_day20_n_FD_207666 | JGI IMG/M metagenome (GOLD analysis project Ga0316605, IMG submission 207666) | Wetland soil microbial communities from Old Woman Creek delta, Ohio, United States - OWC_soil_day20_noCT | ecosystem: Environmental > Terrestrial > Soil > Wetlands | place: USA: Ohio...
TTTTGAAGTGACGCAAGACGGTTCGACATGCGGAAGTGATTTTCTTGGCCCGGTCTTCCATAGTGAAAGCAACGGCACGCCGACCGGGCTTGCCACAAGGGCAGTCTACCGGCCGGCGTGCTGAGCAGTGAGGTCTACTCTGGAGGAGTCCCTTATTCGCCTATGACGCTGAAGAACACCTGGCCTTCGTAGTAGTCGTCCCGGTTCCCTGACCAATCCCGCAAGTCGAAGAAGACGGTCACCGGCACAAGGGTACCTGACGGCACGCCGGCGGAGAGGCGGACGTCGAGCTGGCCGAGATGATGGTCGCCGCCTTGGGGAGAAAACTGCACGTTGAACCCGGTGAGTATTGCCGTTGCCCTTGAGACCGCTGCCGGCATCGTCACATTGACAGTCTGTGGAGTCTGGGCGGCTTCCCGGATCCGCGGAAATGAGGCACTGCTGTTATTGACGATCATGATTGCTTCTCCCTTGCGTTATTCCTGGAATCGGATTCCGGATGAGGATGGACATGTGGTTCTGTGGAGATCTCCGGATTGAAATCACGGATGTACGTTACGCGTGAACCTTCCTTTTCGATGAGAATGGACTGGCTGGCCTGAAGGGCATCGCCGCCAACGGCCACGGCGCGAAGAGTGTGCTGCCCGTCCGGCAACCCGCGAAGATCAAGTGTCGCGCTTCCCGACAACTCCGCTCCTGCGTCATCGTACCAGCGGATCGGATTTCCTGGCTGGGCAACGGCGCGAAGGTAGGATCCAACGATGGAACCGGCGCCGAGAGGACCCTGCGGAGATACGATAACTGGCGGCTGGTCTTTCGGCGGCGCTGAAGGAGGGGAATCCGCAGGGGGTTCGATCGCAATCCACTCATCAAACGCCCCCGTAGCAACCCCCGAACTCGCAAGAATTCGTATGTGGAGCTGCTTGCGGCGTCTTATGAAGTCCCACGGGATCACTAGCTTTGTCTCCGCAGTACGTGGAGCAATTCCCCGCCAGATTCCGGGCCGGTCTTCATACTGCAGAATGTACTGCAGGTCCTTTGCGGATGAATCGGATTTCGCCTCCCACTTCAGCGCCAGTCCCTCCGAGGTCCTGGTCTTGCTTTTCAGTTGCACGTGCGGCGGATCAGGGATGGCTTCCTCATAAATCTTCTTCTCACGCCCCTCCCACACGCGCAACATCGCAGCCCCTTCCGGCATGGGAATGCGGTCCCGGATAATGACGGGGTAGCAGTTAGGCCTGCAGAGGTTGCACGAGCAGCCAAGCGGAACGCAGATCAGCGTGCGGCCGTCGGCGTCGAGAATCTCTGCGGCGTATTCCGTCCGGTGCCCGCAGTTGCCGCCCCGCAGCCGGCTGAAGTGGAAGGAGTGCTCCCGCTCCACTGTCCGGTCGCGGTGGATCGTGAGGCGAAGATGGAGGTACTCCATCGGCACGGGATTGAAATCGCCCAGCGGGGTGTTCCCCGGAGGCCGGCTCACCACAGCGGATGTCAGCGCGGAGGCAGCGAAGGATGCGCTGGTCTCACCTGTCGGTCCGCCCCCTGCCTGGAGAAGCCTGGCGTAGTTGTACGGACTCATCCACGCCGGTCCCGCATAGGACATAAAATCAAATGACGATGCGGGATCGTACACCACATTGTTCATCGGGTCGAAACCGAACTCCCCGATGCTTCCGCGGGGATAATTCCCGTACTGCGGATAATTGGAATCGCTGTTGGCCGGCTGTGTCGGGCAGGATGTCATATCGCACGGGGAATGCGGCAGGCCAAAGGCGTGGGCAACCTCGTGAACAGCGACGCCCTGGGAACTGAAGATGCCTGATGCGACGCCATCGCGGGCGCATCCGCCGACGCTTCCGGTGTTCACACCCGACGGCAACATCCCGTAGTAGATATCCGATGCGCTGCCGCGCAAGTCCTCCAAACTGTCGAGCAGTGAACTGAAGCCGTCACCGCAGCCGCCCGAAATGTTGGCATTCATATCCACGCTGAACGGGAGCACCTGGTATCCGGTTGTCAGTACCTCTCCGGTCGGATAGAGCCGCTCAGCGAGCGTGAAGGCGGAAGCAATCTGTGCAGATGTGGGCGCCGCAAGACTCAACCCCTGGCCGGTGTAGTTCACGCCGACGGCGTACACGCGCACGGAGGGCGCATTGACGAATCGGATGGTCCGCTCGTACATCGCAGAACGGAACGTTGGATCGGCCGTCGAAAACACCCGTGCCCGCAAGGTCACAACGCCGACACAGAGCTCTTCGGGGATGGTGAAGTTGAGCGTATGCGAGGCTTCGCCGCGCTGAATGAGCGATTCCCGCCGCGGAGCTATGGAGACGATCGGACTTATGGTCCGTGTGCCGGCTGGACTCAACACCTCGATTTCGCCGCTCAGCCAGGTGATACGGGGAAGCCCGGCCGAGGAGTCATAGTCCACGTACAGGCGGACGCCCGTCGGCTTGCGCTCCATAAGCGGAATGGAATTGTCCGCGCGGACATTGGCTGTGTCGAGATGCGTTGCGCTTCGGAAGAACTGGATCACCTGATTGAACTCGGCGTCTAGGATCTGTATATCCGGTCGGACCGGTGGAGCAGTTGCGGATTCGAGGTCGGCCAGGACCACAAAGTTCACTGTACCGGTGTACTCGTCGTCCCAATCCCCGGACCAGTCGCGCAAACCGAACGTGGCGGAGACTGTTACGGTGTTGGCGGCGACCGTGGGATTCAACTGAACCCGAAACTGCCCGAGGTGATGGTCATCAGGACGGAACTGCGCGGTGTACCCCGTTAACCCCGCCACGGCACGGAGTACCTGGCGCGTGAACACCATGGGGAGTGAATTCGCTGTGCGCGGACCGGAGCCCCTAGTCCTGGGAAAGAAGATGCTGCCTGATCGGATCTCCATGAAAAGCCTCCTCTGTGGTTGATGTGAAATCGCCTTCGCCGCGTTGCTTTCGAAAAGACGTGATCTCGATCAGGGTGTCGTCACATGGAACTTTCTGCTTCTCAGGTGAGATTGATTGATGAGTGTGCCGCTCTCCGGCAGCAACCGCATGCGACGGCGGAACGGAGAGGCTCAGCAATGAGCACAAGTATAGAATAGAACTCGGCAGGGGGGAGAAATGGTTCCCGGATTACTGCGAAAGTCCGCAAAAAAATAGAAGCGAGTTACGCGGGTGGATCCGGAAGAGGCGGTCACTTGTGAATGCCTTTAACGGAAGCAAACTAGGGGGTAAGCCTAAACCGCTTGTCGAGGAAAAACCATGAACGCGCAGTCTGATAAAGGATAGTCCCCGTCCTCCTTATCCACAAGGATGAGGTAGTCATATTGGACTTGGTCAAGGTGTCTTTGTCAGAGTGGACGCGTCCCCCAGTCCTAAGGGTGGTGGCATGACCGGGGCTAGACTTTGTAGTTGACGAGCGAAATCGGGCCTGTTGTCGATTTGTACTTCCGACTCGTCCAGATTTTGTCTGCAGCCAAGTGACGTTGAACTCATGGCAATGCACCCAATGGTGTGTCGCGGCGACCTCTGGTGGGTGTATTTGCATGTTTCGAATATTCGCTTACATTAGACAGCGAGCCGCAATTCTCAGTTGAATTACTTTCTGACCTCACAGACGACAATGAGGAAAACGAACCGTGGTGCATCGGGTCTCATACTGCCCGAGGCGCTGCGGTTTTCGTGTCTTGGACGGTCCGAGGGTTTTCGAGGCCTGTGAAAGGTCTGCAGAACGAACGTGGCCTCTTCGTTCCCATGATTTCCATAGACAGAGGCTTGAGTCCACAATTGGTGAAAAAAGCAGCATTACGTACTTACGCTAGTTAGCTGTCATTGGTTGTCCCTACATACAAGGAACATCGAACTATGCCAAGCAGTAATCCGCGTACGCTCGAGTTGCTCATCGGCAAGTTGCCGCGTCCGAAGAGAATCGCGTACCGGAGGGTCCATTCTTTTGGCGACGACGACCTCACGTATGAGAAGATTGAATTCTTCTCTGAAGGTGAGCCGATACGCGCATACATTGTGCGGCCAAAGAACAAGCCGAGCCATCGCTTGCCAGTCATCTATTGCCACCATCAACACAATAATCAGTACTTCTTGGGAAAACGCGAAGTCATAGGACGCGGAGGCGATTCCAGGCAAGCATATGCATGCTTTCTTGCGAAGAAAGGTTACATGACCTTTGCACCCGATGCAAAATGCTTCGAAGAGCGAATGATAGCTGGTCTCAAAGAAGAAAAGACCGAAGTCTTCGAGTTTACACGCCTCTTATGCCAAGGCAAATCACTCCAATGGCGATTCCTGGCTGATATCAAGAATGGCATCTCCTGCATCAGCACAATCCCCGACGCAGACAGTAGCAGGATCGGATTCATGGGGCACTCTTTGGGCGGACAAGAAGCCCTTTTTGCGACCGCCGTCGACCCTCGAATCAAGGTTGCGGTGTCAAGCTGCGGTTTTTCAACCTACAAGGCTATTTTTCAGCACAAGATTCCTCACAACCTTGGTCTCTTCGTGCCCTCCTTCAGCAACAAGCATGATCTGGATTTCCTCTTTCGCTTCATTGCCCCGAGACCTTTTCTGATACTAGCGGGAAAACAGGACACAGAATTCCCGTACGAAGGTGTGGTGGATGTTATCAAGAAGGCGAGAAAGATCTACGGAAAGACGCAATTCTCAGAGAACATCAAAATGCTGTCCTTTGACGTTGGCCACGAGCTTTCCGAGGACATGTTGCTTGAAGCCTCTCGCTGGTTTGACAGCCGGCTAGAGCCCTGAAAGGGCAGCCAACGGCAAATAAGAGCCGGCACCGCGAGAGCCTGATCACGTTTGCCCATGGAAACGTGTTAATATGTTGCATTCCACTGAGGAAGAGACCGTACGCTTCAAGAATCCGCGCAGTGGATGTGGCAGGCGAAGATCGTCTGTCCCCGAGGTTGTCCACAACGAGCCTCAGGGATTCCGGTGTGTCCGCCCTGATCACCTGCAACGTCTCGTGCTGTGCATTCAATACCTGATACATGACGGCAGTATCGAAAGCCGCGCGAAACAGTCCCCTCGGGCCATCCACCACGTGGTCTTTCTTGACTGTGGTGAATGCATTTCCAGTACTCACGCAACATACAGGAGACAGAATGAACACTCTAGAAAGTGCAATACCGTCGCTTTCCGCAATCCGCAAGTCTCTCACAATCTGCTCACTGCTGTTCCTGTGCGCTACTTCCCTCTGCGCGGTTGCTGATCAGGAATTATCGCCCGTGGCAAAGGTGCTGGATTATGAAATCACGCTGCTGGAGGGAGACATTATCCCGCTCGCTGAGGCGATGCCGGCGGACAAGTACGATTTTGCGCCAACGGCAGGCGAGTTCAAGGGAGTTCGGACGTTCGCAGACCAGATTTCGCATGTTGCGGTGAATATCTACTCGGTTTCCTCCGCCATACTCGAGGAGAAACTCCCTCCGGAGATCGGCACCGGAGAGTACGGGCCTGCGAAGCTGAAGACAAAAGACGATCTGGTCGCTTATCTCAAGGGTTCACTTGCGTACGCTCACAAAGCGATGGCCAGACTCACCGCGGCAAACCTCACTGACGAAGTCCAGGCATGGTGGGGAAAGGCTTCGCGACTGTTCATGGCTGATGTGGCGATGTGGCACAGCTATGATCACTATGGACAGTTGGTGGAATATCTCCGGATGAATGGGATCGTACCTCCGGCGAGCCGGCCAAGGAAATAGAAGAAGAAACGCGTACATTTGACTCTAGAAAAGAGGAGAAGTACATTTCGCCACACATCGCGCGCTCTGACCCGAAGGAGGTGTTAGCGCGCCGCCGAGACTCTCGGTTTCATCGCCCCACCCGACGACCCGCCAAGTCCTACTTCAAGTCCGAAGTTTCTGACTGCGAATGCCCTAAAGGGAGGATGAGATGAAAATCCGATCCATTTATCTCGCACTCGTCACGGTTCTGCTGAGTCATATCGCGTTTGCCCAGTTGATCCAAACGAACGGTCGCAACGACCCGCAGATTGCACGCCAGCCAAATGTGCTCCCGGAGACAGTACAGTCGAGACCTCCCAACCAGCGGAGAATGCAGGCAGAATCCCTGAGTCGCCTCGATCCTCCTGGAGCGAAGCGTATACAGCTTCAATCTCCCGATGAACCCCTCATCCTGAACCGCATTCAAAAAGGTCCTGGTTCCCTACGAAGAATGTCGTCCCCTCAATCACAGACCTTTGTCATTGACACAGCAACTGAGTGGAGCACTACGGGCGGCTGGAGGCATCTGTATTCATTCGATGCGAACGGGAAAATGACTTCCGATTTGACGCAGTACAGGAAGAGCACCATCTGGGTGGATACGCTGCGCAGTGCGTACACCTACGATGAAGACGGGAATATTCTCTCCTATTCGCGCGATAGCTGGTCGAGCGGTCAATGGAAGATTGATGCTCGCGGCACGTACACCTATGATGCAAGCAACAATAGGCTTTCGGATCTATTCGAACGGTGGGAAAACGGTCAATGGGTGGCCAAGTCACGCCACACGTACACCTATGATGCGGGCAACAATATGCTCTCGGATCTGGACGAAGTGTACTCCGACGGTCAATGGGGGAATTTTACGCGCTACACGTGCACCTATGCAGGCAACAATATGGTCTCCGATTTGCGCGAAACGTGGGATTTTACTCGTTGGAGGAATGATCAGCGCGACACGTACACCTATGATGCAAGCAACCATGTGCTTTCAGATGTTTGCGAAGTGTGGGATTGGTACAATGACAAATGGTTCACTGAGTGGCGTGACACGTATACCTATGATGCAGGCAGCCGTTTGGTCTCTGAATTGTACGAGAAATTGACTGACGCTCAGTGGGTGAACTACAGACGCAGGGAGTACATTTATGATGCACAGGAGAACATGACGGCTATCTGGTCCTACGGCTGGTTCAATTCTTCCTGGACAACCCTTAGTGGGTGGGATCCGTTGTCAACGTACTACGGCAAGTACTTGACGTGTTCCGATGGCGGCGGCAACTCTCACTCGTATTCTTTTTGCTACACTATCTTGCTGACATATCGTGCCATCCTCGCAGAGGAGAGAGTGCAAGTCTGGCAGGAACTCAGGCTTTTCAGTTCTGGCGCGTTCACGTCTTCTCTGGAAAGTATTGTCGCGACATTCGATGGGATCAGTGCCAAGGTCATCAGGGCAACTGCGGACACGGTGTTTGTGCTCGTCCCCTCGGAGCTTGTGAAGAACCGGACTCTTACGCAAGTGATTCCCGATACGGCGACGCGTGAAGTCGCAGTGGTTGTGCGGGTGATCAGGGGGGCAGGAGACACGGTGAAGGTTATCGAAACCCGGGTCCTCTTTGTGCCGCCGCGGTTGCTCATACACGACCAAGTTACCAGTGCTGCGCCACCTCTGCTACACGGTGTGCTGCAAAACAAAGGATGGGGGTCTGTGGCGACATTCATGTTTCTGGGATACACAACAGACGGCACGGCCGCAGTGCGCCTGACCAACACATCTACAACGTTTCCACCGCCCATCGAGCTGCTGGCTAAGGTCATCTCACCTCCTCCGGTGACTCTCTTCGACGCCACCGATTGGCCATCGGTTGGCAACCTGCTCAGCGTCGGCATCTCGAATGCGGCAATCCAATTCCCGATAGATAAGAATGGATGGTACATTGTTGTGGTAATGGGGGGGCCATTGCCGAACCCGCCGGTTTACCCCGGTGGTGCTGATTCGCAAGGTCCCTTCCCGGCGCAGTTCCAGATTCATCTGGCAGGCAATGTAGGGCTGCCGCGGAAATTGATCAACGATGTGCCCGAACCCCCCCGTGGGATTCGGCTCGATACATATTTCAATCACCCGGCGCCGAGGACAGAAACGCTGACAAACAACGTCCTTGTCGCGGGACAATGGGCGCAGATGGGACTCTTCAAATTCGCCAACCCCGTGTCCATCTCCCGTTTTCCCGTCGCCGTCCTCATTCCGCCGGCCCTTGAAGGTTTCCCGATAGGGACACCGCCAGTTCGTGCGGCCGGACCGTTGATCATGGGGCAGCTCCCGAACCAGTCGATCGATATCACAGTCCCGATGGCAACAACTCCCGGTGCAGCCAACCCGGTGCCAGGTACCGTGATCGATCTGGCTCAGGTACCGATACCTGCGTCGGTGTTGGGTCAGGGTGCACCCGCTGGAGTGGCCATGATTCTTGGATCACGTGATAGCAGTGGCGTCACATTACCTTATGCTGCATCAGCGGGGACGATATCGAGCTTAGTAGTGGATATGGGTTCGGGGAACGAAATCGTGGATGGAAGCGGACCCGACTTCCGGGTGATTGCCCTCTCGGGTACCTATGATGTGGCCGTCAGCAATACGCCGTTCTCCCTCACGTTCGTTCCCGTTGGTTCCGGGACAGGTCAGCATGAATTCGACCTCGCTGGAACCGGACTCACATCGGCACGTTATGTGCGTCTTGCGGTGAACACTGGAACCGCGAGCTTTGATGCGGTTGAGGCGTTGAATCTCTTCACAGATCAGATCCATCCGACTGCCGGTCCGCTGGCAGACGCGGGATGGGCAACGATAACCGTGCGCAGGGGGAAGGCACCGCCAACCTCGCTCGATCCATTTCTTGAGCTCATCGGTCCCGATGGATCATCCCTCGGCAAGAACGATAGCGGTTTCGGCGATGACCTGGAGCCAACCCGGAGTGACGCGGCACTCGTCAAGATGCAGTTGAATCAGCAAGGGTTCTATCGATTTCTGGGACGCGGGTACGACGTACGCCCGGATGCAACAGCCTTTGGTCGCTTCAATGCTCGTCTTGAGACGGCAGGACAGTTAGATGCTCAGGAGATTCTAGTGAGTGCAGGAGCGGAGGATCTCACCGCCGCGCAGAGGCAGGGGACAATCAGCCTGCCAAGGCAGCGGGACTCATATCTGTTCCAGGCCTCGGCAGGAACCACGGTCCACATCGTCGTCAACGGTGCCGGATCATCGCCGCTGGCCGATCCCCTTGTTGAGCTCTATGACCCGGAGGATTTCCTTATTGCTGCGAACGACGACTATGCCGGACGCGGGAAAAACTCTCTGATTTCCGTCCCCCTTCACACGACCGGGCGTTCATATCCAGACCCAAGTACGTACCGCATCGTCGTCATGGGCATGGACAAAACCACCGGCGTGACAAGCCCTCTCTCGAATAGCATGTGCTTTGTCCGTGGTGTGAATGGTGGGACGTATGAACTGAAAGTATTCACCGGTTCTCTTTCCGGCGAAGTCCTGGCTCCCACTGTGACAGGCATTTCTCCAGACGCAGCTGTCCAGGGAGCGACTGGTGTCAATATCACTCTCAACGGCACGAACTACGTGAGCGGAGCGAATGTGACATTTAGCGGATCCGGCATCTCAGTCAAGACTATCTCCTTTGTGAGTGCCAGTCAATTGAAAGTAGCAGTGGATGTTGGCGCATCTGCTGCGACCGGGAAGCGAGACGTGACCGTCACAAATCCGGATGGAAAATCCGTGACCGCGGCGGGGTTGTTCGATGTAAGGGCGAGTCTGGGGAGTGTCTCGCTGACCTGGGATACGCCCGATTCAAATATGACGCTGGCTCCTCCTAATAATCTTCAGTCGGCATGGAGTGGTGGAGGGCCGACGACCATGGGCAGCGCGACAGTAGCTCGCACACGTACTCTGAAGGGCTTCAGGAGCGCACCGCAGTCTGCGCGCACCAAAGCCGATGCTCTCACGGCTGCTGTCCGCGTCTTGGTCGCTGCGATTGATGAGGTCGAACCCAACAATACGATCGCACAGGCACAGCGGTTGACAGGAGACACCCTTATAGTGGTCGACGGCCAGGCGGAAGTACGCGATAGCGGAGATCTTGAAGGAACCGAGTACGACGACATCGAGGATCTCTTCACAGTGACTACGGTTCTTCCAGGACTCTTTGTTGTCCTTGATGGCTTTGGTTCGGATTGCGACCTGTTCCTGCTTGACCCGCAGGACACTACGTATGTGGCGTGGTCATTATCTCTTGGAGCAACAGGTCCAGAGGTCATTGATCTTTCTGACTTGCCGTCAGGGACATATCTGATTGGCGTCTCGATCTATGATCCGGACCCTCTCGGCCCGGATTCGACCGCATATACGCTGATGTTGTGGGGTAAGTTTGCAGGCGGTGGCCCGTCGTCCCTCTCTTCCTATTCACTCTATCGTTCCACTGTGCCAAATGCCAGGCAGACAGGCAGCCAGATCGGGAGTGTGGCTGCCGGAACGAGGCATTGGATGGATGCCGTACCGCATGCGGGCCGGTTCTACTATCAGGTGACCGCGAAATATGGTGAGGTAGAGAGTGCGCCGTCGAATGAAACGACAGCGTTGGTCACGTTCGTCCCAAGCCAGAAAACGCCATTGCCTTCGAGTTTCGTATTGCTGCAGAACTACCCCAACCCCTTCAATCCGAGCACGACAATCACATATGAGTTACCCAAGTCCTCGGACGTAAGATTGACTGTGGTCGATTTGCTTGGACGGGAGCTATCAGTGTTGGTGAACGAAAGGATGGAGGCGGGAGTACACAAGGCTAGGTTCGACGGCACCGGCCTGTCAAGTGGTGTGTACCTCTATCGACTGCGGGCTGGTGACTTTCTATCTACGAAGAAGATGCTGGTTTTGAAGTAGGACAGTTCATGCAAAAGAGATTGCAGGACGCAAGTGTCGACCTCGGAAACAGAATGTCCAACATTGTCTTTATCATGCTTGGCGTTGCTGTACTCTTGTTCAAGAGATATTATGCAGGACCATTTGCAGAGGTGATTGATGCCTACGCGGCCAACGTAGCGGTGTCGTTTGCGGTATATTTCAACGCAGCCCTTATTCCGGTCAACTTCAGGTACAAACGGCTTTGGTTGGCAGGCCTTGCCCTTGCAGCGGTGGAACTGTTCGAAGTCTCCAATGGGTTCGGCATCATGAGCAACGTTTACGATAGTATGGATCTCGTTGCGAATGGTGTGGGGGTGTTGCTTGCGTTGGTTGTGGACTCTCTACGCACTCAGAAGCAATGCTGGAACCAGAAGGAATATGGACAAGATGGGAGGCTTTGACACGATGAAACATGCATTCCTCTGTCTTCTTTTCCTGCCTCTAATGGCCAGTTCCCCCGTCCTCAAACAGGGGGAAATGTCGCCGGTCAATTTCGACGTGATCACACTGGGCGATGGTATCTATGCCTGCATCAACACATTTGAAGGAAAGGCGATCTGTAATGCCGGGATTGTCGACAATGGAGAATCTACGATAATATTCGACACATTCTTGTCGCCCGAAGCAGCTGAGGAACTGATTCAATTGGTGAGCCGGCTGAAGCTGTCACCAATTCGGTTTGTTGTCAACAGTCATTGTCACAATGACCACGTACGGGGGAATCAATCATTTTCACCTGAGGTGAAGATACTGTCGACAAGAAGGACTGCCGAATTGATGGAGCGCGACGAACCAATATCAATCGCTGCCGAAAAGATATATGGACCTGTGCAGTACGCATATTTTGATTCTCTCCGGGGGACATACAAAGGCGATACGACAGCGAGAGAATACCAGATCATAAAAATGAATAGAGCCTATTTTGAGGAGCTGTCAAAGAGCCATGAGAGAATACGGTCGAGAATACCTGATACGTTTGTCGCCAAGGAACACTCCATCGATGGCAGCAGAAGGCGCGTGCGGCTCCAGGATAAAGGGAAAGGTCACACGGAAAGTGATCTCATTATGTATTTACCCGACGAAGGCGTGGTGTTTGCAGGGGATCTGGTTTTCCACAAATGTCACCCGTACCTGGGAGACGGCGACCTTGATGGGTGGAAAAGCATACTGAGTGAAATGGCACTGATGAATGTGAAAACTGTGGTGCCGGGGCATGGCCCTGTGGGAGGAATCGAATCGATCGCCGAAATGAAAAGTTATATCGATAGCATTGAGGTAATAGCACGGCAACTGAAGCACGATGGAAGGCGCAGACAGGATATCAAGACGGTCCCAATCCCGGAGAAATTCAAAGATTGGTGGATGGAGGACTTCTTCCAGGGGAATGTGGAGTTTGCGTACGACAAGGCTGAGTAGGAAGAGGTCGGCAAACCGTCGCACGTTCACTACGCGACTTTACGTCATTGGGACTGTCCCAACCTTGCGATCTCCGCGAGCAGCTTAGCACATCGGAAAGAGGTGAAACGGCGAATGCGCCCGCGATGCAAACGCCGTTCCCGCCCTCGAACACGGTATCGTCAGTGATGGTGGCACCGTTTGTTCTTCCTCCCTTTCGAATCCTCCTGCCATCAGCTCTGCCTGCAGCCCAGTCCGTTGTCCCTCTGACACTCCCACGGTATCCACTCTCCTGTTGAACCTCAAGAGCAATCGGTGTGTAGAGGATGCATAGTGGCAGACAAGTGGTTGAGATTATCCACGGCTGTTTGTTCAGGTGCAGGAAGCTTGCGGAATCCGAGGGTCCCCCGTGGCCCACTACAGATTGCGTCAGGTTGACTTGGATGGGACTTCGCATTTCAGTGATGTGATAGGGTTCACGCCAACAAATGTCGAATCCAACACGAGTAATCCCCGGACTTTCTCATTGGAACAAAATTACCCGAACCCCTTCAATCCAAGCACGACCATCACGTACGAGTTACCCATGTCCTCGGAGGTACAGTTGAGTGTATACGACATGCTCGGTTGTGAGCTTTCAGTGCTGGTGAACGAAAGCAGGGATGCGGGAGTTCACGAAGCGAAGTTCGATGCGTCGGGGTTCTCCAGTGGAGTGTACTTCTACCGGCTGAGAGCAGGAGATTTTGTATCAATGAAGCAGATGCTGATTCTGAAGTGAATGATGGTTCGTTTAGCTAGACCAAAGGCCCGTCGGCAATCAACGGGCCTTTTGTCTTTTGCTGTGTTGCTGACAGAGGGACAAAAACGCGCTATTTGATTTGGCTCCTGACCAACAGTGCATTACAGAGAGTCTGCAGACCCTTGTCCTGGGAAGAAGCAGCCACGTCTCTGATCATAGCATCGCCAGCATCAGAATGAAGTTCGTCCAGGGCCAGCGCCGCAAGCTGACGTACTATACCGTCTGCATTCTCGTCTTTTAGCTTCACTCCAAGGGGCGCAATCAGTGACTTGAAGGTGTACTTGGGAAACATCTGCTCCAATTCCCGTATGGTTTGCACTGCTTGGGCCTGCATTGTCGGATTCTCGTTCGCGAGGGTTTTAAGTAGATTTTCTTCGAATTGCGCCAAGCGTTTTGCCTTGGAGCTGCTAGACTGATGCTGTGCCTCAAGCCGAGTTGTTGACAAGCTGTCTTGCGACTGCCCTGCTGTTGCGAAGAGGAGCAGCGCAATTGCCGTTGAAAAGAGGATGTGTTTCATAATGGTTCCCTTGAATGGTTGGTGATGAATATCCGCACATGTGATTGGTATCTGCATCATCGAATCGGCATGAATCCGCGGTTCTCTTCTTCGAATACGTCAGACGAAAACGCGCTCATGCCCTATGTCTAAAGCAGGGCGTTCCTCCGATGGGCTCTCAAAGATGAGCTGCAATTGGGACGTGAGAAGTGGGTCAGAAAAGAGAGGAAAGGTGTGGAGTTGCGGTGTAGTTGGAGTAAAGGCCTGAGGTAGCTGAAGGTGGCACCCCCCCCCAAGAGGCCTGGCAAGTGGAAACCGTTGAAGAGACTTGATTGGCAGAGCTACCGTCACCTGAACCACAAACACTCCAGCGTCTTCTGAACCCCATCCCAAGCGGTTCCCGCTCGGGTTGCTCTACAATCGTCGTCTCAAAGAACGTGTATACGAAATCTTCTACAAGTGTAACGCGGCACCCTGCTGATTCGTTCCCTCACTTACCTTCGGATTCGCACTCAACGGGAGTTCCCGGATACACGGTTGAGTGCGGGTCTGAAAAGGGTCTTCAGGTTGCATGTCCTATGAATCCTCGGTACTTTTGACTCAAAGGGCATCCAATCACGACAGGCAGGTGAGGCAAATGGCCAAACGACGCAATCAACCATCCAAGGTTCAACCCACGGGCACATCTGCACCAACTCTTCCGACTTCCGACCCAAGCCGCGTGTCTCCGCTTGGCACCCGTGCCCCATTGACAGAAAAGGGCCTTGAGACCATGATGACCATCAATGCGCGGAACCACATGTTGCTCACGTCGATGGCGGACCACAAGGCGAACATCATGATCTCGACAAACTCGATTGTGTTGTCGCTAATGGTCGGTCTGTTGTTGGGAAAACTCTCGACATATCCGTTTCTGATCGTCCCCACCCTGGTTCTCGTTGCCACCTCACTCTCGGCGCTGATTTTCGCGATCCTTTCGACGCGCCCGAGGATCACCAGCGGGGTATTCGACCGGGAGGAACTTCTGAAGAAAAAAGTCAACCTGTTGTTCTTCGGGAGCTATCACAACTCGGCGTTTGAAGATTTCGAGTGGGGGATGAAGGAGATGATAGTGGACAGGGACTATTTGTACTCAAGCATGTTCGCCACGATCTATGGAATGGGGAAGGTGCTGGGGGTGAAGTACCGGTACCTGCGGCTGAGCTATAACACGTTCATGTACGGGCTTGTAGCAGCCGTGGTATCGTTTCTGGTGGCAGGCTTCCTGGCTGGGACGGGCTATTGAAAGCATGAAGTGCATGTGGCTTCCGGGGAAATGAGAAATGCGGATCGCTGTGCTGATCATGGTGATGCTCTGCCTGGAAAATGACGCCTTCAGTCAGACATTCTCCGGCGGATTCAATTTCTTTCTCCCTCCCACCGACACACTAAGCACGCGGTTCGTCCCTACGTTTGGGCGGTCTCCGCTGACTGATCAAGACTTCGTCGACATCGATCCAAGCGGGCATTTCTCCGTGCGTGGCACGCCGATCCGGTTCTTTGGTGCCAACCTTGTTGCCGGCGGGGCTTTTCCCACACCATCCAAGGCGTGGTTCATCGCAGGCCGGTTGAGCAAAATGGGCTTCAATCTGGTGCGTCTTCACCATCTGGACAATCCCTGGGGCGAAGCAAGCCTGTTTGAGCCGGGGTGGACGACGCGACTGCTGAATCCCGTGACCCTGGACAGACTGGAGAATCTCCTTGCAGCGCTGAAGAAGAACGGTATCTATGCCAATCTTAATCTCCATGTCAGCCGCACGTTCACAACCATGGACATTCTTCCGGATACCGATTCCCTTTTGGAGTACGGGAAGGGAATCAACTATTTCGATCCGGACGTTCTCTTTCTCCACAAAGAGTACGCACGTGAGCTGCTGACGCATGTCAACCCCTACACCGGGAAATCGCTGGCAACTGATCCCGCTATGGCGATGGTTGAGGTGACCAACGAAAACTCCCTCTACCGGTTCTGGCGAGACGGGAAATTGAAGCACCTTTCACAGGGTGGTATCCTTACAGCACGGCACGTGCGGATGATCGACTCCCTCTGGCTCGACTACCTGCGCAACCGATACGCTACGACCTCCGCCCTTGCGCAGGCCTGGAATGACGGGGCGTATCCCGCCGATGGACTGAACAGAGTTGTGAACGGGACTCTCGAGTCGGCACCTCCATCAACTGGTTGGCTGATGGAAATCCATGCTCCAGCTGCGGGCTCGCATGGACGGGATTCGGTTTTGAGTTATGGCGGGAAATTCTCAGCACGCGTTGACGTCACCAACGCGGACGGCACTGATTGGCATGCCCAATGGAAGCAGACTGGATTGAGTGTCACTCAGGACACGACATACAATATATCGTTCGCGGCGCGCTCCGACAGCACACGCACGATCTCCGTCGCTCTCATGAGAGACATCAGCCCCTGGAACTGGTACGGAGGTGTGACCATCCGGTTGACCCCCGATTGGAAGACATTTTCATTGAACGTCCGGGCACCAGAGTCGCTCGCAAATGCAGTCCGTCTGTCGTTCACCGTGGGCGGACAAACCGGATCGTATTGGTTCGATGATATTGCCATGACGAGCGTCGGAGTGAAAGGGCTTCTTGTCGACGAATCCTTCGAAACGCGGTTGATCCGCCGCATCGACTATGGGGAATGTGCAGGCTTCACTCCCGCCCGAGTCAGCGACATGTCGTCGTTCTATATCATGCTGGAAGAAGCATACTACGCCGCGATGCGGAGTTATCTGAAGGACTCGCTTGGCGTCCGTGTGCCGATTGCCGGGACGAACTGGAACGTAGGGCCCGCCGATATTGCTGTGCAATCAAAGCAAGACTATGTCGATAACCATGCCTACTGGGACCACCCTTCATTTCCAGGAATCCCCTGGTCCTCAACCGACTGGGTTATTACCAACACTCCCATGGTCCGGGCACAGGATGGGGGAACGATAGCCCAACTGTTTGCCGGATCGCCCGTAGCCGGAAAGCCGTTCACAGTAAGCGAGTATAACCATCCCTTTCCTAATCGATACCAGTCGGAGGCCATTCTCTTCCTCACTTCATATGCAGCGTTTCATGATGCAGACGGCCTGATGTTCTTCGACTACAACTCTGTGGATGACTGGGAGACCGACAAGGTTGCGAACTACTTCAGCATCCATCGGAACCCGGCCATGATGGCTCTGGCGCCTTCCTGCGCGGCTGCTTTTCGAGAGGGAATGATCTCGCCTGCCGTCACGAGCCTCGCTCTCGATTATGCGCCGGCGGACTACCTGACTCTTCCCCGGCGCGATACCTTTGGATGGAACGGGGGAAGCTTGATCGACCGAACCCTTGCGCTGAGTCACAGCGTCCGTGCGCGATCGTTCACGAGTACGGTGCCGTTCGACTCTTCGAAATTCCCCCCAGTACCAGTAAATCCTTACATCACTGACACACGAGAGATTCTCTGGAATACACAGGGCCTCCTCTCGGTCTCGACACCGCGATTTGTGGGGACCACAGGATTTCTGAACGATTTTTCCGGCCATCAGATTGGCCCGCTGGCGGTGCTCGCTGCAAACGGCTTCGGATCCCTCACGTGGGTATCTGTGACACCGGATTCGCTGCCTGCGTCGCGACGCTCCCTCCTCACCCTGTCGACTATGATTCAAAACACCGGGATGGTTTGGGACGGAACGACGACTCTCCACAACAAATGGGGCGGGCCCCCTACCCAGGTTGCCCCGCTTCGTGTGACACTTCAGCTCAGAATGAACGCGGACTCCATCAGGGTGTATCGATTGGATCCTTCCGGCAGAGACATCTGGGGGTTTTCCAGCCAGCTCCCCTCCTCCGCCAACATGTTTACCCTGACGATCGATCAAATCACTCAGCTCTCAATGTGGTTCGGGATTGAAGCCTTCGGATCAGGTATGCCCACCGATGTCCCGGATCAGAGAATCACACACCCATTCGAAGCACGTCTGGAACAGAACTATCCTAATCCATTCAACCCTCAAACGACAATCAATTTCCAATTAGCGGTCCCCGGCGATGTCCGACTGGCGGTTCTCGATCCGCTTGGACGCGAGGTGGCGGTGCTGATTAATCAGCGAAAGGAGTCGGGGAATCATACGGTAGTGTGGGATGCACGCGGGATGGCGAGCGGTGTCTACTTCTACCGGATTCAGGCTGGCGCTTTTGTGGAGACGCGCAAACTCCTGATGATGAGATAGGTCTCCCCCGGTCAGCGGGAACTTCTCATCCCGGTGCTGTGATACCCCGCAGGTCACGAAGCTCCTGGACTTCCGCTCTCGTCGCACTGATAAGATTCATTGCAGGCCGGAGTCCGAGAGGGGAGATGGCCTTGGCACCGCGGTCCAGGCTGTTCAGGAGTGCCTTCCTGATAGCATCCAGGCCTTCCGGGCGCGCATGCAGACGCCAGCTCCTGGCCAGGAGAGCGAGATCAATGTCACTCGCACCACTTCCTTCGAGAAGGATCCGGGCCGCAAAGTTCAGCCTGCCGTCCTCAAGATCCTCTCCGATATCCTCCAGGTCGTCCAACGCAAGAAGCACCTTCCCGAGCTCACTGACAAATTGCCCGATACGGGGGATGTCCTCTGCCCTCCCCATTCGCTCGCAAACTGACGACGATCCGACTGAAAAGATCGCGTCCACGCGCCCGTAGTTTTGCAAAAGATCATCAGGGGATATCGCAGTGTCCCGTTGCATTTGTGCCACCCGGGCGATTCCCGTCAGTGTGGTTTGAAGTGCCAGGCGGTAGTGATT
>Ga0316605_10000901_pt1 | contig 18213 bp, 12 predicted proteins | sample OWC_soil_day20_n_FD_207666 | JGI IMG/M metagenome (GOLD analysis project Ga0316605, IMG submission 207666) | Wetland soil microbial communities from Old Woman Creek delta, Ohio, United States - OWC_soil_day20_noCT | ecosystem: Environmental > Terrestrial > Soil > Wetlands | place: USA: Ohio...
TCGCCGGATCGATCGCCACCAGGCGTTGTGCGATTCGAAGGTACTCGCGGAAATGCACGAGCGCGGCCTCGATCCGGCGCTGCCGCCACTCTACGAACCCCACCCAGAAATGGCTCTGGGCCAGATCGTACAACCGCTGCCCGTCGTCCGGGTGCCGGTCGGCGAGGGTCCGGGCGAGGGCAAGGGACTGGGCGAGGGGCTTCTCGGCTTCAGCGAGCCGGCCCTGCGTAATGCGCACGTCGCCGATCTGATAGAGCGCGGCGGACCTCTCGGCAAGTTCCTCGTCGCTGAGCGATGACTCGGGTACGGCGGCGAAGTACTCCATCGCCTTGGCGCCGACATCATCCAGGACCTCGAGCCGGCCGACCTGCTCGAGCTTCCTGCGCAGGTCGCCGAGCATGAACCCGATGAGGGCCTCCGCCTGTTTCCGGCGCGCTTCGGCGTCGCGCCTGGCGTCGACGGCGGCCGTGCGCTCGGCCCGGAGGTCGACGAAGTACTTGACCGCGCCGAGGGCCGCCAGCGAGATGGCCACGGCCACTGCCAGGCGCCGGGCACGCCGCCGCGGCTTGGCGGCGATCCAGCGCAGCCGCTCGAGCGTGTCGACGGCCGTCGGCCGCTCGGACGGCGCGAACGCCTTGAGCCGTTGGATCAGTCGCGTCAGGTCCGCGTCGAGCCCGACCGGCGGCGTGACGTCGCCCCGCCGCGCACGGTCGAGCAGCACGGCAAAGTCGCCGGTCTCGGGATACGGCGGCTGCCCGGTGTAGAGCTCTTGGAGCATCAGCCCGAACGAGTAGAGGTCGCTGGCAGGCGTCGCGGGCTCGCCGCGCGCCTGCTCCGGGCTCATGTAGGCCAGCGTGCCCAGCAGCGCGCCGCCCTCCGTTTCCGGCGCGGCGCCGGAAGCGGGCCGCGCGATGGTCGGAAGCTCGTCCGGCCCCGGCAGCCGCGTCTCGTCGGGGGCCGCGGGCGATGCCTCCGCGGCCTCGCCGGCATCGCGCGCGTCGGCCGCGCCAGCTTCCACCGCCGCACCATCCGCGACAGCGGGGCCCTGGCCGCCGTCACCGTCCGAAGGGAGGGCGCGCGCGAGACCGAAATCGAGCACCTTCACGCCCCCGGCGCCGGTCAGCATCACGTTGCCGGGCTTCAGGTCGCGATGCACGACGCCGGCCGCGTGCGTCACGACCAGCACCTCGGCGATCTCCTGGGCGATCGCCATCCGCGCGGCCGCGCCGAGGCCGCCGCGGATAGCCTCATGGAGGGTCTTCCCTTCGATCAGCTCCAGCACCAGCCAGTCGGTGTCGGCGCCCTCGACGTAGTTGTAGACGCGGCAGATGTGCGGGTGATCGAGCTGCGAGAGGATCTGCGCTTCGCGGAGGAACCGCGCCTTGGCGTGGACGTCGAGGCGGTGCTCGGCGCGGACGGCCTTGAGCGCCACGCGGCGCTTGAGCGTCTCGTCGAGGCCCGCATACACCTCCCCCATCCCTCCACGGCCGAGGCGGTGGAGCACCCGGTAGTTGGCGATGCCGGACGGGGTCTGGGGGCTGATTTCGGCAGTATAGCCGAATCGCGCGGCCGCCCGGCTGCGCTAAGATACCCAGCGATTGTCCCGCGAGTCTGCCCCGTCTGGAAGGAGTCCGTATGAATCGCCGTCTCGTCGTTCTGCTCGTGCTCGTGATCGCCGGAGCGGCCGCCGCTGGGGCGCAGGACCGCCCGCTCAACAAGCCGCCTGCCGGCTTCGTCAGCCTCTTCAACGGCAAGGACCTCGCGGGGTGGGTGGGCCGCCAGGGCACCTACAGCCCGTACGAGCAGGCCAAGCTCACGCCCGAGCAGCTCGCAGCCAAGAAGGCGGAATGGAACGCCGATCGCGACAAGCACTGGCGCGTCGACACGACGAAGGGCGAAATCGTGTCGGACGGCCAGGGCGTCCATCTCGCCACCGAGAAGGAGTACGCCAACTTCGAGCTGTATGTCGACTGGCTGATGGTGAGCCCGAACGGTGATTCCGGCATCTACCTGCGCAGCTTCCCGCAGGTGCAGATCTGGGATCCGAGCAACCCGCGCGAGGCGGCGAACGGGGCGGCCAAGGGCTCGGGCGCGTTGTGGAACAACAACCCCGACAACCCAGGCAAGTGGCCGCTCGTGAAGGCCGACAACCCGATTGGCCAGTGGAATACGCTGCGGGTGCGGATGGTCGGCGACAAGGTCTCGATCTGGCTGAACGGCCAGCAGACGGTGAACGAACAGGTGCTCGACAACTTCTTCGACCGCAAGCAGCCGGTGCTGCCGAAGGGCCAGATCGAGTTGCAGACGCACGGATCCGAGATCCGCTTCCGCAACATCTTCATCAAGGAGATCACGGGCGCGTAAAGGTGTCCCGGGGTCTGAAGACCCCGGGCTCCACGTCAGGATGGAGGCTGGGCCTTCAGGCCCGGCTCGCCGCAGTTCTCGTCCAGGCGAGGACGTCTTCGCGGCGCATCGGGTTCGTCATCCAGCTCGTGTCGGGCACGGCCAGCGCGAGGCACTGCTCCACCGTGAGCCAGCCGCTGCGCAGGTAGACCTCGTTGGGCCGCCCCTTCTGGCTCGTCCACGCCAGGCGGCGGCTCTGCTGGCAGAGGGCCGCAAGGGCCGCCGTGCGCTCCGCGTCGGCGGCGCAGTAGGCCGCCACGGCGGCGTACTCCCCCGCCTGCCAGTACCGCGGCGCCTCGACACCGCTGATGTGCACCGATTCGCCGCCGCGGAGCGTGACCTGGTCCATCTTCGGCGGCAACCCGGCGCCCTTCAGCGCGGCGTCGAGCGACAGCGGGTGTCCGCGCTCGCACAGCACCTGGAACATCATGTCGACGCTCGCCATCACCAGGGTGACGCACGCCGCGTGGCGCCCGGTCTCGTCGGCCAGCAGCCGGAAGTCGAAGCCCGCGCCGTTCCAGGTGACCACCCGGTCGCCGCGCCCTGCCGCCTCCTCGAGCGCGCCGAGGATCCGCAGCGCGCCCTCGCGCGTCATCGTCTTCGCGGCCGGATCGAACATCTCCGGTGAGACGTCGGGGTCGAACAGGATCGAGGCCCGCTCGTCGCCCTCCCGCGCGATGGCTGCGCAGGCGATGCCGGGCCGGTGCACGAGGATGTCGGGGCCGTCGGGCACCGGCTTCGCGATTTCCACGTCGAACGCAACAAACGCCATATTGACTCCCCGCAGGCGGTCTGACGCGGGCGCCAGCCGCGCGTAGCCTGCCTGCGCCAAGGCGGCGATCAGAACGCGATGAACATGCCCGCCGCCAGATCGCCCTGGAACGTACCCGTGCCCGTGTAGCCGATGACGCAGCCATAGCCGCCGCAGACGCCCACTCCGCTGATGACGACGGGCGTGTAGTAGCCGCGGGCCTCGAAACGGACGCCGATGTGCGGCGCGAGGTAGCCCTTCACGCCGGCCGCTGCGCCCAGCGTGAACCAGAGCTCGCTGTCGAAGCCCGCGGGCGAGTACCGGGTGGCGCCGAGCATGAACTCGCCGAACACGTCGAAACGCCGCGACAGCGGCTCCTGCGACTGCACCCCGCCCAGGTAGCGGTCGACGTTCACGTCGACGTAGGTGCCATAGGCCTGGCCGCGCACCTTGGTTTCCTGCCGCATCACGAGCGCCTCGAATCGCCACCGCGGGATGAACTCTACGTTGAGCGTGCCGCCGTAGAGCAGCCCGGCCTGCAGCGGCGCGGACTCGAGGCCGGGCGTCGAGACCAGCTCGCCGCCGAAGCTCAGGCCGACGAACGCGCCGGCTTCAACCGTCTGAGCCGTGGCCGGAGGAGCTGCCAGAACGGCGGCGACGAGCGCGGGCCAGACGAACCTCGCCGCAGGGAACATTGCGCAAACCTATCACACCCCTTCAGGCCGCGACGGCGGTATTCTCTAGGGACGGTTTCATCACCTGCGTACGGCGGCTGATTCCGGCCGGGAGAACGGGTGATGACACCGCTGGCAGGATCAGAGGTGTCATCATGATTCGGGTCATTGTCACGGTTGTTCTCGTCTTTCAGTCGGTCGTGATGCTCGCCGGCCAGGCGAGGCCGCCCGCCCAGGCGGCCGCCGACCTCAATGGCACCTGGCAGCTGAACCGCGAGCTGAGCCAGTTCCCGCGAGACGTCGGGTTCGGCATGGACGTGACAGGCGCCGGAAAGCCTCCGTCCGGCGACACCGGAGCCGCCGAGATGGTCGGCCGGGGCAGCAACCCCGGCCTTGCCGTGAACCGGCCCGCGAGCCGCGAGGAAGCGATGAACTCCCGCCAGCTGGTGGCCGAGGTCCGGACACCCCCGTTGCGGCTGACCATCGCGCACAGCGGCGCCACGATTGTCATCACTGACGAGCGCGGACGCTCCCGCACGTACCACCCGGACGGCCGCGAGGCGTTCACGCCGTTCGACGCGGCACCGGTGGCGACGGTCTCGAGATGGGAGGCGGGCCGGCTCGTGGTCCGCTACAAAGTCGAGCCGGGGCGCGAAGTGCGCTACACCGTGTCACGCAAGGCCAGCCCGCCGCAGCTCGTGGTGCAGGCCGACCTCCTCGAGCGCGGCGGCCGCGACACCATCGTCCGGGTCTACGACGCCGCGAGGCCCGAGGATCCGTTGCCTGAACCGCTGCCCGTGCCGCCGGCGCCGCCGCAGACGCCGCCCGTGATCCCGCTGCCGTCGCAGCGGCCCGGCGCGGCCCCGCCGGCTCAGGCGCCCGCGCCCGCGCCCGCGCCATCGGACCTGTTGCGGCCCGCCGCTCCGGCCGTGCCCGGCAGCGCGGCACCCGCCAACCTCGACCAGACGCCCGGTGCCGAGCTCAAGGGCCTCTCCGAACTCGGTGTGGTGGTCGAGGAACTGGGGCGCGAAGCGGCCTCGTGCGGACTGACGCAGGCGGTTCTCGAGGCGGCGGCGGCGAAGAGCCTGTCGTCGGCCGGCCTGAAAGTGCTGCGCACCGACGAGGACTCGTACCTCTACATTCGTGTCGTCACGGCGCTGACGACCACCGGGACATGCTTCTCCCGCTATGACGCCACCGTCTACTCGTACACGGCCGCGACCATGTCGTACGGATCGCGGCCGGCGCTCGTGCAGGTGTCGCTGCTCAACCGGGGCGGGATGACCGCGAGCGGCGCGAAGGGCCACGGCGAGTCGGTGACGCGCGCGATCACGCAGTACGTCGATCAGTTCGCCGCGCAGATCCGCGACGCCAACAAGTAGCCGGCGCGCCTACCGCCGCCAGAACGTCGGCGTGAGCACGACGATGAGGGTGTAGAACTCCAGGCGGCCGGCGATCATTGCCACCGAGAGGACCCACTTGGCCAGCGCCGGCAGGTGGCCGTAGTGCTCGGCCGGCCCCACCAGGCCGAGCCCGGGGCCGATGTTGAACATGCAGGCGACCACCGCCGTGATGGACGTCAGCACGTCGACGCCCGTGGCGGCGAGCAGCACCATGCCGACGGCGTTGACGAGGAGCGCGAGATAGACCAGGTTCAGCACGCTCTGCACCGTGCCCTCCGGAATCGCCTCGCCGCCCAGCCGGATGGCGAACACGCCCCGGCGTTCCACGATGCGCTTCATCTCGCGCGACACGACGCGGCCGAGCAGCACGGCGCGCGACACCTTGATGCCGCCCGCGGTCGACCCGGTGCAGCCGCCGATGTACATCAACAACAGCAGCAGCACGTGCGTCAGGGGCGTCCACTGCTCGTAATCCTCGCTGGCGAAGCCCGTGGTGGTGATGATCGACGACACCTGGAACGCCGCCCCCCGCACCGCGCGCTCGACGCCGAACCCCGACTGCCACACGAGCGACACCGCGATCGCGGTCGTCGCCAGCGCGACCAGCAGGGCGAACGCACGAATCTCGTAGTCGCCGAGGACGCTGCGCCACTGCCGCTCCCGGAACAGCCGGTAGTGCTGAATGAAGCTCATCCCCGAGAGGAACATGAAGACCGCGATGATCCACTCCGCGGCCGGGTTGCGGAACCCGCCGACCGAGGCCGCCCTCGTGGAAAACCCGCCGGTGCCGAGCGTGGCGAACGTGTGGCAGATGGCGTCGAATGGGCTCAGCCCGGCCACCCGCAGCAGCACGAATTCGGCGATGCTGAGCGCAACGTAGATCTTCCAGAGCGCCATCGCGGTCTCGGCGATGCGCGGCTTGAGACGGTCCGACCGCGCGCCCGAGAACTCGGCACGGTACAGCAGCATCCCGCCATGCCCGACGACCGGCAGGATGGCAATCACCAGCAGGACGATGCCCATCCCACCGATCCAGTGCGTGAAATGGCGCCAGAACTGGATGGGCTCGTCCAGCACCTCGACGTTCGGCAGGATGCTGGCGCCGGTGGTGGTGAAGCCCGAAGCGGTCTCGAAGAACGTGTCGGTGAAGCCCGTGAAGTGCGGCGAGAACAGGAACGGCAGGCCGCCGAACGCAGAGGCCGCGAACCAGACCAGCACCACCAGCAGCAGCGCCTCGCGCTGCTGGAGGTCGCGGGCGGCATACCGGCCGGCGAGCGCGAGCCCGGCGCCCACAAACGCCGTCAACGCCGCGCCCTGCACCAGGGGCAGCCAGCCGCCGGTGCCGCGCGCCAGCCCCCACAGCACGGGCACCAGCATCGTGGCCGCCAGCACGAGCAGGAACCAGCCGAGTGCGCGCAGGATGGCGAGCGGGCGGAGCATCAGGCGCCCTTTCCGGCCCGGCCGGCGACCGCCGCCTCGAGCGTCGGCACCATGCGCTCCAGCGCGAAGACAATCAGCCGGTCGCCGGCCTGCACCACCGTGTGCCCGCGCGGCACGATCACCTCGCCCGTTGGGCGCACGAGGGCGCCGACCACGGTGTCCTTCGGGAAGTTCGCCTCGCGCATCGGCTTGCCGACGAAGCGGCTTTCGGGCCCGGCCAGCAACTCGATGGCCTCTGCTTCTTCGTCGCGGAACGTGGTCACCGACAGCACGCGCCCGCGCCGGACGAACTGCAAAATGCGATCGACGGCCGCCAGCCGGGGGCTCACCGTCGTGTTGACGCCGAGCCGCTGGACCATCGACAGGTAGTTGAGCCGGTTGATGAGCGCCACGACCTTGCTGACACCGAGGCGGCGCGCCAGCATCGAGGCGATGATGTTGTTCTCATCGTCCTTGGTGAGCGCCAGAAACGCCTGGACGTCGGCGGCGCCTTCCTCCTCCAGCGTGGCTTCGTCGGTGCCGTCCGCGTTGACCACCGTGGTGTCGCGCAGGATGGCCGCCACGCGCTCGGCCCGCGCGCGGTCGCGCTCGAACAGCTTCACGCGCACGTCCTGCGCCTCGAGCGCCTGCGCGACGTGTATGCCGAGCTGGCCACCACCGAGGATGAACACGCGCTTCAGCGGTGCGGGCGTGGCCAGCCCCATGAAGCGCATGCTCTCGGCCGCGCTCGCCCGGCTGGTCAGCACGAACACGCGGTCGCCCTCCGCCAGCACCGCCGACCCCCGCGGGATGATGACCTGCGGGCCGCGGAAGATCATGGCGATCAGCGAATCGGCCGGCGGGCCGTCGGCCGAGAGGCGCTCGAGCGTGCGCCCGATCACGGGGTTGCCGGCCTCGAGGCTCATACCGATGAGCTGGACCGCGCCGCCCGCGAACTCGTGCACGTCCGACACGCCGGGCAGCCGGATCACCCGCATGATGCTCTCGGCCAGCTCCGTCTCGGGGTGGATGATCAGGTCCACATGGACGCCGGACTTCTGCAGCACGTCGTGCCAGTGCTGCACTTCGTGCGTGCGGAGCCGGATCACCTTCACCCGGGCCTGCGACTCGACCTGCGCGATCTGGGCGACCAGCAGGTTCACCTCGTCGTGGTCCGTGACGGCAATCACCATCTCGGCCCGATCGATGCCCGCCTCCCGCAGCGCGAGCACGCGCGCGGCGTTGCCCGTGACGATGCGCGCGTCGAACTGCGCCTCGAGCTCGGCGCAGCGCTCCGGGCTCGGGTCGACGATCGTGACCGCGTTGCCCTCGCGAATGAGGCGCCTCGCAAGGAGCGCGCCGACCTGCCCGCCGCCGGCAATCAGGATGTTCATGGGCGCTCCGCTCGACTGACGCGTGGGCGGAATTATGTCCGGATTCGCGACGGAAGGCGAGTCGTGCGGCGCGCGAACCGCAGGCGCCGGCCGCACGGGCGGCGCGGTTGCCACGCCTGTCCCCTTCGAGCGAGAATGGATCGGGACATCTCCACAATCGACGATCTCGCGCCCCCTTCCGGGGAGGGCTTTACCTGAGGAAGGAGCGAGTCGTGAGCAGAGTACGCGTGCTCGTAGGCACCCGAAAGGGTGCCTTCATTCTCACGTCGAACGAACGGCGCAAGCGGTGGGCCGTCAGCGGTCCCCACTTTCCAGGGTGGGAAATCTACCACCTCAAAGGCTCGCCGGCCGATCCGGACCGGCTGTACGCCTCCCAGTCCAGCAACTGGTTCGGACAGGTGATGCAGCGTTCCGACGACGGCGGCAAGACATGGGCGCCCGCAGGCAACGCGTTCGCCTACGACGGCGTGCCCGGCACTCACCAGTGGTACGACGGCACGCCGCACCCGTGGGAGTTCAAGCGCGTCTGGCACGTCGAGCCGTCGTTGACCGATCCCGACACGGTCTACGCGGGAGTCGAAGACGCCGCGCTCTTCCGCACGACCGATGGCGGCAAGACGTGGCATGAACTGCCCGGACTCCGCGGCCACGGATCGGGACCGCAGTGGACGCCGGGAGCCGGCGGAATGGGGCTGCACACCATTCTCCTCTCCCCCGCTGAGCCCGGACGGATCGTGACCGCCATCTCGGCCGCCGGCACGTTCCGCAGCGACGACGAAGGCGTGACCTGGAGGCCCATCAACCGCGGCTTGAAGTCACAGTACATCCCCGACCCGGAAGCCGAGGTCGGCCACTGCGTTCACCGCGTCGCGATGCATCCGTCCCGCCCGTCGGTGCTCTTCATGCAGAAGCACTGGGACGTGATGCGCAGCGACGACGGCGGCGAGTCGTGGCGCGAGATCAGCGGGAATCTGCCGACGGACTTCGGGTTCGCCATCGATGTCCACGCGCACGATCCGGAAACCGTCTACGTCGTCCCGATCAAGAGCGACGCCGAGCACTACCCCCTCGACGGCAAGCTGCGCGTGTACCGGAGCCGCACCGGCGGGAACGACTGGGAAGCGCTCTCGGACGGCCTGCCGCAGCGCAACTGTTACGTCAACGTCCTGCGCGAAGCGATGGCGGTCGACGCCCTCGAATCGTGCGGCATCTACTTCGGCACGACGGGCGGCCAGGTGTACGTCTCGGCCGATTCGGGAGACCATTGGTCCGCGATTGCGCGCGACCTCCCGGCCGTCCTCTCCGTCGAAGTGCAGACACTCCCATGATCCGCGTGATGATTCCCGCCCCGCTCGCGACCCTGGCGCGGACCGCCACCGAAGCGATGCTCGACGTGCCTCCGCCGGTGACGCAGCGGACGGTGCTCGATGCGATCGAGGCGCGCTGGCCCGCCCTGCGAGGGACGATGCGGGACCAGGCGTCCGGGAAGCGGCGGGCGCTCGTGAGGTTCTACGCCTGCGGCGAGGATCTCTCGCACGAACCGCCCGACGCGCCGCTGCCGGAGGCGGTGGCGTCGGGCAGGGAGCCCTACATCGTGCTCGGCGCCATCGCCGGCGGCTGAGCAATCCGGGGCGCCTTCTGCTGGCCGTCGATGAGCATGTGCATGACCCGGCCGTCGGCGCCCTTCACGAACTCGAGCTCGTGCTCTTCGACGAGGTCGAAGAACCGGGTGGCCGACTCGGGAAACAGCTCGATCCGCTGGGCCCCGTCGATGACGACCAGCGCGGCGCCCTCGAGGGCGACGGTGAGCACGCGCCCCGGCCGCAGTTCGTAGCGGCCGGCGAGCGACGCCAGCGCCGCCGCATCGACCGCCACGACGGTCTTCTGCCGCGGCATGAACGACGGCCAGCCGTACTCGGCCGCCACCGCCCGCATGATCTCGGCCGCCAGACGGCTTCCCTGGTCCCCGTTGGTCATGACGACGGCCCCGCGGCCGCCGTGGACGAATGCCGTCATCTGGCATTTGAAGCCGGCATTCGAACCGCCGTGGCCGAACGAGGCGGACGGCCCGCTTCCCTCGAGGCCCAACCCCAGCCCGTACCTGCCCTTCTGCACCGTGATCATCTCGCGGGCCATGGTGGCGCTCAGGACCGTCGAGCGGCCCTGCACGGCCCGCTGGATCTCGATGAGGAACTTCGCCAGGTCCGTCGGTGTGGTCCACAAGCCGGCCGCGGCCATCTCGGGATACGTGTGGGCCCGTCCAGCCAGCACAACCCCGCTCGCGAGATGGCCGCTCGCCGCCGCCGCGCGCCTGGTCTCCGGGAGCGGCTGTTCGTAGGTGCTGTCGGCCATGCCAACCGGTGTGAGCGCCAGGTCGGCCAGCAGCGCCGGGAACGGCCGTCCCGTGACGTCCATCAGCAACTGCTGCATCACCGTGTAGCCGCCGCCGGAGTACCGCCAGATGGTGCCGGGCACGACGTTGGCGCTGATCGCGACGGTGTTGGCCGGCTTCTGGCCGTCGAGCACCTGGACGAGCGCCGGCACGGGGGCGTCGGCCGCGTACCCGGGGAACCCGCTCACGGTCAGTCCGGCCGAGTGACTGAGGAGGCGCCGGAGCGTGACCTTCTCGGTCGTGGTGAACTCGTTCTCCGGCACCTTCCAGGAGGTCAGCCGCTCGTTCACGTTCTGGTCCAGGGCCAGCTTCCCCTGCTCGACCAGGCGGAGAGCCGCCAGCGCCGCGACCGGCTTGCTGATCGACGCGGCCTGAAACAGCGTCCGTGGTGTGACCGGCGTGGCGCCCCCGGCCTCGGTGACGCCGTAGCCCTTCGCCCACTCGATCGCGCCGTCGTTGATGACGGCTACGCTCACGCCGGGCGTCTTGAGGGCCGCCATCCGCGCGGCCAGGGCCCTCTCCGGCGCCGGACGCCCCGCGATCACGATGCCGGGCAGCAGGCGCTGCTCGACTCTCGCAGCGCGCGCCTCCGGAAGGGAGCCGGGTGCCTGCGCGGCCAGCCGCATGGATCCGGGTGCCGGCGCGGCGGCCGGGACCGCGAGCGTCAGCATGGCCGTGGCGATGAGCAAGCGCTTCATGAAGTCTCCGCGGGCCGTGAACGCCGCGCCCCCGCGTACGATACCCTACACCGGAAGGAATCAGACCCATGGCCGAATCACCTGCGCCGATCCCGACCGCCGCCCCGGTGTCCAGCCTGCGGAGCGGCCTGAACGTGGCCGACCTGAAACAGTCATTCGTCGACAATCTCGCGTGCGCCCTGGGGCGCGGCCCGAGGCTGGCCACGCGTCATGATCTCTACATCGCGCTGGCGCTGACGGTGCGCGATCGCGTGCTCGAGCGCGGCGTGGAGACGGTGCGCGCGCTGGCCGGCCCCTCCTCCCGGTTCGTGGCCTATCTGTCGGCCGAGTTCCTCCCTGGCCCGCACCTCATGAATAACCTGCTCAATCTCGGCATTGTCGACGAGATGCGGCAGGCCCTCGCGGAACTCGACCTGGATCTCGACGTCCTGGCCGACGAGGAGGAGGAGCCCGGCCTCGGCAACGGCGGCCTCGGGCGCCTCGCGTCCTGCTACATGGATTCGATGGCCTCGCTGGGCGTGCCGGCCGTCGGGTACGGCATCCGGTACGAGTTCGGCATCTTCGATCAGGTGATCAAGGACGGCTGGCAGGCCGAGGTCACCGACAAGTGGCTGCAGAAGGGCAACGTGTGGGAGGTGCCCAGGCCGGAGGTCGCGTGCGAGGTGATGTTCGGCGGCCACACCGAGAAGTGGCACGACGAGCACGGGCAGTTCCGCGTCCGCTGGGTGCCGCGCGACGTCGTCAAGGGCGTGGCCTACGACACACCCATCCTGGGCTACCGCGAGCGCACCTGCAACATGCTCCGGCTCTGGAAGGCGGAGGCCGTCGAATCATTCGACTTCGAGGCCTTCAACCACGGCGACTACTACCGGGCCGTCGAGGACAAGATGGCCTCGGAGAACATCACGAAGGTCCTGTATCCGAACGACGAGATCGCGCAGGGCAAGATCCTGCGCCTGCAGCAGCAGTTCTTCTTCGTGAGCTGCTCGCTGCAGGACATGGTCCGCCTGCACCTGCTGCTCGGGCGCCCGCTCGACCGCTTTCACGACACGTGGGCCGTGCAGCTGAACGACACCCATCCCGCCATCGCGGTCGCGGAGCTGATGCGGCTGCTTGTCGATGCCCACGGTCTGCCGTGGGCGGATGCGTGGGCCGTGGCGCAGCAGACGCTGGCCTACACCAACCACACCCTCCTGCCCGAGGCGCTGGAGAAGTGGTCGGTCGAGCTGCTCGGCGGCCTGCTGCCGCGGCACCTCGAGATCATCTACGAGATCAACCGGCGGTTCGTCGAGGAGGTCCGCGCGCGGTTCCCGGGCGACGAAGCGCGCGTCGCGCGGATGTCGATCATCGACGAGGACGGCGACCGCGCCGTGCGCATGGCGCACCTGGCCGTGGTGGGCAGCCACACGGTGAACGGCGTCGCCCGGCTCCACTCCCAGCTGCTCAGCCAGGCAGTGCTGCGGGACTTCCACGACCTCTGGCCCGAGAAGTTCGACAACGTGACCAACGGCGTGACGCCGCGGCGGTTCGTCGCCGTCAGCAACCCGCCGCTTGCCCGCCTCATGACCGAGGCGATCGGCGACCGCTGGCTCAAGGACCTCGGCGAGTTGCGGCGGCTCGAACCGCTCGCCGAGGATGCGATCTTCCGCGCGAAGTGGCGCGCCGTGAAACTGGAGGCGAAGCGATCGCTGGCGCGGCTGGTCGAGGAGCGGACCGGCGTCGGGGTGGACCCGGCGGCCATGTTCGACGTGCAGGCGAAGCGCCTCCACGAGTACAAGCGGCAGCATCTGAACGTGCTGCACATCCTGTCGCTCTACCTGCGCCTGAAGCGCGATCCGTCGGCCGAGGTCCCCGCGCGCGTGTTCCTGTTCGGCGCCAAGGCCGCGCCGGGCTACGTCATGGCCAAGCGCATCATCCGGCTCATCACCGCCACCGCCGCCCTCGTCAACGGCGACCCGGACGTGCGCGGCCGCCTCAAGGTGGTTTTCTTCCCCGACTTCAACGTCAAGAACGCGCAGCACATGTACCCGGCTGCGGACCTCAGCGAGCAGATCTCGACCGCGGGCAAGGAGGCCTCCGGCACGGGCAACATGAAGTTCGCCATGAACGGGGCGTTGACCATTGGCACGCTCGACGGGGCCAACGTGGAGATCCGCGAGGAGGTGGGCGCGGAGAACTTCTTCCTCTTCGGGCTCACGGCCGAACAGGCGGCCGCGCTCCGAGCCGGCGAGTACAAGCCGCGCGAGTACTACGACCGCAACGCCGAACTGCGCGCGGTCATCGACCTCATCGCGTCCGGCGCCCTCGCGAACGGCGACAGGCAACTCTTCAAACCGGTGGTCGACAACCTGCTGTGGAGCGACCCGTTTCTCGTGCTCGCCGATTACGACGCGTACGTCGCGTGCCAGGCGGAGGTCAGCCGGGCGTGGGGCGAGGCCGAGGCGTGGACACGCATGTCCATCCTCAACGCCGCGCGCATGGCCAAGTTCTCCTCCGATCGTTCGATCCGCGATTACTGCGAGCGCGTCTGGAACATCACGCCCGCGCCGCGGAACACGCCCGCGAGCTGACCGGGCGCGCAGCCTCCGCCCGGCTACTTGCGGAGCGTCAGGACGCGCGTCGCCGTCTCGCCGGCGGCGACGCTCAGCGTCACCGCATCGGATCGCAGTTTCTCCAGGGACTCGGCATCCGTCGTCGGCGATGAGCTGACGTCGCCGTAGGGCGCATCCGCGACCGGCATCGCGGCGAGAAGGTAGCGGCCGGGAAGCAGCGCAAGCGAAAAGCCGCCGGCCTGCAGACCGATTCCCGTACTTCCCGGCCGTCGGCCCGGCAGCTGCGCCGGCGGCGTCTCCCGCCCGGCGGCCGAAGCCGGCCGCGTTCTCGACACGCGGACGAAGGGCGAGCCGGGGAACCACTTCGACGGTTCGTCGGGGAAGATGAGCAACCAGGCGTCTGCCGGCGCACCGTCAGCGGCCATCACCCGGCCTTCGATGACGCCGACATCGGCCGTCAACGTGATGGTGAGTCCCTCGATCGATTCGGTTCCCTTGAGCAGAAGTCCTGTCGCGGTAATGTCCGTGCCGCCGAAGGTTACGGACTTCAAGACCGTCCCTGCCATGAACGCCGACGGCACGACCCGGCCGCGGAACCCCGTCAGCGTGAACGTGAGATCCTCGTGAACTTCGACGGGACGGCCGGCGCTTGACGGGACGTAGAAACCGGCGTCCGCGGCGCGCACCAACACGCTAGCGCGGCGCGGTCCTGCTGTGCCGGACGGAGGCTGCACCGCCGCCAGAGCCGCACCTTCGATGACAAGACGGCCGGACACGGTCGCCCCTTCATTCAACTGGATACGGACCGACGCATCCTCGCCGGCGACGGTCACCTCTTCGAAGCCGGCCGTCGCCGATCCGGACGGCGATGGCTGGGCTCTGCCGGTCGCGAGAACGACATACGAGCCCGGCGGCACATTCGGGATGACGAAGGAACCATCAGCCCTCCATGCCGACGAGGGGGTGAAAGACGCTCCGAGCATCTCGCTCCTCGGCATCAGCCGGACGGTCACCTGGCGGCTGTCCAGGGAAGCGCCCGCCGCGTCAACCACCCGCCCCGACACCGAGGCCACCTTTACCCGGGCGAGGGTGATATCGACCCCGCCCGTCTCCTGCCCGGACGCGACCGCCACTCGCTTCGCGCCGTCAAGACCAGTGGCGGACGGGTGGAACGTGTTGGCGAATCCGAATCGCGGCTCACCACTCTGGTCGTCCACCACCGGCCCGAACATGGCCGGGCTGTACGCCGCGCTCACATAGAACTCACCAGGTGTCAGCCCGTAAAGCCGATACTGCCCGAGATCGTCCGTGGCGGCGTGGGCACCGGATCCCGTCGAGACGAGACGCCAGGCGCCGCCCATGCTTCGCCGCTGAACCGCCGACACCCGCGCGCGGACCACCGGCTCGCCCTCGTCGTCGAGCACGCGACCGACGATCGTGCCGCCCCTGACCAGTCGCAGGGTGATCGCGGCAGACCCGCCGTCGGTCAGTTCAGCACGTTGCACCGGAGGTGCCAGATACATCCCGGTTGCCCGCGCCATGATGAGGTAGCGTCCTGGCGGCAGGCCGGCGCACTCGAATCGTCCGGCATCGTCGGTGATGGACTCGCGCCGCGCCATGCCTGGCGGCGGTGGTGCTGCGGGGGAATACAGAGCGACCGACGGAGATGACCCGCTCGAAATCGAGGTTGGCTGTGGCGCGCCGCCATACACCGAAACCGTTACCCGTTTGACGGGCGCGCCGGAGTCGGCCGCGACAACCCGGCCGGTGATTCGACCTGTGCCCTCGGTGGCAGCGGCCGGGGCCGCGGCCGCGACGGCTTGCGCTGCGGCAGTGGCAACACGCCCGGCGGTACCCATGACCACTGCCGTGAACGCCGCGAGAATGACGCTGACGCCGGGACGCAGTCCTGCCATCGCGGCCTCCAGGGACATCGTCCGGGCCCGGGACTGAATTGGCGACGCCGCGAAGCACGGCGCCGTTCCAGCCCGTCGGACCCGCGGCGGGCGATCCGAACTGTAGCGCCCGCGCCGGCGGCTGCGCAACCGTCGCCAGTCGGGCGCGTCGCGCGCGGCCTACCTCTTCGCGCGGGTGGAGATCCCGAACGGCAGGTAGGCCGGGCACCAGCCGACGGCGGCGGTGAGCAGCGGCACGACGCCGATCCACGCCCACGCGGGCCCGCCCATGAGCGCCCACGCGATCAGCGCGATTCCCGCCACGCCGCGCACGATCCGGTCGATTCCGCCCATGTTTGCCTTCATGGCTGCTCTCCGTAATGCTGGTTGACGATGGACCTGGGTACGATACCCCAAAGGACGCCGAACCGGCGCGTGTGGTTACAGGGAACAACCCGGCTCCGGCCTCCGTCCCTACGGGCGATGCGACACCGCGCCTTGCTGGCGGCCGTGGCCCTGGTCCTGGCCTGGACCGCTCCTGCCGGCGCGGCCGACCCGCTCAAGCCGCTCCGAACGCCGACGCCGCCCGTCATCGACGGCGATCTCGGCGACGCGGTCTGGCAATCGGCCCCGAGCGTCACGGGATTCAAGACGTGGATGCCGGACTACGGCAAGGACATGCCGGACCAGACCGTCGTCTACTTCGCGCACGACGCCGAGAACCTCTATTTCGCGTTCCGCGCTTTCGACGCCGATCCCGCGAAGATCAAGGCCTCCATTGCTGCACGGGACGGCATCACCGCCGACGACTGGATCTGCATCAACCTCGATTCGTTCGGCGATCAGCAGTCGCTGTACGCGCTGTACGTGAACCCGCTGGGCATCCAGGGCGACAGCCGGTTCGCGGCGGGCCGTGAAGACTTCGGCTTCGACGCCGTGTGGTACAGCGCGGGCCGCGTCGATGACAAGGGCTATACCGTCGAGGTGCGAATTCCCTTCAAGAGCCTCCGTTACGGCGACACGGATCCCGTGCGCATGGCCCTCATTTTCGAGCGCCGCGTCAGCCGCCGCTCGGAACAGGGCACGTATCCGCCGCTCGATCCGGACATCGGACCGAACTTCCTCACGCAGAACGTCCCGATCGAATTCGCCGGCATCCGCCACTACCGGCTGGTCGAGATCCTGCCCGACGCGATCTACGACTACCAGATGCAGCGCGTGAATGAGTCCCTCGAGCGCGTCTCGAGCGGGCCCGAGTTCGGCCTGACCACGAAGTACGGTGTCACCGCGCAACTGGTCTTCGACGGCGCCGTGAACCCCGACTTCAGCCAGGTAGAAGCCGACGCCGGCCAGGTCGACATCAACCGCCGTTACGCCCTGTTCTATCCCGAGAAGCGGCCGTTCTTCCTCGAGGGGCGCGACAGCTTCAACTACGCCGGCGCGGACTACAGTCCGATGCAGTCGGTGGTCCACACGCGCACGATCGTGAACCCAATCGCGGGCGCGCGCCTGACGGGCAAGGCCGCGGCCGCCGACTCGATCGCCGCCATCTACGCCGTCGACGAGCAGCCGGACTCGGCCGTGGCGGCGGGCAGCCCGGACTACGCACAGGTGGCCGTCCTGCGCTACAAGCACGCGCTGAAGGGCGACTCGTACGTGGGCGGCTTCTACACCGGCCGGGAAGAGGGCGACGCGTTCAACCGCGTGTTCGGAGGCGACGGGTCGCTCCGCGTGACGCAGGCCGGCGCCCTCGGTTTCTACGCCTTCGGGTCGTCGACCCGCCCGCACGGCGACAGCACCGCCAACGGGCATTCCGTCCTCGCCAACTACACGCACGACAACCGGAAGATGAGCCTTTACCTCCAGGCGCTGGACGTCTCCCAGGGCTTCGACACCTGGACGGGCTACCTGACCAGGGCCGGCGTCTTCCAGGCGTCGGCCATGCTCGCGCCGCGTTTCTACCCGAAGAGCGCGGTGGTGCGCCGTGTGGAGCCCTCCGTCATCGTCGACTACGTGCGGGACGCACCCAGTGGCCTGTGGGAGCAGTGGTACGAGGGCGGATTGAGCCTGGTCCTGCCCCGGTCCGGACGGATCACCGCCAATTACCACTCGTCGAACGAGGTATTCGAAAAGGAGTCGTTCGACACGTCAGGCGTCCGGGCACAGGCGAGCGGGCAACTGACGAAGGAGTTCAGGCTCCAGGGCTCGTTTTCCCACCAGCAGGCGATCTACTACTCCGCCGACCCGTTCCCCGGCACCTCGACCTCGGCCGCGCTCGTGCTGCTCTATCAGCCTTCGGAGCAGTGGCTCGTCGATCTGCGCGGGACCTATTCGGGCTTCTCTCGGGCGAGCGACGGGCGGCGCCTGTACGACTACGGGATCTACCGGGGCAAGGTGACGTACCAGTGGAACCGCTACCTGTTCTTCCGAGGGATCGGCGAATACAACACGTACCGGCGCCAACTACTCACCGACTTCCTCGCGTCGTTCACCTACATCCCCGGGACCGTGTTCCACATCGGCTACGGCTCGTTCTACGAGAAGCTGGAGTGGCAGACTGATCGGTACGTCCCGGGGCGGGACCTGCTCGAAACCCGGCGCGGGTTCTTCGTGAAGCTCTCGTACCTCTGGC
>Ga0316605_10000902_pt1 | contig 18197 bp, 14 predicted proteins | sample OWC_soil_day20_n_FD_207666 | JGI IMG/M metagenome (GOLD analysis project Ga0316605, IMG submission 207666) | Wetland soil microbial communities from Old Woman Creek delta, Ohio, United States - OWC_soil_day20_noCT | ecosystem: Environmental > Terrestrial > Soil > Wetlands | place: USA: Ohio...
GGGGGCGGGCGGGCCGTTCGGCGGACCCGCCGGCCCGGCGGGGACGTTCCTCGCCCTCGTCGCGGCGGGGGCGGGCGGGACGTTCGGCGGACCCGAAGGCGCGGCGGGGACGCTCCTCGCCTTCGTCGCGGCGGGGGCGGGCGGGACGTTCGGCGGACCCGAAGGCGCGGCGGGGACGCTCCTCGCCTTCGTCGCGGCGGGGCCGGGCGGGACGTTCGGCGGACCCGAAGGCGCGGCGAGGACGTTCCTCGCCCTCGTCGCGGCGGGGCCGGGCGGGACGTTCGGCGGAGCCGAAGGCACGGCGGGGACGTTCCTCGCCCTCGTCGCGGCGGGGCCGGGCGGGACGTTCGGCGGAACCGAAGGCGCGGCGGGGACGCTCCTCGCCCTCATCACGGCGAGGCCGGGCGGGACGACCCGGCGCCGGCTCCCGGTCGTCGTAGCGCTTGGCGCGGGCCACCCGCTTGAGCTTGTGGTCGCGGCTCTCGGTGGGCTGGTAGATGCCCTCCTCACCCTTCACGCCGGTGGTGGCGCGCTGGATGCGGGCCTGGTTGCGGAGCGCCTTGAGGGCCGCTTCCATGTCCGCGGGCATGGGGGCCGTGACGGTGACCTGCTCATCGGTGACGGGGTGCTTGAATCCCAGCAGCTCCGCGTGGAGGGCCTGGCGGTCCAGCAGGGGGCTCTCGGTGCCGTAGACCTGGTCGCCCAGCAGGGGGAAGCCGCGGTCGGCGAACTGCACGCGGATCTGGTTGCGGCGGCCGGTTTCCAGCTTCACTTCCACCACGGTGTGCCCCGGCAGGCGCTCCACCACGCGGTAGTGGGTCACGGCCTCCTTGGCGCCGGCGGGCATGCGCTTGCCGCCGCCCGGCCCCTTGCGGGCCACAGCCACGGACATCTTCAGTGACTTGGCGTGCTCGATGAGGTGTCCCGCCAGGGTGCCGCTGTTCTCGGGCAGGTCGCCCACCAGGATGGCGCGGTAGACGCGCTGGAGGCGGTGCAGCTCGAAGTGCTTCTTCAGGCCGTGCAGGGCCTCGGGGGTTTTCGCAAAGACCAGCACGCCGCTGGTGAAGCGGTCGAGCCGGTGGACGATGAAGAGGTTGAAGCGCTTGAACCCGCGACGCCGGAAGGATTCGGTGATGGCTTCCGCCAGGCTGGGCTCCCCGGCCTGCTCGGTGGGCACCGTGAGCAGGCCTGCGGGCTTGAAGACGAACAGAAGGTGGGTGTCCTCCCACAGGGTCTCGAAGGGCCCCGACTGGAGCTTGCGGGCGGGAGGCAGCACCTCGTAGGTCTGCTCCGGGTCGAAGGCCACCTTGATGGTGTCGCCCGCCTTCAGGCGCAGGCCGTGCTTCTGGGCCATCTCGCCGTTCACGGTGACGCAGCGGCCATCGATGAAGCCCTTGGCCTGGCGATGGCTGATGACCATCACCTTGTGGAGTTCCGAGGCCAGGGCCGCGCCCTCGTGTTCCGCCTGCCACTCCCGTTCGATGCGTGCCATGGCTCCGCCCTCCGTCATCGCCCCGCGTCCTTGCAAACGCCAAGCGGACCACCAGCAGATCACGGAAAGCCTTTTATCCCAAACGAAAAGGGAGCGGCATGGCCGCTCCCTTTCGTCTGAGGCCGCGCCGCGGCTACTTCTTGGGGGCCTTGGCGAAATCGCCGGCCTTGACCACCACGAAGGTTTCGGGGTGGAGGTACTTGCGCAGGGCGGCGTTGACCTCGTCAAGCTTCAGGGCCTGCACCTTGGCTTCCAGCTCGGCCTCGAAGCGGACCGACCGGCCCAGGTAGAGGCTGCGGCTCAGCCAGGTCGCGATGGCGCGGTCCTCCTGGCGCTCGGTCTTTTCGCCCTGGAGCCAGGTGGTGCGGGCGAAGTCCAGCTCCTCCTGGGTGAAGCCGCCCTTCAGGGCCTTCTGGATCTCATCGTCGAAGGCGGCCTCCAGCTTGGCGGCGTTCTCCGGCGCGTAGATGGCGTAGGCCTGCCAGCTGGTGACGGGATCGAGGTTGCCCACGTTGGCGAAGGCGCCGGCGCCGTAGCTGAAGCCCTCCTTCTGGCGCAGGCGATCGGCGAGGCGGCTCTTCAGCGCGCCGCCGCCCAGGATCTGGTTCGCCATGAGGAAGGCGGGGTAGTCCGCGTCGGTGTCCTTCATGGCCCAGCGGCTCTGCACGAGGAAGAAGGCGCCCTTCTTGTCGGGGGTCTCGATGTCCTTGCGCTGGGCGGCGGGCACCTTGAGGCGGGCCGCGACGCGCTCATAGGCGGCCGTGGAGGTCCAGCTGCCGAAGAGCTCGGTCACCAGCTTCTGCAGCTCGGCGGCGTCGAAATCGCCGGAGGCGGCGAAGCCCGCGTGGTTGGCGCCGTAGAAGGCCTGGTGGAAGGCCTTCAGGTCCTCGGCCTTGAGGGTCTTGAACTCTTTCAGGCGGGCGTCGGGGCCGCGGTAGGCCGAAGGATGGCCGGCCGGGTAGGGATCGAAGGCCTGGCCCATGAACTCGATGACCTTGGCCTGGGGCTCGTTGCGCTGGGACTCGATGCCCGTGACCTGCTGCTTCACCAGCGTCTCCAGCTCGGAGGAGGGGAAGGCGGGCTCGCGCAGCACCTCGGCCACTAGGCGCAGGGCGGCGGCCAGGTTCTCGCGAGGGACGGTGAGAGTGGCCGTGGCGGACGCCGGGCCGCCGTTCACCATGACCTGGGCGCGCAGCTTGTCGAAGGTGTCGGTCAGCTCCTGGCGGGTGTGCTTGGTGGTGCCGCGCATGAGCATGGCGCCGGTCATGGCGGGCACGGCCTTGCGGTCCATCAGCTCCGCCTCGCGGCCGAAGCGCAGGGTGAGCTGCAGGGTGGCCATGGCGCCCTTGGTCTTGCGGGAGAGCAGGGCCCCCTTCAGGCCGTTGGGGGCGGTGAAGCGCACGGTGCGGGCGTCCACGTTCTCGGGGCTGGCGTCGAAGGCCTCGCCCTGGGCGATCACCTCCTTGCCCTTGTAGTCCTTCACAAGGGCCGCGATGTCGGAGGCGGCGGGGACCTCCGCGCGGTCGGGCGCCTCGGTGGGGATGTACTGGGCCAGGGTGCGGTTGCTGGCCTTGAAGACGGAGGCCGCGGCGCCCTGGACCTGGTCGAGCTTGGCGGCGAGGGTCCAGTCGCGGTCGAAGAAGAGGTGGCGCCAGTCGCCGGAGGCCATGCTGTCGCTCAGCGCCACCGCCAGGTTCTTGGTGTCGGCGAAGGTCTGGTCGACCATCTTGCGCGCCTTGGCCTGGGCCCGGTCCAGCTCGGCCTGGGTGAAGGGCTTGGCCTTGAGGTCCTCCAGCTCCTTCAGCAGCACGGTCTTGACCTGCTCGGGGTCGCCATCCTTGGCCAGCGCCACGCCGAACATCATCAGGCCGGGCTCGAGGGTGGGGAACACGATGGGGAAGACCTGGGCGGCCAGCTTCGTCTCCACCAGGGCCTTGTAGAGGCGACCGCTGGGGGCGTCGGCGAGGATGGAGGCGGCCAGGTCCAGCTGGCTGCGGCTGGGGTGGAAGCCGGGGGCGATGTGGTAGCCCACCATGAGCAGCGGCGTGCCGCCCACCCGGCGGATGCTGACGCTGCGCTCGCCGTCCTGCACCGGATCCTGGGTGTAGGTGGGCTCCAGGGTGCGCTGGGGATTCTGCAGCGGGCCAAAGGCCTGGTTGATGCGCTGGAGGGTCTTGGCTTCGTCGAACTTGCCGGCCACCACGAGGATGGCGTTGTCCGGGGCGTAGTAGCGGTGGTAGAAGGCGCGGAGGTGGTCGACGTTCACCTTCTCGATGTCCGTGCGGGCGCCGATGGTGGACTTGCCGTAGTTGTGCCAGTCGAAGGCCACGGACTGGATGCGCTGGAGGGTCACGCGGAAGGGGTTGTTCTCGCCCGTCTCGAACTCGTTGCGCACCACGGTCATCTCGCCGCTCTTGCCGTCCTTGCCCCACAGCGTCTCGGCGTTGAAGTGGCTGTTCTGCATGCGGTCGGCCTCGAGGTCGAGGGCCTTGGCCAGGTTTTCCTCGGTGGCCGGGAAGGAGATGTAGTAGTTGGTTCGGTCCAGCCAGGTGGTGCCATTGAAGTCACCGCCCAGTTCGTTGAGCAGCTGCGGCACGTTGGGGTGCTTCGGCGTGCCCTTGAAGACCATGTGCTCCAGCAGGTGGGCCATGCCGGTCTCGCCGTAGTTCTCGTGGCGGCTGCCCACCAGGTAGGTGATATTCGTGGTGATGGTCGGCTTGCTGGCATCCGGGAAGAGCAGCACGCGCAGGCCGTTGGCCAGCCGGTACTCCGTGATGCCCTCCACCGTCGTCACCTTGACGGGGGCGGCCAAGACTGGGGCAGGAATGGCCTTCGCGATCTTTCCCTTGGAGGCGACCTTCGCGGCGGGCGCGGCGGGCTTGGGGACCTCTCCAGCCACCAGCCCGAAAGCCAAGGCCCCGCACAGGGGCAGCGTGAAACGACGGGAGAAGGGCATGGTGCCTCCAGGCTGTGAAAGATCCCCGCAGGGGAAGGCCTCAGCTTACGAGAGCTGCCGGGGCCAGCGTTGTTAAGAATTGTTAAGAAGGGGCCAGCAGGGCGATGAGCCGTTGCTGCCATTGCTCACGCAGATCATCCAGTTTCAAGCCCTTGCCACGATTGGGCGCACCCTGCAGGAGGCCCTGGGCACTGGGATGGGGCAGGGCGTGAAAGGTGAAGGGCGGGGCGTCCGGGACCTGCTGCAGCACCCATTCGGCGCGCTTCCCGAAGGCGATGACCCGGAGCGGTTCCCGGCTTCCCTCGGCGGCGCGCCCCAGCTCCGCCGCGAGCCGGCCGAGGTTTTCCGGGGCCAGCAGCTGCCGGTTCGTGGGCGCCAGGAAGTGCTGGCCGTCCTTGGTGGGGCAGGCGGGGAAGGCGTTGCTGAGGGCCGTGCCGCGCAGTACCGGCGCCAGGCCCAGGGCGCGGAACCGCGCGCCGTCCCAGTCCTCCCAGGCGGCGCCGGGCACCTCCGCCCGTCCCGTGGCCGCCAGGGCCCGGTAGACGGTGATGCCCGCGCCGTCGCCCCAGAAGGGGATGCCGGACTGGTCGGCGCCCCGGGGCCCCGGAGCCTCGCCGAAGAGCATCACCGAGACCCCCCCGGAGGCCGGGAACAGGGCGGGCACCGGGTGGCCCTGGATGCGGGGCGCGGCGGAGGCTCGGTTCACCGGGACCTCCGGCCGGGGGCCGCGGGCGGGCGGGAGGCCAGGGCGTCGAGCTGCGCCGCGGTGATCTGCCGGGCGGAGGTGGCGCGCTGGGCGCAGGCGTGCCGGGCCGCCAGCTGCCCGCGGAGGATGGCCTCCCCCAGGGGCAGGCCCTTGAGCACGTGGCTGCTGAGGAAGCCTGCGGCGAGGCTGTCCCCGGCGCCGTTGGTATCCACCACCGGCTCGGGCAGGTCGAGGGCCGGGAAGTGCCGGATGTCCACCCGGCCGGCCTCCCGGGCGCCCAAGGTGCAGCCCTCGGCGCCCATGCCGCAGATCACCAGCCGGGCAGGGCCTGCGGCGAACAGAGCGCGGATCAAAGGCGCGGGATCGGGATGGTTGACCGCCGACGCGAAGAGGATGTCGGCCTGGCGGAGGTAGTCGGCGCGGTAGGGATCGTCCAGCGCCACGATGTCTTGCAGGTCGCAGGCGATGGGCACCTGGAGCTCCCGCGCCAGGGGCAGCAGGGTGCGGGTCCAGTTCGCCAGGTGGGCGTGCAGCAGCTTCGCCCCGGCGAGCAGGGCGCGGCACGCGGCGAGGTCCACGGAAAGGTCGAAGTGCCCCTTGCCGTCGTAGAAGTTCTTCCGGCGGCCGTCGGCGTAGATGAGGTTCACGCTGCGGGCCGTGCCCGCGGGGTCGTGGCCGAGCAGCGCCGTGTCGATGCCGTCCTGGGCGAAGGCCTCCTTCACCATCCGGCCCGGCCAGTCGTCGCCCACATGGCCGATGAAGGCCGTGCGGAACCCGAGAGCCGCGTACGAGCGCGCCGCGTAGACGCCGGCCTGGCCCGCGCAGTCGAGGTTCTCGGTGAAGTTCGCCTCCACCTCGAAATCGATGCCTTGGGCCGGGAGGAACACGTTGGTGTCCACGCCGGCGTTGCCGGCCACCACCACGTCGAAGGCCCGGCGCGCCTCGGAATGCCCGCCCCGGCTCACTGGGGCTGGCCTTCCTTCATCAGGGCGGACAGGGCCTTGAACTGGGGGTGGTTCTTGTCCCGCGCCCATTCGAAGGCCACGGACTCGTGGTTGGTGAGGGTGGCTCCGGCGGCGGCCATGCGCTCCAGGGCGTGGCGGCGGTATTCCTCGCCCCGCCCGCTCACCGCGTCCCAGCAGACGTGGACCTCGTGGCCGGAGGCCAGCAGCTCGAGCACGGTCTGCATGACGCAGACGTGGGTTTCCATGCCGGCGATCACGATCTGGCGGCGGGCCGGGGGCAGGCCGGGCCGGGCCTGCGCCAGAAGGCCTTCGAAGCCCGCGTCGCCGCAGCAGCCGAAGGCGGTCTTCTCCAGGAAGAAGGTGGGGGTGGCGAGTCCGTCGAAGGTGGCGCGGATGCTCGCCTCGGTGGGACCGATGCCCTTGGGATACTGCTCGGTGAGCACCACCGGCACCGCGAAGAGATCCGCCAGCCGCAGGAGCCGGCGGGTGGCCTCCAGGGCCAGGGCGGGCCGGTGCACCATCTGCACGAGCTTGCCCTGGAAGTCGATGACGACGAGGATGCTGCGGCTGGCGTCGAGCAGAGGCATGGGTTCTCCTACCAGACCTTCACGCGGTCCGCGGGGGCCAGGTAGAAGGCCTGGCCGGGCTTCACCCCGAAGGCGCCGTACCAGGCGTCCAGGTTCCGCACGGTGGCCGGCCGCCATGAAGCCGGCGCATGGCCGTCCGTCAGGATCTGCTGGCGCAGCAGCGGCTCGCGGGTCTTTTCCCGCCAGCTCTGGGCATAGCTGATGAAGAACTGCTGGTCGCCGGTGAGGCCGCCGACCAGGGGCGCCTCCTTTCCGCCCAGGGACAGCCGGTAGGCGTCGTAGGCCGCGGCCAATCCGGCCACGTCGGCGATGTTCTCGCCGAGGGTCTGCCGGCCGTTGATGTGCAGTCCGGGGAAGGGCTGGTAGGCGTTGTATTGCTTCACCAGCTGGTCGGCGGAGGCCAGGAAGTGTTTCATGTCCTCGTCGGTCCACCAGTTGTTCAGCTTGCCCGTGGCGTCGAAGAGCGAACCCGAATCGTCGAAGCTGTGGCTGATCTCGTGGCCGATCACCGCGCCAATGGCGCCGTAGTCCATGACCGCGGAGCGCTTCGGGTCGAAGTACGGGGGCTGCAGGATGGCCGCGGGGAAGTTGAGCGCGTTCATGACAGGCAGGTTGACGGCGTTCACGGTCTGCGGCGTCATCACCCATTCGGTGCGGTCGATGGGGCGGCCGAGCTTCTGGAGGTTCCGGGCCAGCTCGAAGCGCTCGGCCCGTTCGACGTTGCCGAAGGCGTCGCCCTTCACGATCTTCAGACCGCGGTAGTCGCGCCAGCGGTCGGGGTAGCCCACGCCCACCTTGAGGACGGCGAGCTTCTCCAGGGCCTTGGCCTTGGTGGCGGGGGTCATCCAATCCAGGCGCTCGATGCGGCTGCGGAAGGCGGCGATGAGGTTGGCCACCATCTTCTGGGCCCGGGCCTTTTCAGCGGGCGGGAAGTAGCGTGCCACGTAGGCCTTGCCCACCACCTCGCCCAGGGCCTGGTTGGTGACGGCCACGCCGTAGGTCCAGCGTTCGCGGGGCTGGGTCGCGCCGCTCAGGACCTTGCCGTAGAAGGCGAAGGTCTGGTCCACCACGGCCTTGGGCAGCACCCGGGACCGCAGCTGGAGGGCGTGGATGGTGAGGTAGTCCCGCCAGGTGGCCAGGGGGACCTCGGCGGTGAGGGCCGACAGGCCCGTGAAGGCGCCCGGCTGCCAGACCACGAAGACGTCGGCCTGCTTGAGCCCGGCGGCCGCGAAGTAGGACTCCCAGTCCAGGCCCGGGGCCTTGCGGGCGAAGTCGGCGCGGGTCCAGTGGTTGTTGCCCTTCAGCACGTCGCCGGATTCCTCGCGGCTGGCGTGGGCCTTGGCCATGCGCGTCTCCAGCGCCACGATGGCGGCGGCGCGGGCCTGCACGTCGTCCAGCCCGGCCAGCTTCAGCATGGCGGCCACGTGGGCCTCGTACTGGACGCGCACCTTGGCCATGCCCTCGGCGGGATCCAGGTAGTAGCTCCGTTCCGGCAGGCCCAGGCCGCCCTGCAGCAGGAAGGGCGCGTAGCGGGTGGGGTCGTCCAGATCCTGCGCCACCCAGAGCCCGAAGAGGTTGGTGGTGTCCATGTGGGTGGCGTTCAGCACGTCCACGTCGGCCCGCAGGGTGGTGCCGAGGTACTGGGCCAGGTCGCGGCGGGTCTGGATGCGGGCAATGGCCTGGAAGGTGGGCTGGAGGGGTTTCAGGCCCCTGGCCTCGATGGCCTTCTCGTCCATGAAGCTGGTGTAGCAGTCGCCGATCTTGCGCAGGTCGGAGCCCTCGGGGGCGTCGGACGCCGCCGCGGCCTGGATGAGCGCGGCCGTGCGCTGGTCGGTGAGGTCGGCCACCTGGTGGCCCACGCCGAAAGATCCGCGATCCGCGGGGATCTCCGTCCGGGCCAGCCAGCCTCCGTTGGCATAGCGGTAGAAGTCATCGCCCGGCGCCACCGTGGGTTCCATGCCCGCGAGGTCCAGGCCCTGGGAGGTCTGCGTGGGGGCTGCCTTGGGTCCGGGCTTGGGACGGGCCTTGGGGGGAGCCGCCACCAGCGCGGGGACGACCAGGCAGAGGGCGAGGGAGGGCAACGATCGACGCATAGGAAAGATCCCCGAGGGCTTGCAGGTGGAACAGAAGGCGCCCTTCAGGGCGCGATGGACATGATACTCACCCCCTTTACCCCGGGGGGCCGCGCGGAGGTTAGGCCGGGGGCACTGCGGCCGGAAGCGCGTGGCGCCAGTCGCGCCCGACCAGCACGACCTGGGGCTTCCGGGCCAGCAGGAACACCGTGGTGTCCCAGAGGAACCCGGGGAAGACGCGCGCAGGGCCCGGCGCGGTATCGAAGCCGAGGCTCCGGGTCCGGAACCAGCGGCGGTGGACGAGGTGCCACTGTCCTTCCGCCTGGACCAGGTAGGCCGACGCGAGGCGGGGCACGCCCTTCACCTGGCGCGCGACGCAGGGCAGGATTGGCGAGGTCCCCCCGGGCGCCAGTTCCAGGGCCTTCAGCTCCACCCAGACAGGGATCTCGTCCCGATGGCCGCGGCCGACCACCGCGCGCAGGGCCCCGCGCAGACCCGCCAGGATGAAGGCCAGGGTCCGCAGCAGGAGGGGCACGAGGAAGGCCGTGGCCACGAGGATCGCCCCGATCACGGGAAGGGCCACGGCCGGATGCCTGTAGATCAGGACCAGCAGCGCCGCCACGCCCGCGTCCTCCGCCACGCTGAGGAGGCTGTGGCTGGCGGGTTCCGGCGAGGTGTGGGCCAGGAGGCGCACGCCCATCTTGCCGCCGTGGGTGCCCAGGGCGATGGTGCCGCCCGCCAGCACCGCGACCACCTTGACCACCGGGTGCAGCTCCCCGGCGGCCCCCAGGGCCAGCAGCGCGCCGCCCAGGGGCCGGATGAAGGTGTGGAGCCCATCCCAGACCGGGGTGACGAAGGGCACCTTGTCGGCCAGGAATTCCAGGAGGAAGAGCAGGGCGGCGGCGCCCAGCACCACCGGATGGCCGAGGACCGCCAGGTCGGAGGGCAGGCCGTGGATCCAGCCGAAGCGCTGCCCTGCGCCTACCAGGAGCACCGTGAGGTAGAGGTTGATGCCAGAGACGGTGGAGAGGCCGAGGACGGCCGCCAGGGTCTGGACCGGGCCCATCAGCTGGCGAACCGCTTGAACAGGTGATAGGCCCCCAGCAGGATCACAGCGCCCACCACGGACATGAGGAAGCCTGCGGCCTGGCCTTCCTGGTAGTGGCCCACCATCCGACCGAGCCAGGTGCCCAGGAATGATCCGGCGATGCCGAGGACCATGGTGACGATCCAGCCGCCAGGATCCTTGCCCGGCAGGAGCAGCTTGGCCACGGCGCCGGCGATGAGACCGATGATGCAGGTCCAGATGAGGTGGAGCATGGTGCCTCCGGTCTGTCTTGGGGTGTGTGCCACCCTACGCCCGGGGTGGGGCCCGGTCAACGCGGGCCTCCGGGGACACCGAGGTCGCCTGGGGAGATCTTTCCTCCAAGCCTTGCCGGAGAACCCGTGCAGGCCGACCATGGGGCCTCGCGTGGCAGGAGGGGATCATGGGTCTGCTGGACATGGTGGGTGGCCTTCTGGGCCAGGGCGGTCAGACGCAGGGAAATCCGCTCATGAGCGCGGTCATGGGTCTCATCCAGAACCATCCCGGGGGCCTGCAGGGCCTGCTGGGTCAGTTCCAGGAGAAGGGACTCGGGGATCAGGTCGCCTCCTGGATCGGCACGGGCGAGAACCAGCCCATCGGTGGCGACCAGGTGCGGGCCGCACTTGGTTCCGATCGGCTACAGCAACTGGCCGGCCAGCTGGGTCTCTCCCATGGCGAAGCTGCCGATGGCCTGGCCGGTCTCCTGCCTCAGGTGGTGGACAAGCTCAGCCCCGAGGGCAGCCTGCCCGAAGGCGCTGACGTCACGAACCTCCTGAAGGGTCTCCTCGGCTAGGGATGGGCGCGGGTCATTGACCCCGGAGTAGGCGGAAGGCATGGTGGAGGGATCCCGCCACCATGCCTCGTCTTCTTATGGATGACTCCATGACCCTCCGGCCCTCCTCTCTCACCCCTCTGGCCCTGGTGATGGCTGCGGCCCTCGCCCAGCCGCTCCCCGCCGTGGACCTTCAGGACACGCGGCTGGTGGCTTCCCCCGCCGTGTGCGCCACCCAGGTGGCCTTCCTCTACGCCGGAGACCTCTGGACCAGTGCTCCCGAGGGCGGGGCCGCCTGGCGGCTCACCACCCGCGGCGGCTGCATCGGCACGCCCCGATTCAGCCCTGACGGCCGCTGGATCGCCTACACCGCGGGCCTGGAGGGCAACGCCGACGTCTGGGTGATCCCGGCCGCGGGCGGGGAGCCCCGGCGCCTTACCTGGCATCCCGGTGCCGACCTGGTTCAGGACTGGACGCCGGACGGCAAGGCCGTGCTGTTCACCTCGGGCCGCTCGGTGCACACCACCCGGTATACCCAGCTCTTCACCGTGCCCCTGGCCGGCGGCATGCCTGTGAAATTGCCCATCCCCAACGCCGCCCGGGCCACCTACTCGCCGGACGGCACTCACATCGTCTACAACCCCCTGTCGGATGCCTTTCGCCAGTGGAAGCACTATCGGGGCGGCACGGCTTCGCGTTTGTGGATCTACCGCGTCAAGGACCACGAGGTGACGCAGATCCCCCAATCCGAGGGCCGCTGCAACGACATCGACCCCATGTGGATCGGTGGCAAGGTCTACTTCCTGTCGGACCGTGCGGGGGAGTTCAACCTCTTCAGCTACGACCTGGCCACCAGGGCCGTGGCGCAGCTCACGAAGCACGCGGATTTCCCCATCCTGGCCGCCAGCCACGGCGCGGGCCGCATCATCTACGAGCAGGCGGGCTGGCTCCACCGCTTCGACCCCGCCACCGGGCAGGCCGTACGCCTGAAGGTCGCCGTCCCCGCGGACCTGCCGGAAACGCGCAGCCGCTGGGCCTCCGGCGCCAAGTGGGCGCGGAGCCTGGACCTTTCGCCCTCCGGCAACCGCGTGGCGGTGGAGTTCCGCGGGGAGATCCTCAGCGTGCCCGCCGAGAAGGGCGACGCCCGGAACCTCACCCGCACGCCGGGCAGCCATGAGCGCAACCCCGCCTGGTCTCCGGATGGCAAGGCCATCGCCTACGTTTCGGACGCGGGCGGCGAATATGCGCTGAAGGTACAGGCCCAGGACGGCAAGGGCGAAGTGCGCAGCTATGCCCTGAAGGGCGCCGGGTTCTACCGCGACCTCAAGTGGTCGCCGGACGGAAAGCGCATCGCCTACATCGACAACGCCATGGCCCTGTACCTCCTCGACCTGGCGACGGGGACGGTGAAGCCCATCTCCAGCGAGCTGCTCTATACGCCCTCGCCCACCCTCACCCACAACTGGTCGCCGGATTCCCGCTTCCTCGCCTACACGCGCAACACCGAGTCCGGCCTGCAGCGCATCCATGTCTACGCCGTGGAGGAGGACAGGTCCACCGCGCTGACCGATGGCCTGGCCGATGCCGGCGAGCCCGTCTTCGACCGCGGCGGCAAGTACCTCTACTTCACCGCCAGCACGGAGGCCGGCCCGGTCCGGGACTGGTTCGCCCAGTCCAACGCCGATGCGCAGATGCGCGGGAACCTCTACCTGATGGTGCTGGCCAAGGACGCGCCCTCGCCCTTGGCCAAGGAGAGCGACGAGGAGACCGGCTCCGCCAAGGATGGCGAGAAGAAGAACGGCAAAGAGGAAGAGAAGAAGGGCGCCAAGGCCGAGGTGAAGGTCCGCATCGACTTCGAGGGCCTGGCCGAGCGCATCGTGCCCATCGAAGCCGTCAAGAGCGCCGCCTTCGCGGACCTGGCCACCGGGGAGGAGGGAAGCCTCTTCTACCTCCGGAAGGCCGGCGGCGCGAACCGCTTCAATGGAAGCGAGCCTTCCACGCTCTGCCGCTTCGACCTCAAGAAGCGCGAAGAGACCGTATTGGTGGAGAAGGCCGACGCCTACGGCCTCTCCGCCGACGGCAAGAAGCTCCTCTACCGCCTGAAGGGCGCCGCCACCATCATCCCGGCCGCGGGCAAGCCCGAGCCGGGCAAGGGCAAGGTGGACCTGGACGACCTGCAGGTGCAGATCGAGCCGCGCCAGGAGTGGTCCCAGATCCTCGACGAGGTCTGGCGCATCAACCGCGACTTCTTCTACGCCCCCAACATGCACGGGGCCGACTGGAAGGCCATGAAGCAGAAGTACTCGGCCTTCCTCCCGGACCTCGCCACCCGCGCGGACCTGAATCGGGTGATCCAGTGGATGTGCTCGGAGCTGGCCGTGGGCCATCACCGCGGCGGCGGCGGCGACCTGCCCGACACGGGGAAGGCCATCCCCGGCGGCCTGCTGGGCGCGGACCTGGACGTGGCGAACGGCCGCTACCGTTTCACCAAGATCTTCGGTGGCCTCAACTGGAACCCGGAGCTGCGCTCACCCCTCACCGAGCCCGGCGTCAACGTGAAGCCCGGCGAGTACCTGCTGGCGGTGAACGGCCGCGATCTCGCGGCCCCGGAGAACCTCCACGCCCGCTTCGAGAACACCGCCGGGAAGCTGGTGGAACTGACGGTGGGTGGCGATCCCTCCGGCAAGGGCGCGCGGACGGTGACGGTGGTGCCGGTGGAGAGCGAAGCCGCGCTGCGCAACCGCGACTGGGTGGAGGGCAACCTGAAGAAGGTGCAGGAAGCCACGGACGGCCGCGTGGCCTACGTCTACGTGCCCAACACCACAGGCCTAGGCCACACTTACTTCAAGCGCTACTTCTACCCCCAGGCCCAGAAGGACGCCGTGATCATCGACGAGCGCTACAACGGCGGCGGGCAGGTGGCGGACTACTACATCGACCTCCTTCGGCGGCCCTTCATCGCCATGTGGGCCATGCGCTACGGCCAGGACCTGAAGACGCCCCAGGCCTCCATCCAGGGGCCCAAGGTCATGCTGGTGGATGAGACCGCTGGTTCCGGCGGCGACCTGCTGCCCTGGATGTTCCGCAAGTTCGGCCTGGGCCCCCTGGTGGGCCGGCCCACCTGGGGCGGGCTGGTGGGCATCCTCGGCTTCCCCACCCTCATGGACGGCGGCAACATCACGGCCCCCAACCTGGCCATCTGGACCGAGAAGGGCTGGGTGGTGGAGAACGAGGGCGTGGCCCCGGACATCGAGGTGGAGCAGCTGCCCAAGGACGTCATCGCGGGCCGCGATCCCCAGCTGGAGAAGGCCATCGAGCTGATGAAGGCGGAGCTGGCGAAGCACCCGCCCCAGAAGCTGGTGCGTCCTCCCTACCCGGTGCGGACGAAGTAGCCGCCGGTTTTCCTATAGCCGCAGGGCCGTTTCCGCGGCCACGGTGTCCCGTTCCTTCAGCGTATCGAAGAGGATCAGGTACCAGCCCAAGGCTGCCAGCAGCCCCTGCCGGGAGCGGTTGTTGGGCCTCAGGCCCAGGTCCACTTCGCAGCGTTCCAGGCCCGGGATGGAGTTGAGGTCCCGGCCCGGGTGGGCCCGGAGGCGGACGAGCGGCAGGCCATCCGTGTCCAGGAAGGCCCCGCCTGGGCCGGCGTCGTGCAGCCAGACCCAGTCGAAGGACACCCCGTCCTCGAACTGCAGCTTTCCGTGGCGGAGGGCGTGGGGGTGGAACACGGCGAGGTTCGTCTTGCCCCCCTCCGTGCGCACCGTCACCGCGGGGGTCAGGACGCCGAGGTGCTTGAGGGTCCAGATCCCCTCGGCGGTCTCGACCCGGGCCAGGGTCTGTTGCTCGTCCAGGAACGCGAGGGTGGCGACCACCTCGTCCCCGCCGTCCAGACGGTAGGCCGATGGAAGGGTCCGGTCCCGGAGCCACTCCAGATGACCGGTGGAAAGTTCAGAGAGCGATCTCATGGCAGTCCCCTCATTTCTCGCGGGGATGCATCCGCGCAGGGGAATGTACGTCCTTCGGGTGGGCTGTGTCAGAGATTGCGGTCGAAAGTTTCAGCCGGGCAAACCCGACGTTTCAAATGTGGAGCACGCCACCATCCAAATTGAGGCACTGGCCCACCTGCATGGTGTTGGCGGGATTCAGCAGCCAGGCGATGCCGTGGGCGATCTCCTCGGGTTGGAAGAACCGCTTCACCGGCACGGCCGCCTCGGCCTGGGCCCGGAAGGCGGCCTCGGTCTGGCCCGTGGCGGCGGCGATCTGCCGGATGCCGGTCTGGGCCATGTCGGTGTCCACCCAGCCCGGGGCCACGGCGTTGACCACGATGCCGCGGTCGATGAGCTCCAGGGCCAGGGCCTTGGCCAGGCCATGCACCCCGTGCTTGGCCGCGCAGTAGGCCCCGTACCCCGGAACGCCGAAGCGGCCCAACACACTGGATACCAGCACGATGCGGCCACCGGTTCCCATGCGGGGGAGGAATGCCCGCACGGTGTTCCAGGGCCCGGTGAGGTCCGCGGCGACGATTTCATCGAAGAATGCGTCCGAATCTCCATCCACGGGGGTCATGCCCGAGATGCCCGCCGCGGCCACCAGGCCGTGCAGGGGTGCCAGAGCCCTGGCGATGTTTGACAGCCGAGCTCGGTCGGTCACCTCGGCCTGGTGGGTCTCGGCCGTGCCGCCGGCCCGGCGCACCGCCTCGGCGGTGTCGGCCAGGGCCTCTGCGTCCCGGCCCAGGAGGGTGAGGTGGGCGCTTTCGACCCGAGCCAGATGCACAGCGCAGGCCCGGCCCAGGCCGCGAGAACCGCCGGTGATGAGGATGTGACGCGACATGAGACCTCGCTCAACTTCTGGTTTGGGAACTGGCGGCCCGGGATGTACGCCCTATCTTTAGATTCTACGGGAGAAAGCAATGAACTGGGACGGCCAGAACGAGCGGCGACAGGCTTCCGAGCCCGCTCCGGTCGAACGTCGCGGGGCCCTGTGGTCCCTGCCTGACGGCCACCGCCTGCCCAATGGCATGGAGGTGCCCGTCCTGGCCGTGGGCGACCCGGACCATCCGGCCCGGCTGCGGCCCACGGACCTGGATCACCCCGAGAACTTCCACCTCCGCCTGACGGCCTGGCTGCTGCAGCAGGGCTAGGGTCTGCTTTCAATGTGGGGTCAGGCCGGCGCAGAAACCCTGAGCACACAGCGGTCGTGGAGCCGGGGGATGAGGTCCCCCAGGCGCGATTCGGGCACCAGGAAGGCGATGGAGACGGTGCTGCTGCCGGTGAGCAGGCCGCCGATGGGCTCGTGGCCCAGGGCGGCGAGGTGGCGCAGGGCCGCCACCGGGTCGGCCCTCAAGCCTTCTCCCACCAGGGCCACCACGGCCCAGCCGGGTTCACAGGCCAATCCCGAGGCCGCCAGGGTGGCCAGCGCCGCCGTGGCGGCGGGGGTCTCGGGGCGCACGGCGAGCAGGGTGCCCGCCGGACTCGCGATCAGGCCGAAGCGCAGCGCCCCGGCCTCCTCCAGGCTGCGGGCGGCCTCCAGGGGCGGTTCCAGGCCCGCCGAGGCCGGGAAGCGCAGGAGGCTGATGCCTTCCTTGTAGGCCACGGAGGTGACCGCGCCGGCGGGGCGTTCGGGGGCCAGGGGCAGGATTTCCGTGCGGGAGGCGCCGGGTCGCAGGGTGTTGGCCACCACGAGCCGGAACCCGGCGCGGCCGCCCGGGGCGAGAGAATCCGCGTGGAGCACCTTGGCCCCGAAGGTGCTCAGGGCCTCCGCCTCGCCCAGGCTCATCTGGGGGATGGGCTGGGCCTCTCGCACCAGGCTTGGGTCCGCGGTGAGCACGCCATCCACGTCGGTCCAGATCTGGACTTCCGCGGCGCCGAGGGCTTCACCCAGCAGGGTGGCGCTGGTGTCCGATCCGCCCCGGCCCAGGGTGGTGGTCAGGCCCTCGGGCGAGACGCCGAGAAAGCCCTGGGTCACCCAGAGCGGGCCTGTGAGCGGGCCAGGGGTCAGGGCCTCGCGCCAGGGCGCCGCGGCGGCGCGGATGGCGTCCAGCAGGGGCCGCGCCTTGCCGTGGCGAGCATCGGTCTGAAGCACCTCCCGCACGTCGCGGAAGGTTCCGCCGAAACAGAAGGCCGCCAGGTTCGCCGAGAGGGTTTCGCCCACGGCCAGGGCCGAATCCCGGGCCCGGGGCGTGGCCTCGCCGAGCATGGCCATGCCGGTGAGCAGCTGGTCCAGCCGCTCGAAGAGCTGGGCCCAGGGGCGCTCCACCGCCGCGAGGAGGTTCAGCTCCGCCGCTACTTCCCGGTGGTGGTCCCGCAGGGCCGCGAGGAGGACCTGGGCGGCGGCGAGGTCGCCCCGACCCGCCGCGGTGCAGGCGCCAAGAATGCGGTCCGTGGTGCCCTTCAGGGCGGACACCACCACGAGTCCGCCGCCCGGCAGCTCCTCCTTCACGATGCTGGCGGCCCGGCGCAGCGCTTCGGCGCTGCCCACGGAGCTGCCGCCGAATTTGAGGACCTTCAGGCTCATGGGCGGCTCCCTTCCTGCGGGAGCCGGCCCAGGTCGTAGGGCGTCTCCTGGTAGACGACGTAGTTCAGCCAGTTGGCGAAGAGCAGGTTGGCGTGGCTGCGCCAGCGGACGAGGGGCGGACGTGCCGGATCGTCTTCCGGGAAGTAGTTCCGGGGGAGCTCGATGGGCACGCCCTTGGCGAGGTCCCGCGCGTACTCGTCGCCCAGGGTGCGGGCGTCGTACTCGGCGTGGCCGGTCACGAAGACCTGGCGGCGGTCGGCGGACTGGATCAGGTAGACCCCGGCCTCCGGGGACTCGGCGAGGAGCTCCAGACCCGGCGCGGCGAGGATGTCCTCCCGGCGCGTTTCCGTGTGGCGCGAGTGGGGCGCGAAGAACACATCGTCAAACCCCTGGGTGATCCGGGTGCTCGCGGCGGCCAGGCGGTGGGGGAAGACGCCGAACACCTTGGCGGCCACCGCGTGCTTGGGCACGCCATGGCCGTGGTAGAGGGCCGCCTGGGCGCCCCAGCAGATGAAGAGGCTGGAGAAAACGTGGGTATGGGCCCAGTCCAGCAGCTCCACCAGCTCGGGCCAGTAGTCCACGGCCTCGAAGGGAAGCTGCTCCACGGGCGCGCCCGTGACGATGAGGCCGTCGAAGACCTGGCCGCGCACCTCGGCGAAGGAGACGTAGTGCTCCAGCAGGTGCTCGGCGGGCGTGTTCTTCGCCTCGTGGGAGGCCATGTGGACCAGCGTCACCTCCACCTGCAGAGGCGTGTTGCCCAGCAGGCGCAGCAGCTGGGTTTCGGTGGCGACCTTCGTGGGCATCAGGTTGAGGATGGCGACGCGCAGGGGGCGGATGTCCTGGTGCAGCGCGCGCTGCTCATCCATGAGGAAGACGTTCTCCGCCTCGAGGGTGCCCCGGGCGGGCAGGGTGCCGGGAACGGTGACGGGCATGGCTCAGGCCCGGGCGAGCGCGAGGTCGAGGTCGCCGATCAGGTCGTCCACGTGCTCCAGCCCCACGGAGAGGCGGATCAGGTCGTCGGTGACACCCGTGGCCACCCGTTCTTCAAGGGAC
>Ga0316605_10000907_pt1 | contig 18152 bp, 19 predicted proteins | sample OWC_soil_day20_n_FD_207666 | JGI IMG/M metagenome (GOLD analysis project Ga0316605, IMG submission 207666) | Wetland soil microbial communities from Old Woman Creek delta, Ohio, United States - OWC_soil_day20_noCT | ecosystem: Environmental > Terrestrial > Soil > Wetlands | place: USA: Ohio...
TCTTTCAATATCTGAGTATATGTTTGTGCCACTGTAGATCTTAGAACGTTTGTATAGGCAGGAATTGGTTCTAAATCGACAAGAACAATACCTAGCTGGCTATTTGGGGTACCGGCTCTGTATGGAAGACCAAAAATATTTACCAGTATAAAAGAAGTCAGAGACCTCATGGAGTACATCTGTGATGCAAATGAGTTGAGGTTTATAATATCCTGAGCAGTAAGTCTGTTCTCAGCAGGATTTGATAATAACGCATTAGCTCCGTTTATTCCACGGGTACATCTGTCAATTACCTCATAACCTTTTGTCCAGATTTGTGATAGTTCGGGAGTGTCTTCATTAATGTTCCAGATGTTAATTGCGACAAAACTACCCGAAGAGTTGTCTGCAATTGAGATGTCTGATGCCATATCTGATATTGAGAGAGCATAGTTCCCCAAAAATTCAAATGCGCCTAAAGAATTATACGCCCCATGCATTCCGTTCTGAACATCCTGAGTTGTTCTGAAGGCCTCTTCGGAAGGGATGGCTGAGTATGGATCTGTTTCCAGACTACAACCTGTAGCCCAGAATGAGAGGGCTATCAATATAGTATATAGTGAAATTTTTTTCATAAAATTCTTCGATTAATTAATTATTTAAAATCCAACACTTATTCCTAACATTATATTTCTTGGTATAGGATAGTTCCACCATTGAAAGCCGTCTGCGTTTATTCCGGAAGGATCAAAGCCTCTGTAATCTTTATTGCTGAAAGTATAAACATTGTCTGCATTCAATGATATTCTCAGACTTTGAATTCCAAGACCACCAATAAAGCTCTTAGGCAAAGTGTAACCCAAATTGATGGAGCGAATCTTCAGATACGAAGCATCCATAAGGAACCGGCTTGAATGAGAATTATCTGAACGTCCTGTCATAAAAGCTACCATAGGCACTTTTGCAATATCGCCCGGTTGTTTCCACCTGTTATCATAAACATAGCTTACAAAATTCTCGCCTAAAGACATCCCTAGATGTTCATCATACCTAAGGTTGTTACCATAGATTTTCCCTCCTAATGAGTAGTTCAGCTGGAAACCAAAGTCAAATCCTTTCCACTTAAAGGAACTTGTCATACCACCTTGAAAATCAGGGGAAGCTTTCCCTACATATCGTTTAGTTGCAGCATTATAGTTAGAAGTTGTTTCGTCTCCTGTTTCATTCTTGTACCACAGACCAAGACCGGTTTGAGGATCCACTCCTGCCCACTCTTTCATCTTGAATGTGTATATATCCCTGCCCGGTTCTATAATTGTGGTATTACCAGTAATTGGCAAATCCGTGCTTAATTTGTCAACTGTGTTTATATTTTTGGCTCCATTAAGAGTTACGGTCCAGGTTATGTCCTCTTTTTGAATAATATTTCCTGATAGCGAAATTTCAAATCCTTTATTTGAAAGGCCGCCAATATTCTGATAGAATGTAGACATACCTGTAGTTCTTGAGATTGGAACGGCAAATACCATATCTTTTGTTTTGTGATAATAGTAGTCTGCAGTAATATTTATTCGACTGAACAGGCTCAGGTCTATTCCAATGTTGAACTTATTTGTCTGTTCCCACCGGAGGTCCGGGTTTCCAAGCTGAAGACGTCCGCTGCCCGGCAGGCTGTTATAGTTATATCCAAAATCGTAAAGGTCCCTTGATGCATACCAGCCTGTCCCAACTTGCTGATTACCTGATGTACCATAGCTGGTTCTCACTGTTGCGTCCGAAAGCCACTCTGATGTTCCGCTCATAAAGCTTTCGTTGGTAAGTCTGTATTTTGCTCCCAATGACCAGAATGGTGCCCATCTGTTATTGCTGCCAAAACGAGACGAAGCATCGTATCTGAAACTTCCAGACAAATAATATTTGTTTGCATAACTATATTCTGCTCTTGAAAAATAAGAGTTAAGAATCAGATTTCTTTGATTTGTGGATGCACTTGCCGGCGTAGAAGTGTTAGCTACTTCATTTAGATAGTCCACAGGATAATTTTTCCCTTCCAGATATGTTGTTTTATAATTGGTCCGTTGTCCCTCCTGACCAAGCAGAATGTTAATGTTGTTTTGTCCGAACTGTTTTACATAATTCAATGTATTGGTAGTAGTCAGGAGAATATTTGCAGTATATGCATTCTCGCCCAGACCTCTCATTGAGTTTCCCTGTGGCTGCAGGAATGACCAATATCCAAACTCATCAAGAATATATGCATCAACACCCACTCTTGATAGAAGGAAAAGGTCCTTTGTGAAATTTATCTGAAGATATGGGGATAAGAGTGCGCGGTATTGTTTTGCAGTACTTTTGTCACCTAACTTGCTCCTCTGTGCTACCGGATTGTACCCGTTTACTGTCCCAAAGTTCCAGTTTCCATCTGCATTTTTCACTGGAGAAAGTGGCGACATCATTTTTGCCTGTGTAATTGGATCTGAATAAAATCCTCCACCTGCACCCATATTTACAACAGAGTAAGATAAATTTGAATTAAATCCAAATTTTATAACCTTAGAAGGCTGTTGGTCAAAGTTAAATCTAAACGAATATCGATTAAGGTCTTTACCTATCACGATTGCTTTATTGTCTAAATAGTCCAGCGAAACGAAATATTTTGCAGAATTTTCTTCGACACCGCCGCCCAATATTTCAATTGTGTAGTTCTGGATAACGCCATTACGGGTAATTTCTTTCATCCAGTCTGTATTGCTGGTGTTTGTTTCACTCACGTCAATTCCACTGTACCAGCCAAGAAATTCTCTTGCTCCGGCATCTGTATATGGAAGTCCTAGTTCGTATGCATCATTATAGTAGTCAAAATATGATGTTTTTCCTAAAGTCCTGGCATATGTGTGAGCATTCATCAAGGCCTCTTTTGAGAGTTCAAGATATTGATCGCTGTTGACTGACTTGTAGCCTTTTGGATAATTTGGCATTGCCTCGACACCAGCTTTTGCACTAAAATTCACCGAAAATCCTTTTTTACCTCTTTTAGTGGTTATTACTATAACTCCATTAGCCGCTCTTGCTCCATAAATTGAAGTTGCAGTAGCATCCTTTAATACTGTGATGCTCTCGATATCATCTGAACTTATAGAAGAAAGAGCCGAAACTTCCTGGCCTTCCATTGAACGCATACCGTGAGAATCACTTTCTATTGGAACACCATCAATAACATACAGAGGCTGAGTTCCGGAATTAAGAGAGTTCCTGCCACGAATAAATACAGTAGATGGAGCGCCGGGTTGTCCTGAGCCGGTATTCATCTGCAAACCGGGAACAATTCCCTGAAGATTCTTAATTGGATTTGGCTCGAATTTGTTTGAGATGTTCTCTTTGTTTACGCCCGAGGCAGCACCGGTAAATGCTTTCTTTGTTGTTACTCCATAACCGGTAATAACCACCTCTTCAAGAGTAGTTGTTTCTCTTGCAAGCTTAACATCAATAACAGACTGGTTGCCAACCACAATTTCCTGGGAAGCATATCCAATAAATTGGAAAACCAACGTAGCTGCCGGCGGCACATTTTTAATCACGTATTTTCCATCCATGTCTGTTGAGACACCGGTCCGCGTCCCTTTAATAACAGCTGTCACACCAATCATTGGTGTTCCGTCTGAAACATCTATAACTGTACCAGTTACAGTAGAAGTCTGTGCTTCCAGCACATTTCCCGCAAACAACAAAAGTGCCGCAAGAAGTAATCTGACTTTTTTCATTTAGTTTGAATTAGGTTAATAAATAGTTTTAAAAATATATATTGAACTGTTCTAAGAACCAATAGCATAATGAATCCGGTGTAACACATATAAAACAACTTTAAAATGACATGACAATTTTTGTCACAACAAATTTATATGGCTGTTTTTTAAAGAGTGCCCATTTTTGTTTGAGCACTCTTCGCACACTAAACTAAACTATATAGATGTTTTATCGGGGTTAACTACTCCCCTGGTAAAAGACAATTAAGTTAACTTTATCGTTGTAACAACATAATTTGACATAACATTAATTGACATATCAAAGATAAAGTAAAAAAAATTAATTATCCAAATTAATGAATAATTTATTTAGAAAATGTTTAATCCCTTTAATTTCTTCTGCATTAGCACCTTTGAGAGCTTTATCCATTACAGAATCTCCAATTAGCTTAAGCTGCGGAATTAATGAGGTGCCTTTTTCTGTGATAAAAACATTGTATTCCCTCCTGTCGGTTGAGCTTCTCTGCCTCTCAACCAACTGGCTTTTTTCCATCAAGTCAAGAATCCGGGTAAGATTGGCTCTGTCCTTGTAGAGTTTTTGTGCCAGATCTGTTTGAGTGGGTCCGTTATTGTCTGATAGAAACATTAAAACAGTCCATTGATCGCTGCTGATGTCAAGACCGGATTTTTTGAGCTTTCTGTTAAGTTCTAATTTGAATTTTTGTGCTGTTTTATTAACCAAAAAGTTAATAGAATCGTTCAACATAAAAATATTCATATAATGCAGGCAGATTTAATAGTCCAAATATAAAATTTTTTTTTGAATTTTAATATTGTTGAGAGTTTGTTATATTTGAAAACAGAAAACTCCTGAACAATCAAATCTTTAAGGAAATGAATAAATATTTTAAAAAAGGTTCAAAAATACTACTCTACATTGTATTAGTGTTAGTATTAATTACTTTAGTTATTACTGCAGTTCTGTGGATCAAAAGTCCTGGCAAAGCGGATCCGATCCTTGACTCAAATGGTCAAGATCTTTCCGGAAGTATCTCTTCAATTGAGAAAATTATGCTTGGCGGAGTGGAACAGTATCTTATTGTTCGCGGTGCCGATTCTACTAAACCGGTTATTCTGTTTCTTCATGGGGGCCCGGGTAGCCCGGAATATTCTTTTATGAAAGCAACCAATCCCAATTTAGAGAACGACTTTGTTATGGTTTACTGGGAACAGCGCGGTGCAGGCAAATCGTTCTCAAAGCAAATTCTGAGCGAAAGCATGAATCTGTCACAATTCATTTCTGACACAAAAGAACTGAGTTTAATTCTGGCAAAGCGTTTCAATCAGAAAAAAATATTTTTGATGGGACATTCGTGGGGTTCTCTTCTTGGGATTCTTACAGCCTATCAATATCCTGAACTATATTATGCATATTTTGGAATAGGTCAGGTATGCGACCAATACAGGGGAGAGAGAGTATCTTTCGAATGGGTTAAGGAACAGGCAAAAATACGGAATGACGAGAAAGCAATAAAGAAACTGTCATCAATGACTTTTCCCGATTCGCTTGCAACCAGCGACAAATGGATAAATTTCATTATGTACGAAAGGAATTATGTATCCAGATTTGGTGGCGGAGTTACTCATAAAATGACTAGTATGTGGCCTGTTATTAAAATGATTCTGGATGCAAAAGAGTACACTTTAAGTGAGAAGCTGAATTATATGCCGGCCAGTATGTTTTCACTCGAACATCTTTGGCCTGAAGTAATGAATAAAAACCTAACGAAGGAAATTGACAGTATGCAAATTCCTGTTTATATTTTTCAGGGCAAATTTGATTATCAGACACCTTATATAGTTGCCAAAGACTTTTTTGACCAGCTAAAGGCTCCTGAGAAAGAGTTTTTTACATTTGAAAATTCTGCCCATAGTCCAATAATGGAAGAAAAAGAAAAGTTCAACTCTATTATTATCGGAAAATCTAAAAATATTTTAGAATTTAAGGCTGAATAATATGGAAACACAATTACTTCGAGAAGAGAATCCGTTTCCCGATGACGGTGTTTTAAAGCTGAATTTAGGCAACATATATGATGTCTATGCGGAGTTGGTTTCTAAAATTACCGATGAGCCGCACAGCCTCCAAATGGAATGGAATTACTATAAGGACGGAAAGGCATGGCTTTGCAAAAATACATTCAGGAAGAAAACTGTAATGTGGTTATCTGTATGGAGTGATTGCTTTAAAGTGAGCTTCTTCTTCACAGAAAAAAGTAAATCCGGAATAGAAGAACTAAAAATTGCCCCGACAATAAAGGAGTCGTTCCTGAAAAGTAAAAACATAGGCAAACTCATTCCTTTAGTGATTTCTATTAAAGGAATGAGTCAGATTGATGATGTATTGAAGATTATTGAATTCAAGAAAAGCATCAAATGAAAACGTGGACTACAAAGAGCGGTTATAAAGTAACAAAGCTGCTGCCTTTTCGGGGTAATGCATATCTCATTGCAACCGGGACCCATAACATACTGGTTGATACCGGGAGTAAATCTTCATACAATAATCTTTTAAGAAGTTTCACACAGCTTTACTGTGCAAAAATAGACATTCTTATTGTCACCCATGCCCATTATGACCACTGCGACAACACTTCGAAGATTAAAAATCAGGAAGGATGTAAGGTTATTATGAGTAAATATGAGAGTGAATTTGCACAAAAAGGTTATGGTCCGCTTCCAAAAGCGACATTGTTTGTTACCCGGCCCATAGCATATCTTGGGAAACAGCTTGAAAGGAAAGTAGCCCCTTTTACGCCATTTCCTGTCGATGTTCTGGTAGATGAGTATCTGACTCTTAACGACATTGGGTTAAATATCGAAATCATACACACTCCCGGCCACTCTCAGGGTTCAATAAGCGTTATCGTGGATCGCGAAATTGCAATTGTTGGGGATGCAATGTTTGGCGTATTCCCCGGCTCAATCTTTCCTCCTTTTGCCAACGATGTCCCTTTAATGAGAAATAGCTGGAAAAAACTTCTGGATACGGGATGTGTTCTCTTTCTGCCGGGGCACGGCAGCAAAATAAGCAGGGAATTACTTGAAGCAAAACTAAACAGGGATAGATAATTGTTTACCTGATAAGTTTAAAGTTTGTTTTTGAAATAGTTATCAAATCGGCACTATTATCGGTGATGTTTTTATAGTTTACCTGAGTAGGAATTCTTGGTATAAATTCAGTTGAAGAGATTGATTTCAGAATTTTTGCTGTCATCAAATTAGTGGCTCCGCCCTGATTTTTCAGTTCGGATTGAGCGGTAATAAAATCTGTTTCTTTAGCCTCAAAATTTTCAAACTTATCCCCGCTTCCTGTAATTACAGGTTTGTTCATCTGATTTTCAAAATATATGATATCTCCCGTTTTGTCAATTCTGTATTCAACTGACGCTTCAATCATATAACTGTCTACAGTTACAGCATCTCCGTTTTTATTGTAAGATGCAACCCTTTCATCCACAATAGCTTTAGGGATTGTAAAACGAAATATCGCTACTCCGCCATCACCTCTTTCATTAAATTCCCTGAAATCAACAGATGCTTTGTCAAAATCAGTTCCTATCCGTTCTGTTTTTCCCTTTGTGAATGAAGAAATGCTCCATTCACCAAGAAGTTTTGCTGTTACAGCCTGATACTCCTTTGTTCCGGAGGTATGATAGGGATTCCCTTTTTTAGTTTGTGCATTTACACCTATAAAGCAAAATAAGATAAAACCAGCTAACAATAATTTTTTCATAATAATTTGTTTTAATTAATGTATCTGTATATTCTTTTCATTATAAAGGTAAACTGTAAATTTTTCTCACTATCACCAAATGATAAAAACACGACTTTGCAAAACGTCTATTTTTACACTCTAACAATAATTTTAAATTATTAAATGTATTTTTCTTAAATTTAGATTTATTTTAAATCCGTTATGTCATCAATTAAACCAACCCCAGAATGCTGTCCTCCCTTCGACCCTGTGCCATGGGACGACAAGACTTTCGAATGGACAAACAAACCATTCGTAAAAGACAGTGTATTTACAATATTTTATATGCCTTTCGGTTTTGGATCGGCAATTAAAAGGGTAGATAAAAAGGTATCTGCAGCAGGTGCCGTCATGACCGACTGGCTATGCCTGTCGGACCACACTTCTATGTGGAATATGGATATTTATGTCGCCGTAGACAAAGAGGTTCCGGGTGCTGAAAACAAATTTTTCAGCGGGACCTTTTACAGCAAGGTTTATGAAGGAGACTTCAAGGATACAGACAAATGGTGCAAGGACTATATTCAGATTCTTAAATCGAAGGGAATGAATATGGAAAAGATGTATATGTGGTATACAACATGCCCCAAATGCGCCAAGAAATACGGGAAGAATTATGTAGTAATTATTTCACGTATAATTTAACAAAGGGATTAAATCAAAACGGCAACCGGTTTCCCGGTTGCCGTTTCTTTGAACTAACCTAAACTTAACCTATAAAAATGCCTCTGCAGGCCGAATCTTCAACTAATATTATTATTTATTTCCCCTACTTTTTTGATGTTCTCTTTGTTTGTTGTGTTTCTGATTTCTCTGATTCATTTTCCAGTTATTGTACTCAGGATGTTGTCTGTTCTGGTAATACCTTGAATCACGACTATCCCTGATTGACTGTTGGTTCTGATGATCTCTGTAATTGGAGTATTTTGACTTGTATTCGTTATGACGCATGTACGGTTTTCTGTCATTTACAACAATTTTTCTGGTGTTATACAGGTCAAAGTCCCTGTAACGCTGTGGCAAATATGATCTTGTAATCCAACGTCCGTTATACAGATAAATATACTGGCGGGTTGGGACATAATAATACGCCTCAATTTCCGGCAGATAATAATATTCAACATGGTCATAACCCGATGGGCCCCATATTGGCTGACTGCTTATATTTACTCTGAATGTAACCTGAGCATTTGCTGTCTGACTCAGAAAGCCTCCGGTTAAAATGACTGCTAATAGAATTATTTTTTTCACGATATTATTTTATTAAATATTATGAGCAAAGCTACATGCCGATTTAAAAAAAATGTTATACAATTCTTATAAAAGATTACATAATTCATACCATAAAAAAAGAGAAAGCATTCGATTTCTCGATTGCCTTCTCTTTAATTGGTAGTGACCCCGACAGGATTCAAACCTGTAACCGCCTGATCCGTAGTCAGAAACTCTATTCAGTTGAGCTACGGGGCCAAAATTTTAGGGTTTATTTACCTACAATATCCTTTGCGATAGCGCTGTATTTTCTCTCTTTTATACGAGCTTTCTTACCTGTAAGTTCCCTCAGATAGAAAATTCTTGCACGGCGTACTTTACCGCGTTTGTTAACCTCAATTGAGTCGATGAATGGAGATGTAATAGGGAAAATCCTCTCTACGCCCACTCCATTGGAGATCTTGCGAACTGTAAATGTCTCAGTAGAACCGGAACCTCTTCTTTGAATAACAACTCCGCGGTAATTCTGAAGACGCTCTTTTGTCTCCTCCTTAATTTTATAGGTAACTGTAATGGTATCACCAGCTTTAAAGCTTGGATGAACCTTTACCTCACCGGCAAATGCCTGCTCTGCAATTTTAATTAAATCCATTATTCCTTTAGTATTTGCGCAACATTACAGACACCCAGGTTCGTATAAGCGGTTGCATATTAAATTTGGGACTGCAAAAATAGGGATTTTTTTTTAGTTACCAAAAATAATTATTTCTTTAATCCCGATTTATACAAAGCCCCTCCAATATTATCATATCTGGCACCTGTAACAGAGCTCAGGCAATTGGGAATATCATGTACAAAAAGCGCACCCAGAAATGCAAAAATGAGTGCTTCTTTGAAATTGACAGTTTGTGCATCCGGAACAAAATATTCGCACTGCAGTGCATTTATCCTCATCCGTTCAACAAGGTATTTATTGAATGCTCCGCCTCCGGTAAGCAGAACCTTTCCCCCTTTTATGTGACGTGATATTTGTATTGCGTTGTGTTCGCAGAATGTTGCAAGTTTATCGTTAATTGAAAGGCCAAACGAATCTATCAAAGGAATAACAATATCTTCCACCCATTCTCGGCCAAGAGATTTTGGCCCTTTTTGATTGTAGAACTCAAGGTTGTTCAGCTTCTGAAGCAGCTCTAAATTAATCTCCCCTGCTCTTGCCATTTCCCCGTCTCTGTCATACTCCAGCCCTATCTGGCGTGTATAATGGTTCAAAACATAATTCACAGGTGATATATCGTAGGCCATTCTCTTTCCTCCTTCGTCTTCCGAAGAAATGTTGGAAAATCCGCCAAGATTAAGGCAATATGCATATTCTGCAAACAGATTTCTGTCTCCTACAGGTACAAGAGGTGCGCCCTGTCCCCCAAGAGCAACGTCCACCGTGCGAAAATCGCAAATTGTGTCCACACCGCTTTCCGCAGCTATTCCTGCTCCGGAACCTATTTGAGTTGTGAGGCGTTTTGATGGCTGATGAAATATTGTATGTCCGTGTGAGGCAATATAATCTGGCTTTGCATCATATTTGGCAATAAATTCCTTCACCTTTTGTCCAAGATACAGTCCGTAGTCAGAATTCAGAAGAGCATAGTCAAGTGCCGACATATTCTGTGCTGTTGCAAGTTTCTCCTTTAAATCTGCAGGATACTCCACAGAATCGGCTTTGATTATTTTATAAATCCATTTGCCATTTTCCAAATCAAACTGAGTGTAGCAGATATCGAGTCCGTCAAGCGATGTTCCCGACATAAGTCCGATAATTTTTACCATATAAAGCTTCTGGTTATGTTTGTCTTGTTTCCTCTCCCGTCGGATACAGTAATGCTAAGCTGGTGGCTCTTTCCTTTCACAATTTTTAATGGATCAAGGTCGATAGTGAGCCCTCTGCTTTTTGGATCGTATGATGCCAGTACCCATTTTCCGTCAATCTCCGCTCTGTACGAAGCAATTCCGGAAAGGTCGTCAAATATAGTAATTCTGATGTTTTTCCTTGCCGTAAGATTCTGCTTTTCTTTCAAATTAAGGACAACTTTAGGAGCCATAGTATCGTATGCAATTGTATATCTCCCGAACTCACCGAGAGTTGTTTCAATTCTGTCACCTTTCCACTCTCCTCCCCTGGAAGAAACATTCCCGTTATCGCTCACAAACGCAATTAAGGCTTTGCTTCTGAGAATATCCGGAACATTGGCCTTAATGGCAATTTTTGCCCCGGCGTTAAGCGGAACTGAGTTGTTGTGAATTCTCCAGATTATGCTCCCATTGCTTTTAATGCTGTCTGCAGTAAAGAGAATATTGCTGCACAATCCTCCGACCGGAATGTCAATACGCAAGCTGCCTGATTCGTATGTATTAGGCAGATACCATGGCATCAGCCGGCCTTTTTTAATTGAGGTTGAATCGGGTGCCAAAGGCTTGAGGGAAATGTCTCTTTTAACCTTGAAACTTTTTGTGGATTTGTTCCCGGAATGGTCGGAAAGTTCAATTCGCACAATGTGTACATCGTTGTCTTTAAGTATAAAGAGCCCTTCATTTTTAGAGCTGATGAGGGATTTAAGTCCGGTTCCGGGTTCAACCCAGCTTTTTACCATCGGGCGGTTGAATAATGACTTTTGCTGGTATTCGAGAATTGAGTTGATATATCTCCCTTTATCGAAAGGAATTGCCTCGGCAGTAAATCTGAATATCTCCTCATTGTCCATAAAGTAGCTGAATTTAGCAACAGCAAATCGGGCTCCGGATCCGTTCATCCTGTCTACTCCTGATACTGCAACATAGAAAGTATCGGGAACAGGAAGCGGTGCGGGTTCCGGAGTAGAAAAACTTTTTATGAAGGTGCGGGCGGGCAGTGTTGTTGGGTTGGCAATGCCGTATACTGATATCCTTTCTATTGCGGGTGCTATTGCATCTGCAATATTGAAGTTCCCTGCTTTCGCAGGATCGAGCGGTATCTCTGAATTTGTTTCTCTTATTTCAAAATGCAGGTGCGGCCCGCCCGAACTTCCGGTATTTCCGGCTCTTGCAATAAGTTCACCTCTTTTAACCGGAATTTGTGTAGAGTCCGGAGTAATTGTAACTGAAAAACTTTCTTTTTCATACTGTTTCTCTCTCACCATTTTTTCTATTTTGGGAGAAAATTCCAAAAGGTGACCGTAAACAGTGGTTTTTCCGTCCGGATGCTTTATATATATCGCCTGGCCATACCCCGAAGGAGATACAGATATCCTGGACACAAAACCGTCTTTAACGGCATACACTGGTGCCCCAACAACTCCGCCTACGCGAAAATCAAGTCCTCCGTGGAAGTGAGTTGCCCTTAATTCTCCGTAATTTCCGGAAAGTGAAGGGGGAAGATTAAGCGGTAATCTATAAGTCTGATTTTGTTGTGCAGAAAGCGTTCCGCCACTTAGAATTGAAAAAATGGCGATTGTGAGAATCGCCACTTTTCTTGAATATTTAATCGCCATAAGCGTCTATTTCAAAGTGTAATTATTTATGAAAAAATCTTCTTCATTCTGTCGAAGAAGTTTCTGTCCTCCTTGGATGGGTTTGGTTTAAAGTTCTCTGAATTTCTCAGTTTTTCAAATTGTTCCCTCTCAAGTTTGTCCAGTTTCTTTGGGGTCCATATCTGAATGTAAACCAGCAGATCGCCATGTCCGTAACCATTTACATCCGGGAGCCCCTTTGCGCGAAGCCGGACTATTTTTCCGGATTGTGTGCCAGGTTCAATCTTTATCCTCAGCTTTCCGTCAATATGCGGGATTTCTGCATCTCCTCCCAGAATTGCATCTGGCATGGATATGAACAATGTGTATATCAAATCGTTTCCGTCCCTTTGAAGTTCCTGGTGCTCCTCCTCCTCAATGACCACGAGCAAATCGCCGTTTACGCCTCCCCGGCGGGCAGCGTTACCCTTTCCCTGGACAGTGAGTTGCATTCCCTGAGCAACTCCGGGAGGTATTTTGAAAGAGATTTCCTCCGTCTCCTTAACCAGTCCGTCTCCTCCGCATCTGCTGCAAGGTTTGGTGACTATCTTACCTTCTCCTCCGCATGTGTTGCAAGTTGATGCCGTTTGCATTGCGCCAAGGATTGTTTGAGTAACTCTGGTAACCTGACCTGTTCCACGGCATGTTTCGCAGGTTCTTATGTCAGCCTCCGACTTTGCTCCTCTTCCGTTACAATCTTTGCAAGGTATCTGTTTGTTTATTTTTATCTTTTTTTCGGCTCCGTGAGCAATCTCTTTAAGGTCCAGTTTAACTCTTATGCGGATGTCGGAACCTCTGTTCACCCTTCTGCCTCCCCTGCTTCCGCCGCCGCCAAATCCGCCGAAACCACCAAAGTGTCCGCCAAATATGTCGCCAAACTGGCTGAAAATATCGTCCATTGAGAATCCGCCACCACTGAATCCGCCTCCTGCTGCCCCGTTCACACCTGAGTGGCCAAACTGATCGTATTTTGCCTTTTTGTCCGGATTGCTGAGCACGTCATATGCTTCGGCGGCCTCTTTGAACTTCTCTTCGGATTCTTTATTTCCCGGATTTTTATCTGGATGGTACTTTAAAGCAAGCTTCCGGTATGCCTTCTTTATTTCATCTGCAGGCGCACCTTTTGCAACCCCAAGTACCTCGTAATAATCTCTTTTAGTCATTGTTTAGATATTAAATGCCTACAACTACTTTTGCAAAACGGATAACCTTTGCGTTTAATGTGTATCCCTGCTGAACCACCTCAATAATTTTGTTTTTCATTTTCTTGTCCGGAGCAGGAAGCTGAGCAATCGCTTCGTGGAAATCTGTATCGAGTTCCATTCCCTTTGCTTCAATAATTTTTAGTCCTTTTGAAGATAGATATGAGAATAATTTATTATAAATGAGCTCTGTTCCTTCAATTGCAACAGAGTTGTCACCTTCTGCATTGCGAAACATTTCAAGAGCTCTTTCAAAATCGTCGAGAACCGGCAAAATTCCTTTAATTGTCTCTTCAGAAGCCGTTAATACAAGATCCAGGCGCTCTTTTGCTGTCCTGCGGCGATAATTGTCAAACTCTGCCACAAGACGGATGTACTTATCATTTACAACTGCCAGTTTTTCATTGCAGATTTTCTCGGCATTTTCTTCTTTATGCTTATGCTTATCGTGTCCCTTCTCTCCTTCGTGATCCTTTTCACTCGCTGTGGCATTGGTCTGTTCTGTATCGGCACCCGCAACTTCCCCTTCGCTTTTAATCTCTTCCGTTATGTTGTCGTGCTTTTCTTTCTTGTGATCTTTCATTGCTATATGTCAATTTATTATTATTCGCTTTAAGTCTGCAAAAGTACTAACAAAATTTTTGCCAAAGGGACAAACAGGACAAAATGGCATCAAAGAAGTTGTTTTAATGAATAATTACTTGCTACATTTGCCGCCATTAATTATAAGCCGGAAAATTTAATATCTGAAAGATGTTTAGCGCAATATCCGATTTCCTGTTGAATTCCGATCCAATGTCCTGGGGAATGATTTCCGTTCTGATTGGTGTCGGTTTTATAGTCGGGTTTGTAAACACTCTTGCCGGCATGGCAACGGCTCTCTCCTATGCCCTCTTCATGGCAATGGGCATGCCAATAAATGTAGCCAATGGCACTGCCCGGGTGGGCGTACTTGCTCAGTTTGCAGTATCCTCTCATATTTTTAAAGAGCAGGGTTATCTTGACTATAAACTTGGTTTTAAGGTTGGAATTCCTGTTGCAATAGGCTCAATTTTTGGGGCGGAATTTGCGGCCATTCTCAACCCTTCGGTTATGGAAATAGTTATGGGCATTATGCTTCCCATAATGGCCTTCCTGCTTATTTACAATCAGAATGGAGGAACCAGGCTTAAGCGTGCAGTTGACAGGGGATGGAACGCAAAGTTTGGGGTTCTCGAATTTATAGTATTTGTTTTCGTAGGGATTTATGGCGGGTTTACCCACGCCGGAGTTGGTATTCTGATAATTTTCGGATCCTTCTATATGCTTGGACTGGACATTCTCCGCTCAAATGGCATAAAACAATTCGCAGTCTTAATGTACACGCCGCTTGCCCTTACAATTTTCATTCTGCACGGACAGGTAAACTGGACAGTTGCTCTCATTTATGCAGTAGGAAATGTTGCAGGTGCATTAGTTGCATCAAAAGTTGCCATAAAATGGGGTGCCAGATTCATTAATTACTCTATTGCCGTTGCTGTTTGCCTGATGTCCTTCTGGCTCATCTACAAACAATTTTAGATTCTTCGAGGCCGCTCATGAGTCACCTAGGTGCAACCTTTTTCCCCCTGGGGAAAAAATCACACCTCCCAGAGATACAGAGATGCTATAGAGTTATATGGTGAATATAGTTTACGGAAACCTTCAAATTCTGATTTGGATATTGATTCAAGGCCATGAAGTTTCATCAGCCCCTTTTTTATTGCAAAATCACCCCAGCTTAATACATCGGGGCGCTCGAGTGAAAAAATAAGAAGCATTTCTGCGGTCCATACCCCTACTCCTTTGAGCGAAGATAGCTTTTCGATGACCTCGCGGTCTTGCATTTTTGAGAGAGCTTTAAAATCAACGGTTCCATCGGTTGCTGCCGTTGCGATTCCAACTATATATCCCACTTTTTTGTGCGACATCCCGCATTTTTGCATCTCAAGCGGGTCGGCACCGAGTATATTTTCGGGCGACACTTCACCAATAAGTGACTCAAATCTTCTCCATACGGTTTCGGCGGCTTTTCCCGATATCTGCTGTGCAACTACGCTTGAAACCAAAGCGACAAAAAGATTAGGAACAATCTTTCGTTCAAGGAAACCCATTTTATCAATTACCGCTCCTAGTTTTGGACACGCATTTCTCAAATAATCAAGTTCTGTTTCTCCGTATTTCAACCTCAGGGGTTGTTTGGTATTTAACTCAATTTCAGACATATATAAATTATACTAATTGTGTTATCTATTTGAATATATGCAATTTACCATTCTACCCCAGGGGTAGAAACTAACCATTTTTACTTGCAGACGAAAGCATTTTGCGATCTAGAATTGTTATTTGCTTTCCCGACATTGAAATCAGTCCGTCTTTAACAAATTCCCCCATTACACGTGAAACGCTTTCGCGTGATGCATCAACAAGATTTCCTATATCTTCCTGAGTTATATTCACGGTAAAAACATCTGAAAGAAATATATTATCCGCAAAATCCAGAAGAACATCTGCAAGTTTGCCCCGAATCTGCTTTTGAGTCCTGTTAACGCATTTCTGATAGGATTCCAACTCGCCTTTACATAGCTCAACAATTATCTGGTTGCTGAATTCAGGGTTTGAATGCAGCATTGTGCGAAAAGTTGAAATATCTATAAAGCAAACTTCACACTCTTCAATTGCTGTTACTGAATACTGATTTATTTTATCTCCGAAAGTTGTGGGAAGCCCAAGGTAATTCTTTGGTTTAACAATTCTTACAACCTGAATATGGTATGGACCGTCTATATGTATTTTCGCAATCCCGGTCTTTAGGTAGGCTACATTTGTTGAATAAGTTCCCTGACGTATTATTGAGTCCCCTCTTTTAAACTTAACTGTGAGACAATTTGGAGATAGCCTGTCCAGCTCGTCTTTAGATAGTTTTTGTGCTGCTACCGATTTATAATCACAAAAAAAACAGTTATTTTTCATTGGTAATAGAGGATTTATTTTTAAATTCACTAAAGTACAAAAATAGTAATTAATGTGATATAAATCACATTAAAGAGGAATTTATATCATAGGCATTATGCCCTAAGGGATAATTTTATTAATTTAATTTGCACTATTAAATGTTGATACTATTAAATATATCATAAAATCATGGAAGAGGAATTAAAACAACAGGTTCAACAGCTTCAGGATCAGATTGAAAAACTGAAGAAAAAGGTTACTAAAATCGAAAATAACAGAAAAGACCAACTTTCGATGGCTGTTGTTTCCGGTGATATGGACAAAATTCTTGCTGCAATGGTTCTTGCACTGGCAGCGGCAGCGATGGACACTAAAGTAAAAATGTTTTTCTCTTTTTGGGCGCTAAGTGCATTGAGAGATAAGAACAAGAGCCCAAAAGGTAAAGACATAATCTCAAAAATGTTTGGCATAATGCTTCCAAAAGGAAAGAACCAGCTAAAATTATCAAACATGAATATGTGTGGAATGGGGCCTAAAATGATTAAATACCTTATGAAGAAAAACAATGTTCTCTCACTGGATGAAATGTTCAAAACAGCCGGTGAACTTGGTATTGAAATCATAGTTTGTGAAATGTCAATGGGTCTGATGGGCTTTAAGAAAGAGGAATTTATCGACTACCCTCACCTGACATTTGCAGGTGCCGCAACTTTCGTTTCTGATGCCGGAGAAAGTGCTGCCCAGCTATTTATTTAATCAGACAATCATAAGAATTCAAACAAAAGATATTAAACAACAAAAATCATAAAATCATGACAAACGAAGAATTAAAAAATTTGCAAGTAGCAAAAAGTGTTGACGCAAGAGGTACAGCATGTCCCGGTCCGCTATTGGAAGCAAAAAAAGCCCTTGGAACAATTGAAGAGGGTGAAATAATGGAGATTCTCTCTGCCGACGAAGGAACTAAGGTTGATATACCAAAATGGTGTAACAAACAAGGTCACGACTATCTTGGAACCGTTGAGGAAAATGGTTATTACAAGATTTATATGCGAAAAAACGAAATCTAACAAATAAAGGGATGGATAAAAGGAGTGTAAAAATCCTGGTCTTCTCAACAGAAAAAATTTCAGATCCCGCCATTGATATGGCGGGTCTGTTGAAATTGCACTATCCGCCTCAGGTATATACTATCGCGGTCCGGTGTTCAAGCGGAATAAAGCCAAGATGGATCATGAGGGCATTTGAAAAGGGATTCGATGGTGTGTTCATAGCTGCCGACGGAAGCGACTGTTCCTTTGGAGAGAGTTGTACAGAGAAGACCGGTGCGATTGTGGAGAAAACCCACATTATGATGAAAGAGAAGGGAATTGAACCGTCAAGGCTTAGAATGGCTGCTCTTTGTTCTGTATGTAGTGAGTCTTTTGTAAAACATGTCAAAAGTTTCAATGAATTATTATTAAAACCGGAAAATTAAAAATTATGCAAAAAGAGCCAATCACGCTATCGTTTGATGCAATAGTCATAGGCGGAGGTATTGCCGGAGGAGAGGCGGCACTTAATATGGCCAACAACGGTTATAAAGTAATTCTGATTGAGAAGCGGTTGTCACTCGGAGGAAAGATGATTATGCTTAGTAAAGTCTTTCCTACTCTCGATTGTTCTGCCTGTATTACGACTCCAAAGG